>JGI24711J26586_10000367_pt1 | contig 34474 bp, 32 predicted proteins | sample BioPla3DNA1_FD_26586 | JGI IMG/M metagenome (IMG submission 26586)
TCCCCTAGTAAAGTATTACTTCCCTTTAACACAAAGATCCTTCGACTCCGCTCTGCTCCGCTCAGGATGACAGGGTGGGGCTTCACTCCGTTCAGAATGACAATGTAGTTCGCACTATTCTTAATATGAGCTTGCGTATATCAAGAAAGTTGCCGCCGCGGCAGCAAGGCAATTTTCTTATAAGACAGGGTTAAAATAGGACACGGAACCGTCCCCTGTCTTATGTGTTATACTTGCTCATTGCTATCTCAATAGAGGCGCAAATTATTGTTACGGCTGCTTTTGCGGCATTCTCAACAGCAATATTGACCTGTTTTCGCTCTTCATCGGAAAAACGGCTCAATACATAATCAGCCAAATCCATCCTCTCCGGAGCTTTGCCGATTCCGATACGTATACGCGGAAAGTTTTCTGTTTTTGTATGGCTTATTATGGAGCGCATACCGTTATGAGTTCCGGCACCGCCTTTGGCTCTTATTCTTATGTGCCCTACGTCCAAATCCACATCATCATATATAACAACAAGATTTTCATAGGGCACCTTATAATAGTCCATGATCTGGCGGATAGCCTCTCCGCTGTTGTTCATGTAAGTTTGCGGTTTTACCAGAAGAGCCTTCTGTCCCTGAATTATTCCTTCTGCCATTAAGGACTTATGCTTAGATTTGAAATTATTGATTCTATATAGTGCTGCAAGATAATCAATAGTATCGAACCCGACATTGTGTCGGGTTCTCTCATATTTGGGGCCCATATTTCCCAGTCCGGCAAAAATAAACATAATAACCTCTATTGTTGTGTAAATAGTGTTGAGATCGATATATCTCCGTAAATTCTTTCAATAGCCTCAGCAAAAACATCTCCAACCGAGAGGGTTGTAATTTTACTTATTCGCTTTTCGGCAGGCAGCGGTATAGTGTTCAGTGTCACCAGCTCTTTAATGGCTGAGGTGCGAATTCTATCAATCGCAGGACCTGAAAGAACTCCATGGGTACAGCAGGCATACACTTCCCTTGCCCCCATATCTCCCATAGCATTGGCGGCATTAACAACAGTGCCGGCAGTATCAATCAGGTCATCCACCAATATTGCCCGTTTGCCTTTTACGTCACCTATAATATTCATTATTTCACAAACATTGGCTTTAGGTCTTCTCTTATCTATGATTGCCAGTGGTACGTCAAGCTTTTCGGCAAATTTTCTTGATCTTCCTACACTGCCTACATCAGGTGACACAACCACTACGTCATCAGTCTTTCCACCAAACTTTTTATAAAAGTACTGTGCAAGAATAGGTGTTCCCAAAAGATGATCCACCGGAATATCAAAGAATCCCTGAAGCTGCGGGGCATGAAGATCCATTGTGAGAACCCTGTCAGCTCCGGAGACTGTTATAAGGTTTGCCACGAGTTTTGCTGAAATGGGATCTCTGGCTTTGGCCTTGCGGTCCTGACGTGCATATCCGAAATATGGGATAACAGCGGTTATACGTCCTGCTGAAGCACGCCTGAGTGCATCAACCAGAATAAGCAGTTCAACTATATTATCATTAACAGGTGTACAGGTAGATTGGATAATAAATACGTCCGATCCTCTCACAACCTCATTAATGCTTATCGCTGTCTCCCCGTCGGAAAACTTTGATACTATCGCTTCCCCCAAGGGCAATCCAACCTTTAATGCAATTTCCTCTGCAAGCTGTCTGTTGGAATTCCCAGCGAAAATCTTAATGTCTTTGCCATGAAGATTCATATAAACTAACAACCTCCAACTAAGATAATAATTATTTTTTGTCCAGTCCTTTTCGTCTTACCCAGTCAGCAATTATTGTTTGTCGGTTTCTGGCAATAGCCAATGAATATTCCGGTACTTCATCGGTTATGGTTGAACCGGCCGCAATATATGCATAATCATTTATTTTGACAGGTGATACAAGGTTAACATTGCATCCTACAAACGCATTGTCACCAACAGTGGTCCTGGTTTTCTTTTTGCCATCATAATTAACTACTATAGCACCACATCCTATGTTGACATGCTTCCCTATATCAGCATCTCCTATATACGACAGGTGCGGTACTTTTGAATTATTTCCAATGTTGGAATTCTTTATTTCAACAAAATCGCCAATCTTTATATTTTCACCAATATTTGAGCCGGGTCTGATAAAAGCAAAAGGCCCGACTTTTGTGTTATTGCCTATCTGTGATTCAAGCATTACTGAATACATAAAATGAACCCCGTCTTTAACAACACTGTTTTCAATCCGGGAATACGGTCCTATATGGCAATTGCCGCCAATCACCGTATTTCCCTCCAGTTGTGTTCCGGGGTGAATTATCGTATCTTTTCCTATTATTACTTTATTATGAATCATACAGGTTTCGGGTAAATGGAAGGTAACACCATTATCCATATGTTTTTTAATAATCCGGTCCAGTATTATACGTTCTGCCTCAGACAACTGACTCCTGTCATTAACCTTAAGCAGTTCCTCAGAATTAGAAGCTCTATAGCCGCTGACTTTTTTACCTTTGGCATAGAACTTCTTAATTATATTCTTTATTGAAAAATTATCGAATTGATCCTCTTCTTCCAGATCTAAAACTTCAGTTAACAATAAATCGGTATTTANAAAACAAATATCGGACAGACTTCCCNCTGAATTGGTCAGAACAGTAACATCATTATTCTTTTCCTGGTGATATTCATATGCTGACTTAAGAGTGCTGCCGCTTATAGTCGGGTATTCACCAGGTAAAATTAGTATCGTTCCCTTTTCGTTATTTTTCAGGACTTCCTGCAGTTTTTTTATAAGATTATCATCTTTGGATTCTTCATCAAGATGTACTAAAATAGTGTCTTCTGGTATAGATTCCTTAATAGAATCCGGATTTTGACCTGACACAACCACAAGTTTATCTGAACCCGCTTCAAGACTTGCATCAATTGTATATGATAACATCGCTTGTCCACATATATTATGGATATATTTGGGCGATAACGAATTCATACCGGTTCCTTTATCCGATATAATAATAAATGCCACCAGTTCTTGCAAGAGCTTTATACCCCCCGAATATTTATAATACTGTTTATTACCTATATTCATTTTCTCATGTTTATAATAGTAATGCAATTGACATTTTACATATTTTATTGCAACAAAATAGGCACTTCATAATCAAGAAGTGCCTAAGCGCATCAGCCTTAGGAAACTATTCCTTAAGCATTGTACCGGCGGCTTCTTCTTCCGCCAGCATTGACTGGTATTTCTCCAGTATCGCATTTTGCACCTTATTTCTTGCATCCGCATTAATTGGGTGCGCAATGTCCCTGAATTCACCAGTTGGGGTTTTACGACTGGGCATTGCAATAAACAGTCCGCCCTGGCTTTCAATTATTTTGATGTCATGAACGACAAATTCATTGTCAAAAGTAACTGACACCACTGCCTTCATTTTACCCTCAGCATCAACCTTACGAATTCTAATGTCTGTAATCTCCACTTTAGCAGCCCACCTTCCGATATAACAATGTAGTTTTATGTTTGATATATAAATTCGCCAAATATTCCAAAATTCCTGCTTTTTAAAAAATAATTTTTAATATTTACCATAATCTCTCTGAGTAAAATCGCTGGAAATCCGCATTAATACACAAGTTAAACTGATTTTTGCCATAAAATTATTTTTAGTAGCTTAATTTGATAATATGGCAAAATCAGCCTCATCATTATCAATCTTTTCTTTCCTTGAATAAATGCTTGTATTTGATATATAATTCTATCTGAAATATTGAGAATCGGAGTGTATTATGGAGCATCAAAATTATTTATGGGATAAAGACGATATGAAAGTTCATATGATAGGAATCGGCGGCATAAGCATGAGTGGCCTTGCTGAAATTCTGATGCATAAAGGTGTTAAAATTTCAGGCTCCGATTTGATTGAATCAGAAATAACAAAAAGATTAGAGAGTAAGGGAGCAACCATATACTACTCCCATGCAGGTTCTAACATTGATAATCCGGATCTCGTTGTTTATACAGCTGCTGTTTCCAATGATAACCCTGAGATTGTTGAAGCAGCAAAACGCAATATTCCAACTATTGAAAGATCCGAACTCTTAGGTGCCATAATGGACCAGTTTCAAAACTGTATCGCTGTTTCGGGTACACACGGAAAAACAACAACTACATCCATGATTTCATCAATCCTGTTGGAAGCAGGTCTCGATCCTACTATTCATGTAGGGGGATTGCTGGATCTGATAGGTGGAAATACCCGTATTGGCGGCAGTGACTATTTTATAGCCGAGGCTTGTGAGTATAAAAACAGCTTTCTGCATTTTAGGCCATCCCTGGCCATTGTTCTTAATATCGATGCCGATCATCTGGATTTCTTTAAGGATGTGGATGATATACGTAAATCGTTTGAAAGCTTTCTCGGCAATGTAAGGAGTCCGGGAACGATTATACTTAATATTGATGATCCTCAAACCAAAACTGTTTTAAAAGTTTTAACACGTCCTGTCATAACTTATGGTATTAATTCTGCTGATGCTGACTGGAGTTGTGAAAACGTTACATTTAAGCAGGGTTATGCAAATGCAACAATTATGCACAAAAAATCACGGTGGGCAAGCATTAATCTGGCTGTACCCGGACTTCATAATGTGTCAAACGTACTGGCTGCCATTGCAGCATGCCATAGTTTAGGTGTTAGTAAGAGCGCCATAATAAATGGTTTGGAAAAGTTTAAAGGCACCCACAGGCGTCTTGAGGATAAAGGAATAATATATGGTATCAGGGTTATGGATGATTATGCCCATCACCCTACTGAAATACAGGCCAGCTTGAGTGCTGTAAGAGCATTAGCCACTAATCGTCTTTTTTGTATATTTCAACCCCACACTTATACCAGAACCTTTGAGCTTATTGATGATTTTTCCAGATCTTTTGCACAGGCTGATACTGTAATAGTAACCGATATATATGCTGCCAGAGAAAAAGATACGGGTATTATCAGCTCCCGTGTTTTAAACGACCGGATAAATCTAAATACTGGTAACTCGGTCTATTTGCCCAAGTTTGACGACATTGTCAAATTTCTTCATGAGAATGCAACTGCCGGCGATCTTGTTATTACCATGGGCGCTGGAAATGTCTATCGCGTTGGAGAAATGTTTCTTGCCGGTGGTGATAATTAGCTTTTACCAAAGTTTTGTAACCAGTACTGTCATATCATCATGTTTTCCCCGGCAGCGTTTTTTTGCTTCATCAATTATTCCTTCTGCCATAAGCTGCGCGTTAATTGTATCCAGCCCTTCGATATATTCTTGCAATCCGGTGGACTCGCCTGAAACCGAAAATGCTTCAAGAATGCCGTCAGATAACATGATTACAAAATCTCCTCCCGTCAGATTGACAGGTTTATAATGAAGCGGCCTGGCAGAACCGGAATCATTATTGCTGACAGATATTTCTTCTGTACCATACCGGCTTTTTACATATGACGTAGAAGCACCGTATTTATAAAACGAAGCAGCCCCGCAGGATAGATCTATGGAGCACAAATCAATTGTTGCCAGCCGTTCGTTTTCTCCGCGCATATTTAAATACAGGTTTAACAGCCTTATTGCCAAACTGATTTCAATTCCGTCATCCAATAAACTTTCCAGCATCTGAATTGCTGTACGGCTGAATTTATCAGCTTGTTTACCGCTGCCCGCGCCGTCACTTATGGCACTTATATGAAAACCCTTACATGTTATAAAAAAGGTAAAATTATCACCGGATATAAGTGAAGTCTCCTTAGCTGTACGGGCTATTCCCGTAACTGTTTTATATTTTGGTTTTTTCATGTATCTTAAGACTGTATGACCTAAAAAATCTCTCCTGCAATCACCTGTCATTATGAAATTATTTTGAACATTTTCCTGGATTATTTCATCCAGAATTTTTGTATCAATTTTGTTTTTTGCATCCACCAAAACATCCACATATGGTTTAAATTCTTTTTTATTGTGGTAGCGAAAACACTTGACCTGAAGACCTCTGTTCCCGGCAACTGCAAGAAGTCTGCTTTCGGTTATATAATCTCTCTCATCATGATCAACCAGGCTGCGGGCAAGAGTCATAATGCTGCCCGATATTATGTTTGCCTGTCGGGTCAGCAAAATCCGGCTTTCAATAAGTCTTTGTCTCCATAATTTATCGGTTTTATACAATGAATAAGCTGTTTCCATGGCTTCAATAAATTTTTCAGGTTTTGTACATGTGGTTTTAAACCATCCCGGGATTTCCGGTTGTCCTTTTTCATCCAATTTCAAATTCAACAATGTATCTTCTATTAATTTGTATGTCTTATAAAAATGTGTGTTCCAGCATCGGTCGCACATGCTGCAACGGTTGCAGACCTTTTCCGCCACAGCTTCTATGATCCATTGAATAACAGTGCTTTTATCATCTTCATCATCCAGAATTGTTTCTTCAATATTTCTGGATACACGTGCCAGCCCTTTGCCTAAAACAAATATCCGGTCTGCAGCGTCATATGTCCGGCTGGAATCGCAGGCAGAGATGTTTACTGCTGTCTCCTGCATTCCAGCTAATTCATCACTAATAAAATCTGTAATTGTTTTTGGTATAAGTAAAAATAGAATTCCTGAAACAAGTGCTTCATAATATTTTGCTATAAGACCTCCATCCAGAATTGAAATCCCGGAAAAAAATATAATTGCCAGAGCCCACAATGATACACTGAAAGTTCGTGTCTTTACAGGAATGCCTGCAGCTGCTCCGGCTAATGCAAACATACCGGGTACAGAAAGAGCCCCCGGTATATTATATACAGCCATTACCATCCCCAGGGCAGCACCAATTAATGCTCCGGCACTGCTGCCCTTACGCCTTGCAACAATTAATACTGCCATACCGGCCAGAATAGAGCCTAGCTCGCAATTCCATACCATTACATTTTCCATGCTTATGATGACTACTCCCAATAAAACCATCCTGGAAAACAGAGTTTTACCGTCAAATATACCACGGCTATTTGTTTCCCTGAAATTCTGGGCTCCGGGAGCCATAATCAAAGAGAATACAAAAACCAGAACACCGCTTAATAGTGATACAACAAGATCGTAAAGATGAAATCCCTGGACCGCACCTCTTACAAGTCCGGTAATTCCAATAATAAATGACATAAGTACCGACCGGGCAAAGACAGAATTATTTCTTGCACTATTAGTCAGGACTACATGTAAAAGAACCTCAAATAATATAAAAGCCAGAAGCTGTCTTATTGTTTCAAAGAAATTAGAAAAAATAGCATTGCCAAGGGTGATTGATACAATGGCGACAGCTTTGGATACTCCACTAAACCCTGCTACAACATAAAATGCTGAAGCAAAAGGCCTTATAACACCAAAAAGATTTGCTCTTGAAAAAACAAAGCAAATCAGAAAACCAATAACATGATAAAGTTTAATGTCAGAAAGACGACTGATAATATATTTTAATAAACTCTTTTCGCTCCTGAGAGATGTTATGTTTTCCATCTATGGTTCCTCCATATATTTGTCTTTGGTAAAAACGTAATACTAAATTATATGAAAGGAACCTCTGAAATAGTATTTACTTCCCGCTATGCGGGAAATAACAGTACTTTCATTTGATATATTTGTAATAATAGATTGCAAGCTGAGTCCGATCCCGCAAGTCCAGCTTTTCCAAAATAGCGCTGATATAATTGCGGACTGTTCCTTCACTGAGATATATCATTTCTGAAATTTCCTTATTGGATAAGCCGTCTGCCACGTGGGTTACAATCTCGATTTCCCTTTCGGTAAGGTTATGAATATGTCTGTCAGTCTTAGCACTGTTATTATTCAACAGGGCAGGTATTCTGGTGATAATCTCATCCCCAAACACTCTCTGTCCCATATAAACAGCTTTAACAGAAGAAATAATGCTTTCAAAATCCTGCTTCAAAATATAGCCTTTCGCACCTGTTAGAAATGCTTTTGCAATATATTCATCATCTGAAAAAGTAGTTAAAAAAAGAATTTTGGCGGAACTATGTTTCTGGATTATAATTTTTGCCGCTTCTATGCCGGTCATGCCATCCATCCTGATATCCATAAGAAGCACATCCGGCTTTAGAGAATCATATAATTCTATCGCTTCATTAGCGCTATAGCCAATACCTGCAACTTCAATTTCTTCATCAGCTTCCAGTATAGTCTTGAGCGAAGCTGTTACCAGTTTATCATCATCAATGATAAGTATCCTCAATTGTCAGACCTCCTTAGGGATAGAAATAAAAATTTCAAATCCGTTTGTTGTTTTTATATTAATATTTCCGTTTAATGAGCGGACCCTGTCAATCATATTACTTATGCCCATACCATCGCCAGTATTAAAACTTTTTACATTTCCGTTGTCACGAATTATTAATTGGTATAGGGCAGGATGTTCATTAAAAGCAACTATTGCCTTAGTTGCGTCAGAATGGTTTATTATATTAGTCAATGCTTCCTTCAGTATGGATATAAAGGCGTACTTCAGCTTTTTATCAGGATTTCCGCTAATGTTATAACTAAAATCAATTTCGCAGAAGGTAAAATTCTTTATTAATTCCGACACCTTTGCCTCTAAATCTACAGACTCATCATACAGCTCATGGACACTGTTTCTTATACTGTTCATTGCCTTGGCCAATGTTTCGTGAAGAGCTTGCAGATTGTCATTAAGTTTAACATCCCTGTTTATTGTTTTTAATGCTCCGGACTGTAAAATAGCGCTTGATAATAGATGCCCCACATTATCGTGTATCTCTCTTGCAATACGATTACGCTCGTTCATTGTAGCCAGGTTTAATTCATTATCCTGCTTTTCTAACAGATCACGATTCTGCTTCGATAATTGTATAGACATTTCCCTGGCAGTATCAATAAGCTCTTTATGGCGGGTATCCATTCTACGCCCTGTTTCAACGTGATATCTCAAAATAATTGAAAGAATAACCATAATTAGCACTATCAATGGAAGCATGAGATTCTCATTGCTGAAAAAACCAACTAATGGAATAAGGGCTAGAAGATTGAACGCCTGTAAGTTGTGAAAAATCATATCAAAAGCAATCAAAGGAAGAAAAACCATAAACTCAGGAAATATAAAAGCAAGAAGCGAGAATCCAACTGTTATAAATGTTTTAACCCTGTAATCATCAAAATAGCTCAATAAACAACCGGATATGAAGCTAATGAGCACAGTAGCTGCATAAATCTCTAAATCGGTCTGATAAAGATACACAACCAGACAGCATGTAAAAATTATTAGCTTGTCAATAAGGCCTGTGTATTTATGCATGACGGTAATTCCTTGTCATAATTAGTTTCCCCTTCAGTTTGCATAATATCATTTTTAAGGATCAGACACAACAATTTAAGCAGCCCCTGTCACCCGCCCCGCACTCCCGCCTCCCGCTTCTCTCTTCTCACTTCTCACCTCCATATTGTGATATCTGTCATATTCCATTTGTGATTCATGACACTTATACTTCAGATTTTGAAAATGTATCATTAAATTAATGAATTGGTTTGGAGGATTTTTTATGGTCATAAAAGTTAAAAACCTGGTAAAGCGTTATGGTGAGTTAATTGCTTTAGACCATCTGTCCTTTTCGGTCAGAGAAGGAGAAATATTCGGCTTACTCGGGCCGAACGGTTCAGGCAAAACCACGGCCATAAATTGTATTCTGTCCCTGCTTAAGTTTGACAAGGGCGAGATTGAGATCTTTGATAAGCCTATGACACCTGAGGCATATGACATTAAGCGCAATATAGGAATAGTGATGCAAAATGTGGCGGTTTACAATGAATTGTCGGTATATGAAAACATTGACTACTTTTGTGGTCTATATGTGAAGGATAAAAACCTGCGAAAAGAACTGGTTGACGAAGCCATTGAATTTGTTGATTTGGACGATTACAGAAAGTTTTATCCCAAAAAGCTCAGTGGTGGTCTGCTCAGGAGACTTAACATAGCGTGTGGTATTGCCCATAAACCTGAACTGATTATACTCGATGAACCGACTGTTGCTGTAGACCCTCAAAGCCGTAATAAAATTCTTGAGGGAATAAAAGAGCTTAACAGAAAAGGTGCTACAATAATTTACACCTCACATTATATGGAGGAAGTTGAACAGATTTGCAGCCGCATTATGATAATTGACAAGGGAAGAGCAATAGCAACAGGCACAAAAGAAGAATTAAAGGCCATGATTACATTGGGTGAAAAAATTACAGTGGAATCCTATGATGTTTCAGAAGAACACCTGAAAAAGCTCAGGAATCTCCCAAATATAGTATCAGTCGAATATAAGGGGCATTTGCTTGAAATCAGGTCCAGTAAAGGGAAAAACAATCTGGAAAATGTTCTTGAGTTTATTAAAAAGGAGAATATTCAATTTGGAAAAATATATTCGGAATTGCCTACATTAAATGATGTATTCCTTGAAATAACCGGTAAAGAATTAAGAGATTGAGAGGCGGTAATTTATGTTTGCTCATATTTTTAATTACAGGCTAAAATGCCTGCTGAGGGATAAATCAACAATATTCTGGACAATCGCGTTTCCTCTGATTCTTGCCACATTCTTCCGGCTGGCTTTCTCAAACCTTGGCAGCCAGGAAGTCTTCAAAGTTATCGATATTGCTGTTGTGTATGATTTGCAATATCAGGAGGATCAATATTTCAGATTAGCTTTGGATGAAGCTTCAACTGGTGACAGCAGGTTGTTTAATATTACGGTTGCAACGGCTGAAGACGCTCAAAAACTTCTTGATGAGAATCTAATTAAGGGATATATAACCGTTGATACCCAAATAAAGTTAGTTGTAAAGGAATCCGGTCTAAGCCAGAACATTATAAAAAGCTTCATCGATAATTATTTACAAACTGTTGCAGCTGCAAGCACTATTTTGCGTAATAATCCTTCCAATCAGCAGGAAGTTATTAAAAGCCTGGCTGATCGTGAAAACTATATTAAAGAGGTTAGTGGAACAGATGCTGAACCGAAAACTATGCTTAATTATTTTTATTCTTTAATCGCAATGGCATGTTTTTACGGAGGTTTCTTTGGAATGCGTGAAACCACAGATATTCAGGCTAATATTTCAACTTTAGCGGCAAGAATAAATGTAGCACCGGTCCATAAGTTAAAAGCTTTTCTCTACAGTCTGTGTGCCGCATTACTGATTCATTCCATTGAAATGCTCGCTCTGTTGGGATTTATGCACTATGTATTGAAAATTGACTTCGGGTATAGAGCAGGATTTGTAGTACTGACGACTATTATCGGTTCTATAGCCGGCGTACTGATGGGTGCTCTTATAAGTGCCACAGTAAAAAAATCAGAAGGCCTAAAAGTCGCAGCCATACTCACTATATCAATGCTTGGGTCGTTTCTTACCGGCATGATGTTTCAGGACATGAAATACATTGTTGCCCAAAATGTACCCGTTCTGTCTTATATTAATCCTATTAATCTGCTGACAGATGCTTTATACAGTCTTTACTATTACGACAACCTGTCAAGATATTTTCTCAATATGGCCTTTTTGTCAGTCTTCACTATATTAGCCACTTTTGGCACCTATCTGATCCTAAGGAGGCGAAAGTATGCCAGTTTATAAGCTTTGCATGAAAATAACCAGAAAAAATATACCAAACTTACTAATATATATTATTGTGTTTTTAATTGTATCTTCCTTAATGGCTGCATCGGCACAGAAATCTTATAAAGAGCAGGAAACATTTTCACGCGTGAAAACAAACATTGTTTTTATAAATGAGGAAGAAAGTCCTTTAATAGAAGGCCTTAAGGCTGAGCTTGGCAAAACGGCAAATTTTATCGAACTTCCTGATGAAACAGAAGCCTTGCAGGATGCACTTTTCTTTAGAAGGGTCGTCTACATTCTTCGCATACCAGAAGGCTTCACTCAGAAATTCTTAAACGGCGATTATATGCCACTTAAAAAGACCACTGTACCTGATTCTTACAGCAGTGCTTATATTGATTTAGCCATAAATAAATACCTGAACACAGCAAGGTTATATATTCAGCATACAGATGGCATCACGCAGGAAGAACTGGTCTCACATTTAAAAGAGAATCTTTCTAAAGAAACAAATGTGGAAATTCCTTATTCAGAACCAAAAGCAGACTTAAATTACAGTAATTACTTTTTCAATTACCTGGCTTACTCCTTGCTCTCAATCCTTATTCTGGGAATGTCAGCCTTAATGATATCCTATAATGACAGGGATTTAAAAAGAAGAGCGGGCTGCTCCCCATTAAGTGATACTGCTGCCAACCTGCAATTTATTTTAGCTAATTTAACGTTTGCTATGGTATCATGGCTAATAATGGTTATATTCTGCCTTATTATTGACGCTAAAAATATCCTCACTTTAAATACTTTTTATTTTATTATAAGTTCCTTCATATTTGCCTTCTGCGGTTCGGGTATGGGGTTTTTTATTGGAAGTGTGGCAAAGGGAACTGAAGCAATATCGGCTATAACAAATGTCGTTGTTCTGGGCAGCTGTTTCTTAAGTGGAGTATTTGTACCGGCTGAATTTCTGGGAAGTACAGCTCTTAAAATAGCAAGTTTTACGCCTTCCTACTGGTATGTAAAGGCTAATAATCAAATCGCACAACTGACACATTTTGATGCTGCATATATTAAGCCTGTTTTATCAGATATGGCAATAGTTTTTTGCTTTGGTACAGCTTTCTTTGCCTTATCACTGGTTGTCAGGAAAAATAGACGTTACAGCTAAAAATCATCTCATAAGCTCATTAAGGTCAACTTTATCCAGGTCTTCTTCTGTTATTGAAGAAAGGTCTTCATCGCTGACCGATTCAAATGCTGCCAGTCTGTCGGCCTGGATAGTGAGAAGCTTCTCAAATAAATTCCGGACTGTACGGGCATTTGCAAAACTGTCGGATCTTGTCTCATGAAGAAAGTCGAGCATTTGCTTTACCTTTTCTTCAGCCGGCCCGGTCAGCTTATATCCATTCTTCTTACACATTCCTCTGAAGATATCCATAAGCTCTTCAGGTGAGTAATCATCAAAATTTATATATTTGTTAAAACGGGATTGAAGGCCGGGGTTGGAGTCAAGGAATTCCTCCATTTTATCCGGATAACCGGCCACAATGACTATCAGGTCATCGCGGTTATCCTCCATAGCTTTTAGAAGCGTATCCACAGCTTCATAACCAAAGTCGTTTTCACCCCGCCGCGAAACCAGGGAATAGGCTTCATCTATGAAAAGGACTCCTCCCATTGCTTCATTTACAACTTCCATTACCTGAGGAGCAGTCTGCCCGACATATTTGGCTACGAGCTTTGATCTGTCCACTTCTATTAAATGCCCTTTTGACAGTACACCGATTTCCCTGTAAATACCAGCGAGCAGTCTTGCTACAGTGGTTTTACCCGTCCCCGGATTCCCTGTGAAAACAAGATGCAGGGACATTTCTACTTCCGGCAGTCCCCTTTCTTTACGCATCTTCATTATCTTTACAACATTAGTCAGAGATTTGACATCCTCTTTAACCTTTTTGAGGCCAACAAGACTGTTCAACTCCTCCATAAGTTCATCAAGACTCTTCCGGGGTGCCGTATCCTCAACCTCATTGGAATCAAACGGATTATGCCCCGGGTCAAACTGCGCATTCTGCCCGTTTTTAGGGTAAGAAGGAGTAAAGTCATCAATTATGGGAAGTTTTCTTGAAAAAAGGTCGTCGTAAACTCCTCCCAGTGGATTTCTCTTTAAGACATTATCCATTTGGTCAAGAAGGCTGTTAAGATCTTCATTATACTTATTGCTATCTTTTAACGGATTTCTAAAATCATCCATAAGCTTCTCCCGTAACCGTTCAATATTATGATTACACGCACATTCCTGGCGGATGCAATGAAGTTCTGTTAACTTTCATCAAAAACCATGCTATAGCTTTTTGAGTTGTAATCATATTATACTATACCTTTTTAAGCCTTGCATAGCTCTCCATGAGGCGTTTCATCCCATATTGTTCAAAATCAATGTCCAGCCGGAAATCTTCACTTTCCCTCACTTTAGCTTTTACAATACCCTGGCCGAATTTTTTATGCACAACACGGTCTCCAACATTAACCAGTGAAGCGTTATCATCTGACATTCGATTAAACTCTTTAATTCTGGCTTTAAGGTCAGACAAATCCATTACCTTACCCTGGGGCATAAATGCGGAGTTCTTCTTGAAAAATGCTGATTTATCCTGTGTTGATGTGTCCCCGGTGTGAGTAATAAGTTCATCGGGTATCTCTCCTATAAATCGTGATTCCCGGTTATAGGTAGTGCTTCCGAAAAGCATACGGCATTTTGCATTGGTAAGATAGACTTCCTCCATAGCACGGGTTATTCCCACATAGCACAGGCGCCGCTCTTCCTCAAGCTCATCCTCTTCGGCTGATGATCTATAGCTTGGAAACACCCCTTCTTCCATTCCCACAATAAATACCACAGGAAACTCAAGACCTTTGGCACTGTGAAGAGTCATCATTACCACACGATCCCCAACCTCTTCGGTATCATCAATATCGGCTACCAAAGATATATGAGCCAGAAAATCCTCTAAAGTCGGCTTTTCCTCGGTGGTAATCTCAAACTCCCGTGCCACAGAAATAAATTCCCTGATATTCTCTATTCGTGTTCTGCTTTCCACTGTCATCTCTGCTTCAAGTTCTTTTACAATACCGCTTTTATCAATCAATAGTTCAATAAATTCTACCAAATCTGTTTTAGCTGCCAAAACCTTCATGCTCTCAATGAAATAAAGGAATTCCTGCAGATTTTTGCTGACCCGGGAAAGCTCCGGGTAGTTATTTATCATGGATATTATTTTGTACATGCTGACTTCTCCACTTATTGCATACTGTTCCACCCTATCCAGAGTAGTTTTCCCGATGCCCCTCTTAGGAACATTAATAATCCTTTTCAGACTGATATCATCGTTCCCGTTCTGAACAACTCTGAGCAGAGCTATAACATCCTTGATTTCCTTTCGGGCATAGAACTTAAGGCCTCCATATATTTTATACGGAACACCCTGCTTCATCAGCATTTCCTCCAACACACGGGACTGGGCATTCAGTCTGTAAAGAATGGCCATATCATTATATGACCTGCCCGAGTTCTTAAGTGCCTTTATGGTGCTTGCAATATAATATGCCTCATCACGCTCGTCTACAGCTTCATACCTGTTTAAGACCTTGCCTTCAGTATTATTTGTCCAAAGCTTCTTTTCTTTTCTTCCGCTATTATTCTTAATTACATTATTAGCAGCATTAAGTATGGTTTTTGTTGAGCGATAGTTCTGCTCAAGCTTAATAATCCGGCAGTCAGGATAATCCTTCTCAAAATCGAGTATATTTCGAAGGTTGGCTCCCCTCCAGCCGTATATCATCTGGTCATCATCGCCCACAACACATATATTCCCATGTTTTGCGGCAAGCATGCTCACCAGCATGTACTGGGCTGTATTAGTATCCTGGTACTCATCCACCAAAATATAGCGGAATTTATTGGCATAATAGTCCAAAACCTCAGGAAAGCTTGATAAAATACGAATTGTTAATACGATTATATCATCAAAATCCAGCGCATTATTAGCCTTGAGCTTTTTTTGGTATAGCTCATATATGGCGGCAATTTTGCTCATCCGATAGTCAGAAGCATACATCAGAGAGAATCTTTCCGGATCAATCAATTCGTCCTTAGCCCGGCTGATTTCGTTTAAAACTGTGCGGGGTGGAAAGTTCTTCTCATTAATATTTAACTGGTCCAGGCAAGTCTTAACCAAGCTTTTCTGATCATCGGTATCATATATAACAAAGCTCCTGTCATAACCCAGTTTTTCAATTTCCCGCCTTAATATTCTTACGCAACAAGCGTGGAATGTTCCAATCCATATGTTATTGGATTCCGGCCCGATAAGCTTTTCCATTCTTTCTTTCATTTCTCTTGCCGCCTTGTTTGTAAAGGTTATGGCCAGAATGTTCCATGGACGAATCAGCTTCTCTTCTACCAAATACGCTATTCTATGAGTTAATACCCTTGTCTTGCCTGAACCTGCTCCCGCAAGAACCAGCAAGGGTCCTTCTGTATGCATAACGGCCTGTTTTTGTTCCGGATTCAGGCCTTGTAAAATCTTCATATTTCCCCTCCAAATCGGGTAATGCTATTCTTTAATGTTTATTTGCTTTACCATTATAGTATATAACAGAGCCGGGCTCAAATCAAACAAATGTTCGATGATGGTGTACATAATGTGTGGTATAATATATAGGCGCTTAACTTGATATACGCATTTGATCAGAAAGGGGTTTTTCGATGAAGAAAAACAGCTACGATACTATAATTGTTGGATGTGGAACTGCCGGTATTTTTGCCGGATATGAGCTTCAAAAGCTAATGCCGGGCATGGATATACTGATGCTTGAGCAGGGAAAAGATATATATAACAGAATGTGTCCCATTGTTGAGAAGAGGGTTTCAACCTGCATTAACTGTAACTCCTGCGGTATTATGAACGGATTCGGAGGTGCAGGTGCTTTCTCCGACGGTAAATATAATTTTACTACCCAGTTTGGTGGATGGCTTAACGAATACCTTGATTCAAACAAAATAATGGATTTGATAGAATATGTTGATACGATAAATGTAAGTTTCGGTGCAACTTTAAAGCGATATTCCACTAATTCTCCCGAAGCCCGTGAGATAGCCAGAAAGGCTCTCTCCCATGACCTGCACCTCTTAGAGGCTGATGTTAAGCATTTGGGTACAGAAAACAACAGACAGATACTCACAAAAATCTTTGACTACCTTAGTGAACGGGTTGAAATCTCTTGTGAATCAGGGGTAGAATCCATTGAAAAGCAAGAGGCGGGATATAAAATAACACTAACTAACGGGAAAGCTGCTGTATGCAAATATCTGATAGTTGCACCCGGACGGTCTGGCGCCGAATGGTTTGCTGCTCAGTGTCGGAAGCTTAACCTGCAATTAATAAACAATCAGGTTGACATCGGGGTCAGAGTAGAACTTCCTGCCAGAGTATTTGAGAATATTACAGACATTGTATATGAGTCCAAGTTTTTATATAGGACAAAGTTGTACGGAGATTTGGTAAGAACCTTCTGCATGAATCCTTACGGGCATGTTGTCAGTGAAAATGTTGACGGGATTATAACGGTTAATGGCCATAGTTATACTGATCCTGCCTATAGAAGCGAAAACACAAACTTTGCTATACTGGTCAGCAACCGGTTTACTAAACCATTTAATGAACCTTATCAATACGGAAAACGAATTGCCTCGCTCTCAAATATGCTGGGAGGAGGAGTTCTGGTACAGCGGTTTGGTGATTTGATAAAAGGTAAACGCACAAACGAACACCGGCTGGCACAGAGCTTTACCGTTCCTACATTGAAAGCAACCCCGGGAGATTTAAGCCTTGTACTTACAAAGAGACATCTGGACAATATAATAGAGATGATAAACGCTCTCGACAAGATCGCTCCCGGTACAGCCAACTATGATACTCTTCTTTATGGTGTTGAGGTTAAATTCTACAGTTCAAGGTTACTTCTGACCAGTGAATTTGAAACTGAGCTTCCCGGGTTCTATGCAATAGGTGACGGTGCAGGAATAACCCGCGGACTTTCGCAGGCAGCAGCCAGCGGTATCCATGTAGCAAGAGTAATAGCCGAAAAATAAGCGTTATTGGTATGAACGATTTATAAAAAATCAAGACAGGAAACTTTTCCTGTCTTGTTTTTGCTTTTGATACTCTATAATTTTATTGCTCCATATGACGACCAAGGAAACCTGCCGCTGATTGCACCAGTTTTGTTTCTACATCTCCCATTTTGACCTTGGGATCGGTAGAAAGCATAAGAACCGCACCTATGGCATCCCCTTCAGATATAATTGGGGAAATCACTTGTGATGTGTATTTCAGATTGCCCTTTTCATCACTTATTACCGGAATACGTTGGGATTCTTCTGACTGAGCTATAAACATATCTCGATTTTCTATTACTTTTTCGACATCAGGGCTTAGTGTTTTTTCTAACAGCTCCTTTTTAGAACCGCCCGAAACAGCAATAATTGAATCTCTGTCTGCAACTGCAATTATGTGTCCGCTTGTATTGTGAAGTGATTCAGCATATGCTTCGGCAAAATCAGCTAATTCACCTATGGGAGAGTATTTCTTTAGAATAACTTCTCCTTCCCGGTCTGTATAGATTTCAAGGGGGTCACCCTCTCTAATTCTTAAAGTTCTTCTAATTTCTTTTGGTATAACTACTCTTCCCAGATCGTCAATTCTTCTAACAATACCTGTTGCCTTCAAAAAATTTACCTCCTTCCAAAGACCCACTGTCTAAATTGTTTCATACATAGTATTGGATAAATTCCTTGATTTATGCAAAGACAAAAACAGAGTCCTAAAAAGGACTCCATCTTTCATATCAGTATAAATTAAGTTTTCTTATGCTCTTTCCATGTACTCGCCGGTCCGGGTATCTATACGGATTATCTCTCCCTGGTTAATAAAGAGCGGAACCTTTACCTGAGCGCCTGTTTCCACAGTGGCCGGTTTGGTTGCTCCGGTTGCCGTATCGCCTTTAAAACCGGGTTCGGTTTCTGTAACTTCCAGTTCTACAAACATAGGAGGCTCTACACCAAAAACATTGTCCTTGTATGAAAGAACTTTGCAAATTGTATTCTCTTTTACAAAAACAAGAGCATCCTGGATGGTGGACATGTTTATAGGCAATTGTTCATAATTCTCGGTATCCATGAAATATGCCAAGTCACCGTCATTATACAGATATTCCATATCCCTTCTGACTATTTGTGCCTTCTCGAACTTGTCAGTAGGACTAAATGTACGTTCTACTGTGGCTCCTGTCAGAACATTTCTTATCTTAGTTCTTACAAAAGCAGCACCTTTTCCGGGTTTTACATGCTGGAATTCTATAATCTGATAAACCTGCCCTTCCATTTCAAAAGTTGTGCCATTTTTAAAATCACCTGCAACGATCATAATAAGCAAACCTCTCCTATAAAAATTCGGTAAATTCTTACCATTTAATATTAAGCTATTATGCTTGTGTATGCAAGGGAAAAGTTATATCCCTTCATATTGCAATATAAAAATCCTTCCCTTGAGCTGACTCCTCAGATCGGCTAAAGTATGCCGAGTCATCTATATAATAATCATTTCTTTAGGGCTGGTAGTAAAATTCCTGATCTTACCGTCAACTAATACCACCATATCCTCTATTCTTACACCCCCAAGGCCTTCTACATAAATACCGGGTTCTACAGAAAACACCATTCCGTCTTTTAGAATATCCTCACTTTTTTCGGACAATCTGGGTTCCTCATGTATCTCTAAACCCACACCATGACCCAGACTATGTCCGAATGCTTCCTCATACCCGTTTTCGGCTATAATATCTCTGGCTATTTTATCTGCATCATATCCGCTCATTCCTGATTTAATGCCATCCAGAGCCGCTTGCTGAGCTTTTTTTACAATATCATATATTCTTGCCAGTTCTTTTTTCGGTTCTCCAATAAATATTGTTCTCGTCATATCAGAACAATAATTGCGGTAAATTACTCCAAAATCCAAAACCACCGTATCACCGTTCTTAATAATATTGTCAGTTGCCGTGCCGTGACACATGGCAGATCGGTGTCCTGCAGCTATAATACTCTCAAACGAAGGCCCTTTTGCTCCCAGTTTTTTCATTGTGTATTCCAATTCTGCAGCAACTTCGGTTTCTTTCATCCCGGGTTTAATAAATTTAATAATATGCTCAAAAACCTTGTCTCCTAATAGTACCGCCTGCTGTATCCGCTCTATTTCATCGGAATCCTTGATACTGCGAATCCAGTCTATCTGACTGTCAAATCTCACCAGTTTTTTGGCTCTCGTAAGCTTTTCCTTAATTCTGTTGTATTCTGAAACAGTAAGGGCTTGACCCTCAAAACCAATAATATCTATCGAATTATTATTTACAATTTCATTTAATGTAGAATAAAAGCTTTTTTTGATTTCAATGACCTCAATACCCTCATATACCTGCTCTCTGGCTTGTATTGTATATCTGAAGTCAACAATCAGCCATGCTTTGTCGATACTGACCAATAATAATGAGGTTGTACCTGTAAATCCCGAAAAGTATATGGTATTTGCCCTTCCGGCAATCAGGCATGCATTGCAGTTATTCTCTATTAATAATTGTCTTAATTTTTCCAGTCTGTTGTTCATCAGCTTATTCCTCTCATTAAGTATTTTCAGGACTGAAACCGTCTATGTAAAACAAAAAGCGCCGCCGAATATGCATCCGAACCCAGGCCGCATATCTGTCCCATACAAACGGGCGCAATAACAGACCTGGATCTGAATTCCTCCCTGGCATGAATATTGGAAAGGTGAACTTCTATAGTGGATATATTTGTTGCGCTTATTGCATCACGGATAGCATAACTGTAATGGGTAAATGCTCCCGGATTAATAATAATCCCGTTATATCCCTTGTGATATGCCTCATGTATTCTGTCTACAATATCACCTTCATGGTTGGATTGATAAAAATCCAGTTCTATGCTGTATGCACTGGCCTCCTCTTCAAGCCTGCTCTTTATATCCTGCAAAGTTTGAGTGCCATATACACCGGGCTCTCTGGTCCCCAGCAGGTTCAGGTTTGNTCCGTTAAGAACTCTTATTCTTATCATCTATTATTCATGCCCCTTTCACATTCAGATTACACTGAGCAATCAGCAGAAACACTTCAATCATATTTATTGTATCTAATTTCTTAACATACAGCAATAAAATGGATATAATTAAGTAAACCGATATTATATGCTAAATTGGGGTGAATGCAAAATGAGAGTTAAAAGCTTCTTAAAACTTGTTGAGATACAAACCAAAATTGCAAGTGTAACACCATTTGCTTTCGGGGTTCTTTACACCCTATACAAGTATGAAACCTTAAATTTTTTAAACATCCTTTACTTTTTTATATCTCTTCTTTGCTTTGATATGTTTACCACAGCCCTTAATAATTATCAGGATTATAAAAAAGCAATCAAAAAAGAAGGCTATAATTTTGAGGTTCATAATGCTATCGGTCAATTCGGGCTTAAAGAGAGCACTGTATTATTGACAATAGTAGTCCTGTTTGCTCTTGCAATTGTGTTCGGCATTCTTACTTTCGTGAGAACAGATTTATATTTATTGGTATTGGGAATGCTGTCATTTATGATGGGTATCCTCTACTCTGCAGGGCCTCTTCCTATTTCAAGAACACCTTTCGGCGAAGTGTTTTCAGGGGTTTTTATGGGGCTCATGATACCATTTTTGGTGGTATATGCCTCTATTCTTGATTACTCTCCACTGACACTTATTATNAATAATACCAGTATCGTTTTTAGTATTAACTGGGTNATGCTGCTTCCGGTCATATTATCTTCATTGCCTGCTGTTTTCTGTATTGCCAATATAATGCTCGCTAATAATATCTGCGATATGGAAGATGATTTTACTAACAGACGCTATACTCTGCCTATCCAAATCGGTAAGAAGAAAGCGCTGATTTTATATGGACTTATTTATGCTTTGGCATATTTGGATATAATCTTCTGTGCAGTAATTGGCTATTTGCCGCCGATATCNTTGTTGACATTATTTACTGCGTATAAGGTGTATAAGAATATAAGAGTTTTTTACGGCCTTCAAACGAAAAAGGATACCTTCGGTCTTGCAGTAGTAAACCTTGTTTTAATCATGTTTCCTTTAATACTAAGCCTTATTATTTCATTGATAATTTAAGATCAGAGGTTATTAAGGTGTTTTAAGTATATTTCTTTCAAAGTCAAAGCATCCTCTGCCATTGTTCCCCGGGACTCGCAAATAATANCAGGCTCTAAATCAAGAGCTATGATTGCTTTTGCCAGAGGATCGAAATCAGGACCATACTTAGTATCGGCATAGCTCCAGTGCTTCTTTTCGCCGCCTTTTCCGAATTCTACACGGCTAAAATGAATATGGGGTTTTCTTGCTCTTTCTTCTCCCAAATGCTTTTTTACAGTATCAAATACTTTGATAAAATCTTCCTGAGAATTCATTCCGCCCTGGGTCAGCGAATGTAAATGTGCGAAGTCCAGACAGGGTATCAGTCTTTCGTCCAGATCGCATAATTCCAATACTTCGCTTAGGCTGCCCAATTGATTGTTTTTACCCAGCACTTCAGGACAGATGGTTATATCAGAATACCCTGCATCATCAGCTTCCTTAATGGCTTCAAGCAATGTTGCCTTTGCAAGTTCCACGGCTGTTTTCCTTGTTATTTTTGATACATAGCCGGGATGAACCACTATACGGTTTGCGCCCATAATCATAGCAACCCTCAGGGTATCCATAATATATTTTACTGAATTATCCCTCTTTTCCTGTTCAGCNCTTGAAAGGTTAATATAGTAGGGAGCGTGAACACTCAAACGTATATTTGCTTCCTTAGCCTTCTCGCCTATTTTCCGGGCTGTCTCGTCCTTAAGATTAACCCCTTTGTTGCACTGATACTCGTAAGTGTTCAGACCCATTTCAGAGAGCCATTCCGGCATTTGCCACGAGTGGGAAAATCCCTGATCATAAAAGCTGTTAGAATTTCCTGCCGGACCAAACCAAATCATAAATTTCACCATCTTCAATATTGTATAATTACGGTCTTATTAAAGCGTTCCTGCAGAGAATATTCCTGCGGATGCAGGAATCTCACTCATCATCTAATTTGGCAATTCAATAACTTTATTATTCTTTGATTCCTTATAAAGCACAAATCTTTTCCCGATGACCGAAACTATCTCTGCATCAAGGGCCTGAGCAAGCTCTTCACATGCCTCTTTTGCTGTATATATTGAGTTTCTCAATACACTTGCTTTAACCAGTTCTCTTGCCTCCAGAGCTTCCCTGAACTGGCGAATAACATTTTCATCAATTCCGTTTTTGCCTATTTGAAAAATGGCCGGAACGCTGTTTGCTAAACTTCTTAAATAACTTCTTTGTTTTCCTGTTATCATATTTTTCTCCTAAGGAATATAATCAAATTCCATTTCACCTATTCTTACAGTATCGCCTTCTTCAATACCTTTCTTTTCAAGGGCATCTATGACCCCCATATTTTTCATGACACGCTGGAAATACTGTAAGGATTCTCTGTCATTAAAATTCACCGAACCTAATATTTTATCAACCCATGGACCCTCAACGACATATGTTTCATTCTCACGCCTAACTGTGTAAGGAGGTTCTTCGGGTGCAATATCAATATCAATTTCTTCGGAAGGGTCGAAGAGCACCACCTCAGGCAGAGTTTTCAACTGCTCATAGGTATATCTTATTAAATCATTGATACCCTGATTGGTTGCTGCTGAAATCTCAAATACCTTATAGCCTCTTTTCCCCATTTCGACTTTAAATTTTTCCAGCTTCCCGGTCTCGTTCAGGACATCAATTTTATTTGCTGCAATAATCTGGGGGCGTTTTGCCAACTCAGGATTATACATCTCGAGTTCCCGGTTGATAATATCAAAATCTGAAATTGCATCACGTCCGTCTATTTCCGCAATGTCCACTACGTGGATTAATAGCCTTGTCCGTTCCACATGCCTTAAAAAATTATGCCCCAGACCTGCTCCCTCATGAGCNCCTTCAATAAGCCCGGGTATATCGGCAATAACAAAGCTTTCTCCTTCACCTAATGATACNACGCCGAGATTCGGAGACAATGTTGTAAAGTGATAATTTGCAATTTTAGGTCTGGCTGATGNCACCATAGAAAGTAATGTTGATTTACCTACATTAGGAAAGCCAAGAAGCCCTACATCAGCGATAAGCTTTAGCTCCAGTATAGCGGTAAACTCCTGGCCGGGACTGCCGCTCCGGGCAAAATTGGGAACCTGACGGGTCGGAGTGGCAAAATGTTGGTTTCCAGCCCCTCCTTTACCGCCCCGGGCTATAATAACCTCTTGTCTCTCTTGTGATATGTCGGCAATAATTCTTCCGGTTTCCTTGTCCTTAACGATAGTACCCAATGGAACTTTTATCACAAGGTCTGTCCCGCTTTTGCCGCTCCTGTTACGTTTGCTGCCATTCTCTCCTCTTTGGGCAACATACTTTCTTTTGTAGCGAAAATCCATCAAAGTTCTGAGACCCGGATCAGCCTTGAAAATAACATTCCCTCCGGCACCGCCGTCGCCTCCGTCAGGACCTCCATTGGGGATATATTTTTCGCGTCTGAAAGAGACTGCTCCGTCTCCACCATCTCCAGCTTTTATATAGATTTCAGCAAAATCAATAAACATATTTTCCTCCACCCAAAAGCATAAAAGGGACGATAACCTCGTCCCTTCCTATACCAGTATAGCCTGTCTTTAAGCTGAATAAACGCTTACCTTTTTCCTTTTTTTATCGAGTCTTTCAAACTTCACCCTGCCGTCTATGAGTGCATATAGTGTATCNTCACTACCTATTCCGACATTAGTACCGGGATGAATTTTGGTGCCTCTTTGCCTTACCAGTATATTTCCTGCCAATACGGGCTGGCCATCACCTTTTTTAGTACCTAATCTCTTAGATTCACTGTCACGGCCATTCTTTGTGCTACCCATTCCCTTTTTATGAGCGAATAGCTGCAGATTAATTCTGATCATGGCTACACCTCCTTAAAACTTACTTGTATATGTTTCGAGTACTGATTTTCAATTTGCCTAAGACCTATTTCCATAGTCTTAAGTATAATCTGGGCCTTAGCCCACGCCTCAGCGGTCATATCTTCAGGTAATTCCATTTCAAGATTCCCATCGGATTCTTTATAGGTATTTACCCCGCAGAGTTCATCCAAACCTCCGAGAGCCGTATATCCCACAGCCGATATCGCTGCGCATACCATGTCAAACTCTCCGTTTCGGGCAGCTCCCGCATGACCTCTGATATTAAACCCAATAATATCTCCGTTATTCAAACGGCTAATCACAGCTCTGGTCATAACTATTATGCGTTGATCTTCTCGATCTGAACCTTTGTATGCGGTTGTCTGTGACCCTGCTTTTTGCGGTAGTTCTTTTTGGGCTTGTACTTAAATACGATAATCTTCTTATCTTTGCCCTGAGCTAACACCTTAGCAGTAACGGTAACTCCTTCAACAGGATTTCCTGTTATGAGTTCATCGTCTTTTGACACTGCAAGTACTTTGTCGAAAGTATATTCCTCGCCTTCAGAAACCGGGAGTTTCTCAACGAAGACGACATCACCTTCCTGAACTTTGTACTGCTTGCCACCTGTCTCGATGACTGCGTACATATGGCACCTCCTCCTACCAATCTCGCCTGGAAGGGACAGTATGCAAAAATTCATGTGCATAACTGATTTACAAACCCTTTTTCGTGCGGTTGCCGTTATATTTTAGCACAGGCGATATTTCATGTCAAACAGAAATTTTTTGGTATTATTTTTAAATAAACTATATCTACATGTCTTTAATAAATTATTTTTATTAAAATGCTCGTTTTCTACCATCTTCCTATGCAAATCTGTCGTTCGCATATAGCCACAAGAACAGTTGTAATAATATTTGATGTGATTATTGATATTATGAAACTCCATTTATTTCTTGCTTCTTTTCTAAGTGAAAAATATACGACTGGCAGCTCAACCAAAAGCGTTAAAACCAAATATCCGGTTAATATAATATAATACGGGCCCTTATTAAAGGCAGCATACAGACTGAATGCACCACTTGTAGGAATAAACCTATATGCGCGAAAAAAGCCTGGCGCCAAAAATGAAAATATATTTGCTAAGGTAACCACAATAAATGTTTTTTTAATATCAACCGTTTTCCCGACAAAAACTACTGCAGCAGTCTCAATAAGCAGGGTAAAGAATACTGCAAAAGGTAAAACCTTTAAAGGACTAACTGTTACCCAGTGCCATGATGAGTTGGCATTTGATACAGTAGCAAACATCAAAACAAATAAAATTGTAAATAAAAATGTGGTTGCTGCCTTTTCCTTCAAATTAATACCCTCCGATGGTAAGTTTTTATCTTTAGTTAATAGACTATTGTTATAATTATATATTTATAATCATTAATACAAAACTATAAATAATAAAAACACTTACATTGCGTGGTAATACTGATTATTATGATGTGGCAGAATCCGGTCACTATTTACTTATAAATGATACTTTTCAAGCCAGTAATTTACCTGAATCATATAAGCCATAAGCTGGGGATCAGCCATTAACTGGCCGAACCATGGATTACCGTATTCAGTGGGAGCCTGAATCAAAGAAAGCGCTTTTTTCTTTTCGGTAAATGACATGACAGGCGAATTTGAATTGTTTATGATTTCCGAAAACACTTGAACCAGTTTTCGCATATAATTGGGATTATATGTTTTGGGATAAGGACTTTTTTTACGAAACAGGATTTTTTTGGGCAGCAGGTCTTTACACGCTTCTCTCAGAAGTGATTTCTCGATTCCCCCTCTGTATTTCATATCCCACGGTACATTAAATACGTATTCAACAATTCTGTGGTCGGCAAATGGTACTCTTGCTTCAAGACCGGAATGCATGCTTGCCCTGTCCATTCTGTCCAGTAATGTCTGCATAAACCATTTGATGTTGAGATATGCTATTTCTTTCCGTCTTCTCTCAATCTGACTTTCTCCCTCAAGGCACGGAACTTCCCTTAGAGATTCCATATATCTTTCAGAAATATAATCTTCCAGCTTAAGCTCACTTATAAAATCATCGGATAGAAGCATCATTCTTGTTTGTACGTTCTTTGACCAGGGAAATCCGTCAAACCAGAAAAGATCGTCTCTATAGAACCAGGGATATCCGCCGAAGATTTCGTCCGCACATTCACCTGTTAATGCAACTTTATTATTTATCTTAACCAGAGAACAAAAATATAAGAGTGAAGAATCAATATCAGCCATACCCGGTAAATCCTTTGCGTCCACTGATGTATAAAGCAATTCTGCCAGACTGCTTTCATCACATTCAAGGCAGATGTGGTTAAGCTGGTATTTCCCCAGCATTACGTCAATAAAAGGTCCGTCCCGGTCAGGCTGAAAAGCATTTGATCTGAAGTACAGGCTGTTATCTTTAAAATCAAAAGAAAAAGTGTTAAGCACAACACCTCTATCGTTTAAAAAATCCGATGCCACTGCAGTTACAATACTTGAGTCAATCCCACCCGACAAAAAGCTGCAAACAGGAACATCGGATACCATTTGTCTTCTTACAGCATCACGCACCAGGAACGACACCTTATCCACTGTTTGCTGATAGTTATCGGTATGCTCTTTCCCGGTGATATCCCAATAACGCACTGAATCAAAGCCTTTATTTGAAAATATCGAATAATACCCGGGTTTTATTTCATAAATACCCTTAAAAACACCATTGCCCGAAGTGCGTGCAGGCCCTATGCCAAAAATCTCTCTGAAACTGTTTATATCAATTTCAGGCCTTATGTCGGGAAAGCAAAAAATTGCCTTTATTTCAGATCCGAAAATTATGGTATTGTCTTGAATAGTATAAAATAAAGGCTTCACACCTAAGCGGTCACGGTACAATATCAGTCTTTTTTCTGCACCGTCCCATATCGCGAAAGCAAAAATACCGTTTAATTTATTTACAAAATTTATTCCATAATAGATGTAAGCATATAGAATTACCTCAGTATCAGTGGTTGTTTCAAATATAAATCCTGCTTTATCTAATTCAGGCATCAGCTCATCAGTATTATAAATTTCTCCATTATATACAATTACGTACTCCTTATTGTCAATTTCTCTTATAATTGGCTGCCTGCCATTGCACAGATCTCTTATGGACAGACGGGTATGGCTGAGTCCCACATGCTCACGCAACAATTCACCAACATTGTCACTGCCGCGATGAGCAACAGCTTTTCTCATTTCTGTTAAAACACCGGTCCAATATTCACTTTTATCAATAAAGTCTATATCGAAATTACAAAATCCAGCTATTCCGCACATAAAAACACCCCACAAAAAGTAAAGGCGTTCACCGGATAATTTATAATCATCATTCGGTGAACGCCGTTGTTCATATATAATTGTATATGCTAAGTATATGCTAGATATTTATAAAAGGTGAACCACTTTGCTGTATTCTGTTCATGGCTTTATTAACATTGTCCCGACTGGCAAAGGCAGTCAAGCGGAAAAACCCCTCGCCGTTATTGCCGAAACCCACTCCCGGAGTGCCTACAATATTATATTTGCTCAAAAGAATATCAAAGAACCCCCAGGATGACATATTTTCAGGACATTTCAGCCATATATAAGGCGAGTTGTTTCCTCCTGTATACCAAATACCTGATTGATTTAAGGTATCGGTTATAATTCTGGCATTCTCAAGATAATAGTCGATATTATCCTTAATCTGCGCTAAACCCTCTTTGGAGAAAACTGCCTCCGCTCCTTTTTGTACTATGTATGGAACCCCGTTAAACTTGGTTGTCTGCCGTCTCAGCCACAGCTTATTCAATGATGTACCGTTTCTTTCAAGCTCTTTTGGTACCACTGTATAACCGCAACGGGTTCCGGTAAACCCTGCTGTTTTTGAAAGAGAACAGAATTCAATAGCACAGTTTTTTGCTCCATCAATCTGATAAATACTTGTTGGTAAATCGCTATCCTGAATAAATGCTTCATAAGCACTGTCAAACAGAATGACCGCTTCCTTTTCCAATGCCCAGTCCACCCAAATATTCAGTTGCTCTTTTGTGTAAACCGCTCCGGTTGGATTATTAGGTGAGCACAAATAAACAATATCTCCGTATAATTCTTCATCGGGCATAGGCAAAAAGCTATTTTCAACATTACCGTCAATAAATATAATTTTTCTGCCTGCCATAATATTTGTATCCACATACACAGGATAAACCGGGTCCGGTATTATGACCGTATTATTTACATCAAATATATCAAGTATATTGCCCAAATCACTTTTGGCTCCATCACTTATAAATATCTCTTTTTCATTCAGCCCGACACCTTTTTGCTCATAATATCCGCTGACAGCTCTCCTTAAGAACCCATACCCCTGTTCTTCACCATAGCCTTTAAATGATGCGGCGCTGCCCATTTCAGAAACAGCCTTGCTCATTCTGTTTATAACTGCAGGAGTAAGTGGCAACGTAACATCTCCTATACCTAAACTGATTATTTCTTTTTCAGGGTTTTGCTGTTTATATTCATTTACCTTTTTAGCAATCAATGAAAAAAGATAGCTGTCATTAAGATTTAAATAATTTTTATTTATATTCATTCTAAACCTCTCAAAATATATTATAAATCGGTTATTCCTTTTCAATAGCTGCTTTTAACAGCCCCAGGAACAGAGGATGAGGCTTGTTGGGACGGCTTTTGAACTCGGGGTGGTATTGTACACCAATAAAAAACTTATGATTTGCAAGTTCTATTGCCTCTACAAGCTTATTGTCAGGAGACACCCCGCTTATCACCATTCCGTTCCGGTTTAATACTTCTCTGTATTTATTATTAAATTCATATCTGTGCCTATGGCGTTCACTGATTAATTCTTTACCATACAGGTCCCGAAGTCTGGTTTCCTTTTTTGTTTTACACGGATAAGCCCCAAGCCTCATAGTTCCTCCCTTGCGTGTTATCCCAATCTGATCTTCCATCAAATCAATTACAGGATGGGCGCAAATCTCATTGAACTCTGAGGAGTGAGCATCTTTAAGTCCACATACATTCCGTGCAAATTCAATAACAGAAATTTGCATACCAAGACAAATCCCCAGGAACGGTATATTGTTATCCCTTGCATATTGACATGCAATTATTTTGCCTTCCACGCCTCTGTCCCCAAAGCCGCCGGGAATGATAATTCCTTCCGCATCTTTCAATTCATCCGCTACATTTTGCTTTGTAAGATTACTGCTTTCTACCCACTTTATCCTGACTTTTGAGCCTGTATCATATCCTGCATGGTTTAAACTTTCAATTATAGATAAGTAGGCATCGGGGAGTTTCACGTACTTACCCACAATGGCTATAACAACTTCTCTTTGGCGCTTTCTGATCTTTTGCACCATNTCTTTCCATTCACGCAGGTCCGGGTCTTTTGTTTTAAGGTTCAATTCACGACATACCACTTCATCAAGACCGCTTTCATTCAGCATAAGCGGAGCTTCATAGAGGCATGGCACAGTAAGATTTTCTATAACACAATCCCGCTTTACATTGCAAAACAGGGAGATTTTTGCCTTAATAGTGTCATCCAGAGGTTCATCAGCGCGGGCAATAATAATATCAGGGGATATACCCATTGAACGGAGTTCCTTGACCGAGTGCTGCGTAGGTTTTGATTTATGCTCGTTAGAGCCTTTCAGATACGGAACGAGTGTAACATGAATAAAAAGGCAGTTTTCACGGCCTCTAGCAAGAGAAATCTGTCTGATTGCTTCCAAAAAGGGCTGGCTTTCAATATCACCGGTAGTACCGCCGATTTCTGTTATCAATACGTCGGCACCGCTTTTCTCAGCTCCGGCATAGATAAAACCTATTATTTCTCCCGTAATATGTGGAATGACCTGAACTGTTTCCCCCAAATATCCTCCGGAACGTTCACAATTCAGTACACTCCAATAAACCTTGCCTGAAGTCAGGTTGGAAAACCTGGTTAAATCTTCATCAATGAAACGTTCATAATGTCCCAGGTCAAGGTCGGTTTCTGCCCCGTCGTCAGTCACGAAGACTTCACCATGCTGAAACGGGCTCATAGTACCGGGATCCACATTAATATACGGATCCAGTTTTTGTGATGCAACCTTTAATCCCCTTTGCTTCAAAAGCCTTCCCAGGCTTGCGGCTGTGATGCCCTTTCCAATGCCTGATACGACACCACCCGTAATGAATATAAATTTTGTCACGTTGTTTCTCCCCTTTCTAAAAGATTCTCTTGCGTAATTCACTGTGAAACCTTACACCAACCTGTTAATGTCATCATTAGCGCATCGTATACAAGTTTAGCGGCTGTACAGNCTGTCATCCTATGTCAGGGTTAGTATATACACATGAGACACGGGGGCAGGTGTCATGTCCTACTGGTTTGGTGCCTGTAGAGTGAGTCAAATGCGCCGCTCCGTGAATCCATCCGGGATTCAAGTCGCGTAGCTACGCAATCCATGCTCCGCTGACGCCATTTGACATCACTCACGGCACCTGCTACGTTTACTGTCATCCTGAGAGTCGCGTAGCACCCCAAAACTGTCATCCTGANCGGAGCGTAGCGGAGTCGAAGGNTCTTTGATGTCTATGCTAAGATTCTTCGCTAACGCTCAGAATGACACTAAAGCTGGAATCTCATTTACTCTCATATCTCAACTACTCCCTCAAAGACCTTGACGCAGCCTCCGGTCATATATACCGTTTCATCAGTATAATTGATGATTAGCTCTCCGCCCGAAAGCAGAACATGGATGTCTTCGCCTTTGGTGCAATATCCGTTTAGTACTGCCGCGACTGTTGCAGCGCAGGCGCCTGTCCCGCAGGCAAGAGTTTCACCGCTGCCCCGCTCCCATACCCGCATTTCTATGGTATTCTTATCAATTATCTTTACGAATTCTGTATTAACACGTTCGGGAAATATTTCATGATTCTCAAATAAAGGGCCGATTCCGGCGAGATTTAAACCCGCTACATCATCACAAAACACAACCGCATGCGGGTTTCCCATCGAAACACATGTTACATGGCAGATANTATCTTTTATGTTCAACGGATAATTCACGATTTGCTCACCGGGAAGATTGACAGGAATTCTTGAAGGCTCAAGCTCCGCTTTTCCCATATCCACTCTGACTGTTGAAACAAGCCCGTTTTCTGTATTTATTCCCAGAGTTTTAATCCCGCTTAAGGTTTCAATAGTAAGCGGGTTCTTTTTAGCGATCCCATTATCATAAATGTATTTTCCAACGCATCTTATGGCATTGCCGCACATTTTCCCTTCGCTNCCGTCAATGTTGAACATCCTCATTTTTGCATCGGTAACATCACTTTTACATATCAAGACAATTCCATCGCCNCCTATTCCAAAATGGCGGTCTGACAAAGTAACAGAAAGTCTTTCAGGGTATTCTATTTCTTTATCGAAACAGTTTATATATATATAATCGTTGCCACAGCCATGCATTTTTGTAAATTCAATTTTCATATATTCTCAATATCTCCTCTGCTACCTTTCTTCTTGTCTGCCTCATATCCATAGCCTGCTTCTCAATATATCTGTGTGCTTCCGGTTCAGTTATGGAAAGATGGGAAATTAAAATACATTTTGCTCTGTCAACAATCCGTATATCTTCAATTTTCTGAATTAGTTTTCCGTTTTCGCATTTTATTGCTTTAATGCGCTTATGAATGGCAAAAGCCAGCTTCAGGGCATTTTTGAAAAAATGCTTTCCTATTGGTTTGGCTATGGTTATCACGCCAAATTCCTCAACTCTGTCCGATACTTCTTCAAACAATTCAGATTTTACAATTAAAATGACTTCGCTGGTTTGTTTTTCGGTAATCTCACGGGCAAGACAATCTCCAAATTCATCAGGCAACGGAGCATTTATTATACATAAATCATACTCTTTTTCTTTCAGAATACACCTTGCTTCGCACGCGGTTGAAATAGCGGTGATGTTTGTAACAGATGCCTCTTCCAGGATTTCTGTCAAATATTCAATGCTCTTTTTTGAAAATGATATAATTAGCGCACTGTCCATAACATCCCACCTTTCTTTAAACTTTAGCTTGTAATAATAGCAACATTTGATTTGGTCGTGGTAGTAAGCAAATCTTATTAGTTCTCGGTGTAAAGCTGTTTATATGGATTCTTCGCATTGGGTGTGAGGTTATAAAAGGTCTTTCTCATTATTTCATCCATAGGTGTCCCAAACAAATTCGAAAATTCCACTAAAATATCTTTTATTCTGCTTTTATCCGATTCATCGGCTATACTTACACTAACTTGTTTGGGCAGATTTTTTGGTGGTTTGCTGCTTCTTATAAATATCTCACCGCCATGCATGCCAGCACCTGTAAAGTAACCTGCGGGAAAATTGTCAGTATCCAGTCCAAGAACTATAATAAGCCCTCCTGCAAGATATTCTCCTAAAAAGCTTCCCGCACTTCCACCGACCACTATAATCGGTTTTTTATCCTGATACTCCTTCATATGGATACCTGTGCGATATCCAGCACAGCCCTTAACAAATATTTTTCCGCCTCGCATAGCGTATCCCAGAGCATCCCCCGTATTTCCGTAAATAATAATTTTCCCATCATTCATAGTGTCCCCGACAGCATCCTGGGCATTTCCGTTTACTATAATAGTTGCTCCGTCCAGATATGCCCCCATTGCATTGCCCGGTGTTCCATTAATCGTGATGATCCTGGATTTTGCACCACAGCCTATGAATCGTTCTCCATAGCAATCATCAATTGTAACATCGTCGTTTGTACTTCGTATTTTTTCATTAAGGGCCTGATAGCCTAATTCTCTAGCGCATAGATTCATTCAATACACCTCCCAGTTTGCTGGCCCGTTCTTCTTTACTGAAAGCCATAAGACCAGGCATTTTGCAGATAAGATTAAAATCCAAAGTATCGAGGGGAGTTTTTTCTCTGATAAGGGCAGTATATATACCGGCTTTTTCGATATTTCCTATCATAATAAATCCATTTAATTTGTTGTCGGAATAAAACAGTTTCTTGAAGCCATTTTTATCGGCCTCACAATAAACATGACCGGTATAGGTCCCCGCAGTTATGATGTGTTCTCCGAACAAGCCTATTGCATTCATTGGGATAGCCTTATCAAATACAAAATCCTTTCCGGACATATTCATTCCGGCACATTCGCCCTGCATGTAGGCATTTGGAAGCAGAGGCATGGGTTTTCTTACTCCCGATGAAATATCCATACTTTCACAGCAATCACCTGCGGCATAGATATCAGGTATGGAAGTTCTGCATCTTTCATCTGTGAGTATGCCTCTGTTTGTTTCCCCGCCGATATCTTTAATCAATGAAATGTTCGGCTTTACACCAACAGCCAGTACAAGCACATCAAACGGTATTTGAATATTGGAATCTAAAACAGCAGTATTTTCTTTGAATTCAACAATCTGCCGGCCCAGATAAAACTCAATATTGCTCTTTTTTAAATGATTCTCAATTATTCTCGAGCCTTCGTCATCCAGAATACTT
>JGI24711J26586_10000368_pt1 | contig 34456 bp, 33 predicted proteins | sample BioPla3DNA1_FD_26586 | JGI IMG/M metagenome (IMG submission 26586)
GCGCTAAATCGCAGCAGTCTACAGCCGCTCCCCTGTTTAACGCAAAAGATTCTTCGCTAGCGCTCAGAATGACACAATCAATTACTTCGCATTATTCTTAAATAGCGTCAGGGTCAGTAATTTTGCCGGTTACCGCCGAGGCGGCTGCCACTGCCGGGCTTGCAAGGTATACTTCAGACTCTACATGGCCCATACGCCCTACAAAGTTTCGATTTGTAGTTGAAACAGCCCTTTCTCCCTTTGCCAGGACACCCATATGACCGCCAAGGCAAGGACCGCAGGTAGGAGTTGAAAATACTGCTCCCGATTCCACAATATCTGCTATCAGCCCTTCTTTCAATGCTTGCAGATAGATGTTCTGAGTACCGGGGAAGACAATGCATCTTACTCCCTTCTTAACTTTTCTGCCTTTAAGAATTTTTGCAGCTACTCTTAAGTCATCCATTCGCCCGTTGGTGCAAGAACCTATTACAACCTGGTCAATAGTTACATCTCCTACCTCGTCAATTGTTCTGGTATTATCAGGCAGATGAGGAAATGCTACCGTAGGTCTGATAGTGCTTAAATCTATTTCATAAACTTTTTCATATACTGCATCCTCATCCGGCTCATAGACTTTGTATGGTTTGTTTGAATGCTCTCTTACATATTCCAAAGTGCGTTCGTCTACCATAAAGATACCGTTTTTTGCACCGGCCTCAATAGCCATATTTGCCATTGTGAACCTGTCGTCCATTGAAAGATTAATCAATCCTTCTCCCATAAATTCCATGGACTTATAAAGGGCCCCGTCAACACCTATCATACCAATTATATGAAGGATAACATCCTTGCCTGACACCCAGCCCTGGGGTTTACCCTTTAGAACGAACTTTAATGCTGAAGGCACCTTGAACCATGCTTTACCTGTTGCCATGCCTGCTGCCATATCAGTACTTCCAACACCTGTTGAGAAGACTCCGAGAGCACCATAGGTACAAGTGTGGGAGTCAGCGCCTATGATTAAATCACCTGGTACAGCAAGCCCTTTTTCAGGAATTAAGCAGTGCTCTATTCCCATTTCGCCTATTTCAAAATAGTTCTCTATTTTCATTTCATGTGAAAATTCACGTATCAGTTTACATTGTTCAGCAGCTTTTATATCCTTATTAGGTGTAAAATGGTCAGGAACAATAGCAATTTTCCTTGTATCAAACACCTTGTCAAAACCAGCTTTTCTAAACTCATTAACAGCAACGGGAGAAGTAATATCATTTCCTAATACCAAATCGAGATCAGCTTCTATTAACTGGCCGGGAACTACTTTCTCAAGGCCGGTATGAGCTGCCAGAATTTTTTGTGTCATTGTCATTCCCATATTATTTTCCTCCTGTTATACATAAACTTTAATTTTCTTTTCCAGCTCTTTTAGAAGCTTATACTCTATCGAATCTACCAGAGCAATCCAGCTTGCTTCTATAATGTCGGTGGAAACTCCGACAGTTGTCCATGATGTTTCACCGTCAGTTGATTCAATTAAAACACGAACTTTAGCAGCCGTTGCCGACTGTGAATCTATAACACGTACCTTAAAATCGGTCAGGTAGACGCATGACAACTCCGGATAGAATACTTCTAAAGCCTTTCTGAGGGCTCTGTCCAGGGCATGAACCGGTCCATCTCCCTCGGCAGCTGTTATTTCAGACTTTCCGTCCACTTTTACTTTTATCAGGGCTGACGCGGATGATCCATTTTGAGTTGGTTGTTCGGTCATAAGCTTAAACTTCTCTAGTTCAAAGAAAGGTTTATACTTTCCAAGCTGTTTTCTGATAACCAGTTCAAAGGTACTTTCAGCTCCCTCAAATTGATAGCCCTGATGCTCCAGCTGTTTAAGTCTATTTATGATTGCCTCGGTTTCGCTTGAATCTTTTTTTATAGCAGGATTCAATTCACGAATCTTTTCCAGTATGGTATTTCTTCCTGATACCTCGGACATAAGAAATCTGCGTTTGTTCCCTACCAGCTCCGGGTTTATATGCTCAAAAGATTCAGACGCTTTACATACACCATCAATATGCATGCCGCCTTTATGCGCAAAAGCGCTGTTACCTACATACGGCTCTCTCTTACTCAGAGAAATATTCGAGATTTCGGCTATTTTTCTGGCTGAATAGGTAAGATTTTTCAGCTTATCCTCCGGAATGCAATTCAGGCCTTTTTTAATCTGAAGATTTGGTATTATTGTGCTTAAATTAGCATTTCCGCATCTTTCACCAAAGCCTATATATGTTCCCTGAACATGTTCAGCTCCGGCTTCAACAGCCATGATAGAGTTAGCTACAGCCATTCCGCAGTCATTATGGGCATGAATTCCTACCTTAATTTTAAAGGTTTCTTTGACTTTTTTTACAAGATCATAAACTGTACTCGGAAAGCATCCGCCGTTAGTATCGCATAAGACCAGACAATCAGCTCCGCCTTCAACCGCAGCTTTCAAAACTCTGAAAGCATACTCGGGATTTGCTTTATATCCGTCAAAAAAATGCTCCGCGTCAAAGATTACCTCTTTGCCTTTCTTCTTGAAATAGGATAGGGTTTCAAATACCATTTTTTCATTTTCTTCAAGTGTTGTTTTTATTATTTTGGTTACATGAAAATCCCATGCCTTGCCAAATATTGCGACAACAGGAGTATGTGCATCAATCAGGGACTGAACATTTTTATCTTCCTCCACCGAAATATCCCTTCTTCTGGTGCTCCCAAACGCAGTTAATTTAGCTGATTTGAGGGAAATGGTTCTCACTTTTTCAAAGAACTCTATATCCTTGGGATTAGAACCGGGATTTCCAGCCTCGATATAAGATACACCCAAATCGTCAAGAGTCCTGACAATCTTAAGCTTATCTTCAACCGAGAATGATATGCCCTCGGCTTGCGCCCCGTCTCGCAGCGTTGAATCAAATATGTCTATTACTTTATTCATTCTCCATCATCCCTCTCATACTAAATAAGATAAATAAGATAATTTCAACAACTAATTATTGTGGTATTACTTCTTCCAGTTTTTCCTCATAAATCATTTTATTAATAGCGTTCACATAGGATAGGACACTGGCTTCAAATACGTCTGTACTTACGCCCTTACCGGTGTATAGTCTGGACCCTAATCTTATTTTCACGTATGCCTCACCTTGTGCATCCTGCCCTTCAGTAACTGATCTGAGAGTATAGTCCTCCAGAGTAAAAGTAACCCCTGCAATTTTGTCAATGGCTTTAAATGCTGCATCTATTGGTCCGTCTCCGGTTGAAACCTCCTCAATAACCTGATCATCGCCATTTTGTTTTATAAGACGTACAGAAGCTGTTGCAGTAATTGTATTACCAGTGTTTATCACGAATCTGTCAAGTTTATAAATCTCAGGTACTTGCACAGCTTTATGCTGTAATAGCACCTCTAAGTCAGCATCCTGTACTACCTTTTTCTTATCAGCCAGTATCTTGAACTTATTAAATGCTTCATCCAGTTCATCTTTATTAAGGTTATATCCCAATGTTTTCAGCCTGTCCTCAAATGCATGTCTTCCCGAGTGCTTTCCAAGCACCATGTTATTTTTGCCAAGTCCTATTGATTCAGGTGTTATAATCTCATATGTACTTTTTTCTGCCAAAACACCATGCTGATGAATTCCGGACTCATGGGCAAATGCATTTGCTCCTACAATAGCCTTATTTGGCTGAACTGGTACACCGGTAATACTGCTGATAAGCTTTGATGATCTGGAAATTTGAGTTGTATCCAGCCGTACATCCATATTGTAAAGATACGGCCTGGTCTTAATTGCCATGACCACCTCTTCTACAGCAGCATTTCCGGCTCTTTCCCCTATCCCGTTTATGGTACATTCAAGCTGGGTGGCACCGGCTCTTGCCGCTGCCAGGGTATTGGCTACCGCCATTCCAAGGTCATTATGACAATGTACTGCAATCTGAGCTTTGTCACTGTTACTGACGTTTTCTTTTATGTTTTTTATTAGTTCATAGAATTCGTCCGGCGTAGTATAACCCACAGTATCGGGAACGTTAATTACTGTCGCACCTTCATTAATTACTACTTCAAAAACCTTGTATAAAAACTCCGGCTCGCTTCTTGTGGCATCCTCTGCAGAGAACTCTATATCAGAGCAATATTTTTTTGCATAGGCTACCATACTTTTAGCCCGTTCCAGAACTTCATCGGGTGTCATCCTTAATTTATACTTCATGTGGATTGGAGACGTTGCTAAAAATACATGTATTCTTGGACTGACAGCATTCTTAATAGCTTCCCAGGACCTGTCGATATCTTGCGGAAGAGCTCTGGACAAGCTTGCAACAGTACAATCCTTTATTGTTTCGGCAATTGCTTTAACAGATTGAAAATCACCCGGGGATGAAATTGCAAATCCTGCTTCGATAATATCAACCTTCATTCGTTCCAGCTGCCTTGCAACCTCGATCTTTTCCTGAAGATTCATGCTGCAGCCGGGGGATTGCTCCCCGTCCCTTAAGGTTGTATCAAATATATATATACGTCTGGACATACTAAACCTCCTGAGCACTTATTTTCTATTTATTCCAGCTCATCATCTTCCGTAATTCCTTGCCCACCTGCTCAACNTGGCTCTCCTGTTCCATTCTCCTTTTTGCGTTGAAGAAAGGACGATTGGCCTGATTTTCAAGAATCCATTGACGAGCAAATGTGCCATCCTGTATTTCACTTAAAACTTTTTTCATTTCCTTGCGGGTTTCTTCAGTNATGATTCGCTTACCTGTTACATAATCNCCATATTCAGCCGTATCTGAAATGGAATATCTCATAAAACTGAGTCCGCCTTTATTTACAAGATCAATAATGAGCTTCATTTCATGCAGACATTCAAAATATGCGCTTTCAGGCTGATAACCGGCTTCAACAAGTGTCTCAAAACCTGCCTTCATCAATTCACAAACTCCACCACAGAGAACTGCCTGCTCACCAAACAGATCCGTTTCTGTTTCTTCTTTAAAGGTTGTTTCGAGGATTCCGGCTCTTGCGCCTCCGATCCCGGCGGCATATGCTAATGCCAGATCACGTGCGTTTCCTGTAGCATCCTGGTGAACAGCAATCAGACAGGGAACTCCTTTACCCTCCTGGAACTGGCTTCTTACTGTATGGCCCGGTCCTTTCGGAGCTATCATAAATACATTTACATCACTCGGAGGAACAATTTGTCCGTAGTGAATATTGAATCCGTGAGCAAAAACTAGACTCTTCCCGGCTTTCAGACCTGGCTCAATACTATCCTTATAAAGATTTGGCTGTTTTTCATCATTAACAAGAATCATAATAATGTCGGCCTGTTTTGCCGCATCTGCTGCTGTTGCAACTTTTAACCCTGCTTCTTCGGCAAGCTTCCATGATTTGCTGCCCTCGTACAGCCCGACAACAACGTTTACACCGGACTCATGAAGGTTAAGTGCATGGGCGTGCCCCTGACTGCCATAACCAATAACTGCAACAGTTTTACCTTCCAGTAATTTAAGATTACAATCCTTTTCATAATACATCTTTGCCACAACCTATTCCTCCTCATTAACTTTTTGATTTTTAATTTGTTTACTTCCTCTTTCAATAGCGGCGAGTCCTGTACGAACAACTTCGGCTATTCCGTAATTATTCATAAGATTTATAAAGGCTTCAATTTTTGATTCATCTCCAGTCATTTCAACTGTCAGTGTTTCACTTGAAACGTCAACAATATTTGCTCTGAAGATGGATACAATTTCAATAACCGAAGCTCTGGTTTCCATGGTTGTATTTACCTTGATCATAGCCAGCTCCCGAAACACTGATTGTTGCGGATTAACCTCAACAATTTTGATTACATCAATTAGCTTATTAAGCTGTTTCTTAATCTGCTCAAGAATGTAATCATCACCGCGTACAACGATAGTCATCCGGGATACCTTTGGATCCTCAGTTTCTCCAACTGACAGGCTGTCAATGTTATAGCCCCTTCGGCTAAAAAGNCCCGATACACGACTTAACACGCCGGACTGATTTTCAACCAGAACCGAGAGAACATGTCTGTTCATACGTTTCACTCCCTGCTTTTGATAAAAATTTTTCTGTTATTAAGTTTAAAATGTAATGAATATTTCTCTTGTATATACTTTTAGCGGGTATGGTTATATTAGGGTGCTCTCATTAGGATCTACCACACATTCCACTAAAAATGGACCTTTATGTCTGATGGCTTTGTCAAAAGCATCTTCTAATTCTGAATCAGTTGTAACTCTTATGCCTTTAATTTTGTATGCATCGCACAGTTTGATAAAATCCGGGTTTTTGTCAAGCTCTACCGCATTGACTTTTCCATAAAATCTCTCCTGCAGTTCTCTGACCATGCCAAGCCTTGAGTTGTTAAAAAGGAGTATTATTATTCCCAACTTTTTATGTGAAATTGTTCCCAGTTCCTGAAGACTCATCTGAAAACCTCCGTCTCCTACAACTGCCAGAACCTGACGTTTTGGTGCGGCTATTTTAGCCCCTATTGCCGCCGGCAAGCCATAGCCCATTGTACCTAGTCCGCCTGATGTTAAAAATCTTCTGTCAATTTTATCTTCAAAATACCTTGCAGCCCATATTTGGTTCTGTCCCACGTCTGCAACAATAACAGCATCGTCATTCAACTTTTTAGAAATTGTTTCTATTGCATGTCTGGGATTTACCAAATCGGTAGCTCTCTTACCGGCAGCCCTCTTATCACTGTTTAGTTCGCTTAGCCATTCNTCGGTATTNATTTTTTCTATTCTGTCAATCATTTGAGTAAGTATTGTTTTGGCATCCCCTACCAGAGGTATATGTGTGCCTACATTCTTACCTATTTCAGCCGGATCAACATCTATATGTATTATCCGCATTCCCTCGCTGATCTTGTCCGAAACACCGCCCCATGTTCTGTCTGCAACTCTGGTCCCGATAATAATTAAAAGGTCTGCCTTTGATACTGCACGGTTTGCCCCGGAAAATCCATGATTACCAATCATACCGAAGTAATGCCTGTTAAGGGTAGGTAATGAGCCTTTTCCCATTAGAGTGTGAACTAATGGAATACCGGTTTTTTCTACAAATTGCAAAAGTTCATTTTGGGCATGAGAGAGAATTACTCCGCCGCCAGCTATTATAAGAGGGCGTTTGCTTTCTGATATAGCTTTTATTGCACGTTTTACCTGCCCTATATGACCTTTGGTGGTCGGTTTGTAGCCTCTTATATTTACAGTTTCAGGAATAGCTAACTTTTTAATTTTAGCTGCTTGAATATCGCTGGGGATGTCGATTAGAACCGGCCCCGGTCTNCCTGTTGATGCAATATAAAAAGCTTCCTTAATAATTCTNGGTAAATCATTCTCGTTCTTCACAAGGTAACTGTGTTTTGTAAAAGACTCGGTTGCACCTGTTATATCAGCCTCCTGAAACATGTCACGGCCTATTTTCATAGAATTGACCTGACCTGTAATAGCAACAAGAGGAATTGAATCCATATAAGCTGTAGCAATACCTGTAATTAAATTTGTTGCCCCGGGACCTGATGTAGCTATGCATACTCCCACCTTACCGGAAACTCTTGCATACCCGTTTGCACAGTGCGCAGCAGCTTGTTCCTGTCGCACCAAGACGTGATTAACCTTTGACTTTCTTAGAGCTTCATATACCTCTAATATATGTCCTCCGGGATAGCCAAAAACAGTATCAACATTTTCATTGATTAAGCATTTGACAATTGCTTCTGATGCTTTCACGTCTTTCACCTCTTTTACATATTTGTTTGCCTGCCTTATGATGTGTTGTATAACCTGAGTAATTTATTTGTATGTATGCAAAAAACCCTCGCACCGTCGTTATATAGTACAACAGGGACGAGGGAAAAACTCTACGCGTTACCACCCTATTTTATCTTTATCTCACGATAAAGACCTCACTAGGTTCAATCAAACCTTCGCCTGTAACGGGGCTCGCCGTTTTCTCCTACTATGGTTTCAGAAAAACTGCTCAGGAGGGATTCGTTTCCATAAATCCTGCCAATTCGCACCACCCATTGGCTCTCTTAAAAGATTCTTATATGAAAAGCTGTCTCCTTCATTGCATTTATTCAGGGATTATTTAGTTATTGCTATGTATTATATCAGCATCAATTACTTTATGTCAATCATGTGATTATTACTGAATTTTCATTTTGTTTTTGTATGATTTATATGCTTTTTGCATTAAATACAGTGTTCATCAATTTAATAATATGTGTATCAGGGGTAAATCAGCAATGACTATTATATGAAAACCTGTTTCTATGCAAAGTATGGCAGATTAATTTTCAAAAATAGTTGCTAATATATAAGAGATTGTGATAAAATGATTTTTGCTGTTATGAATTGATTATTAAGATATGTCCATTTATAGATATGGATTGCAGGGAGGTGTAACAAATGGCAAAGTGCGAAGTATGTGATAAGGGTCAACATTTTGGTATACAGGTGAGTCACTCTCACAGAAGAAGTAATAAAGTCTGGAAGCCTAACGTAAGAAAGGTCAAGGTTGAGGTTGACGGCGTTTCAAAAAGAATGCACATTTGTGCTAAATGCCTGCGTTCCAGTAAAATAGCTAAGTCTGTATAATAAAATGTAATGTAATTTAAATAAAAAATGTGGCGTTTTAAATGCCACATTTTTTATTGTGAATTAAACAAGGTGTGCGATATACATATCCGTTCCTTATTTCTCCCGTGCCCATTTTAATGGATTTTAAGCAAACGCCTGAGTATTCCTCCCAGGAATCCGGGCATCTTAAGCACTATAATCCTCATGTGCATTACCTCCGTGCCAGCTCCTGTCAATTAAGTATATTCTCAAAGACACAAAATTGTTAATGATTTAATGAATTTATTTAGAAATCATCATTCCTGGACAAGAGCTTCTATCAAAGCGTGACCATCTGAATCGACCAGTTGGACTTTAACACCCAGCTTTTCTGCCAGCTCATCGGCTGTTACATCATCGAGCATAACGTTTGTGCCTGCTCTGAACATGTTTTTACACAGCAGCAGCTTTTCACCCAAATCTTTATCAATAAGCTCTCTAATAAGGTCACAGCTCGTTAGAAGACCGGTCACAGTGACACCGGGGCCAAAAAAAGTATTTTCGACAGCATAAACATTTATTTTTAAACCTTTTACTCTTTCTTCTATATATGAGGTAATTTTCTTAAAATGTCCAAAGACAGATACACCTGTAGCAATACTAACAGTTATTTCTCTTTCAACAGACAGTTGACTTTCTTCAAGTTCTTTCAAGGCTTCTTTAACTTCATAAGAAAAGGAGGATACCATTCCGACACCATTTTCAATTTGGGGAAAATCCTCGTATGCTTCATAATCGGGAAGCGGCTTTTCAGCCAATATATAAAGCTCATCGGCAATATATACTATTCGGCTTTTATACTCCTCCAATAATTTCTTTTGCCATTTTTCAACCTGGTCAATTATTTTTAAGGCACTTTTCTTATTAAAAGGGGTTAATTGCGTTAAATCTTCTCTAAACCGCGTCAAGCCGACCGGGACCACAGAAATACTGTGAAGTTCGGGAGCAAGCGAGGTAAGTTCTCTTATAGTTCGATCAAGCTCTTCACCATCATTTATTCCCGGGCAGAGAACAATCTGGCAGTTTACTGTAATTCCGTTTGATGTAAAACGCCTGATCTTCTCAAGAATATCACCCGCAAAACGGTTTCTGAGCATTTTAACGCGAAGCTCCGGATTAGTTGTATGAACCGATATGTTAACAGGAGACATACGATAGCGTATTATCCTGTTAATCTCATCATCAGAAAGATTAGTCATTGTAATATAGTTGCCATACAAAAAAGAGAGTCTGGCATCATCATCTTTAAAGTAGAGAGTATCTCGCATCCCTTCTGGGAGCTGGTCTATGAAGCAAAAAATACATTTATTGCGGCATGATTTTTCCTCATCCAAAAGAGATGTGGCAAATTCAATACCTAAATCTTCGGCCTCATCTTTTTCAATATCAAACTGCCAGCTCTCTCCATTCTTTTTCTCAATTTCAAGAGTAATGTTTGTATCAGCGCAATAGAATTTATAGTCAAACACATCATGTATTATCTGTTCATTTACAGANAACAAAAAATCACCCGGCTCAATCCCGAGTTCCTCTGCTATACTATTTTTCTGAATGCTTGTTATCTCAATTTTATGCATATAAAATACCTCGAAAAAAACAATAGCAGCTTTATAAAGCTGCTACTACTTTTTGAGTCGTTGGAATGATCCGGAGATAATTACTTTTCGTCTACCTTCACTACTTCCTTGTCATCATAAGTTCCACATTCTTTACAAACTACGTGCGGAAGCTTGAGTGCATGGCACTTTTTACATGCAACCAGATTCGGCGCTGAAAGCTTGTAGTGGGTTCTTCTCTTATTTCTTCTTTGCTTCGACACTTTATTTTTTGGTACCGCCATTTGTAACACCTCCGTTCAGTGTTGGTATATCAGCATTCCTGCTGTTTATTCATTATTAATTAAAAATCCTTTTAGCACTTCAAATCGTGAATCTGTTGAACCGTTATCCTCACATTTACAAGCTTTTTCACTTATTTTTGCTCCACAAACGGGGCATAATCCCGGACAATCTTCACGGCAAACTTGTGTCATTGGAATACTTGTTAATATGCAATCTGCCAATACTCTGTCCAAATCCAGCGAGTTGCCGCTAAATGTGAATCTGTCATNATCAAAGATTTCAACAGCCTCTTCATCAATTTTTTCTTTCTCAATAATATCCTCGTTTATATCGACTACAAGCTCACGTTCAATGCTTTCTGCACATCTGTCACAAACTGTAGAATATATCACTTTGGCAACACCTGTCAGCTTAAGTATACCATTGTTATTAGTTACATCTCCGGTAAAACTGACCGGACTTATAAAAGAAACTGTGCCAAGACTTGTTTTTAAGTCCTCTAAAGCTTCTTCGACCTGGATACTGATGATGCCGCCACTATTCTTTATTATTGAGGTTATGTCAAGTTTCAATCTGATTCCCTCCTAAAAAGCACAAATATAAGCTCCCGGAAGGTCAACATGAAATATTATACTCACTTGATCCCGCTTTGTCAATCATTGCTTTCTTAGTTTTTGCTGTTGTCAGTATAGCGGGAAACGAGCAGTAAGTTGACCTACTCTTTCTATTATTCCCTGCTTATTTCTTTCAAAACCGCCGCTTAAAGTTAAATCTATCAGATCTGCAATTTCCAGCATTTCTTTTTCCTTCATGCCGCGTGTAGTAACTGCCGGCGTTCCAATTCTTATACCACTTGATACGGCAGGGCTTAATTTGTCAAAAGGAATACCGTTTTTATTTACTGTTATCATAACTTCATCAAGCATTAACTGGGCATCTTTACCTGTAATACCTTTATTGGTTACATCAATCAGCATAAGATGATTATCTGTGCCTCCGGATACAATTGTAAATCCTTTTTCAATAAGAGCTTCAGATAGAGCTTTTGCATTTCTGACAATCTGCTTTTGATACTCTTTGAATTCCGGAGTAAGAGCTTCCTTGAAGCAAATGGCCTTTCCGGCTATAACATGCATCAAGGGACCACCTTGTATGCCGGGGAATACAGAACGATCTATATCTTTAGCATACTTCTCTTTACACAATATCATGCCGCCTCTCGGGCCTCTCAGGGTTTTATGGGTTGTGGTTGTAACAAAGTCGGCATAAGGCACAGGACTCGGATGAACACCTGCAGCAACAAGTCCCGCAATATGAGCCATATCCACCATAAGGTAACAGCCCACTTCATCACAAATTTCTCTAAATGCTTTAAAATCTATAATTCTTGAATAAGCACTGGCCCCTGCAACAATCATCTTTGGTTTTGTTTCCAATGCTGTTTTACGTAATTCATCATAATCTATTAATCCATCGGATTCTTTCACGCCGTATGGAACAGGTTTAAAATACTTCCCTGACATATTCAGAGCCATACCATGGCTTAAATGGCCGCCATGAGCAAGGTTCATACCCATAAAAACATCACCGGGTTTAAGAACGGCATAAAATACAGCCATATTGGCCTGAGCACCGGAATGAGGCTGTACATTTACATGTTCTGCCCCAAAGAGTTCTTTTGCTCTGCTAATAGCAAGAGATTCAACTTCATCAACATGCTCACACCCACCGTAATAACGTTTTCCCGGATAGCCTTCGGCATATTTATTTGTTAAAGGAGTTCCAACAGCTTCCAGAACAGCCTTGCTAACGAAATTTTCAGAAGCAATGAGTTCTATTTTATCGGACTGTCTTTCTATCTCTTGATAAATAGCTTTCGCAACTTCAGGATCAGTATTTTCTATTTCCCTAAACTTTAGCATTGAACATATCCTCCACACATTAATAAAACCCCGCTCCGTTGGGGGGAACATTTTTTTACAACAAAAAAATTATATTGTTTTTGGCGTATTGTGTCAACTTAATTAATAAACACTCTCTTTTTATACTCTATCTATAATCTTTTCAGAATTTTTATCCTTTCTTTCAAGTGAAGCGGCATCGATAAACATCAGTGCAGTTAATCTATGGAATATCAAAAGTACAATAACCTCAAAGAATGAAACCATAAAGATAGCAAGAACAGGATTTTGCACATCAATCGCAAAGGTACTGAGAATAAGCCCGAGAAAATGCGGCCATAAGCCGTTAAATATAACTCTCCTCCTGCAGTCTTTGGTTATATCGAGAGCAACTTTAAAATTCTGGAAAACGCCCGTATCAAACTCAATAATTAACAGGTTTTTGAATATAAACAGCATATCTATGGCTAATACAACGATTGGCAAAAATGTAAAAACCGCAATAATAGCAGGTACAAATAAGGCTATAAAGCCTGCTGCTATAAATATTAAGAAAACTGCTATGGCAAAAATTCCATAAAATAAAATGTTAAAAATAATAATTTTAATCAGCTTTCTTAAAAACCAAACTGTTCTTTCTATCCATGTACTGTCCGGGTCAGTCAGGCTGAAAAAGTAAAATGCTCCGTAGTATGTCCCTATAAGATATGCAATTGCTTTCATTACGGCATATATTACAATCACAACCATCGAAGCTTCAAGCATCTTATAAACAATTTCCATATTAATTAAGGAAAAATCGAAGCTTTTTGTTTCAACCTGTTCCATAAGGCTTACACTTATTTGCTCATAGTATAAAAATACATCCTCGGTATATGGCCGTGCAAGGACATAACCGCCAAAGAAAATCGCCAGTATTAAAACAAATACTACCTGAGCAACAGTTGGTTTATCTACATCATAGAATTTCAATGATTCCTTCAGATAAAAAAAGATTGATTTAACTCTACATTGCTGACCTTGTTGTTTATCCATTTTTCTTCCCCCTGATTTGTTTAACTTCTCTAAGTGATAGATACCTCCACTCACCAGGTTTTAAATCACCTAATGTGAGTCTTCCTACGGCTGTTCTTTTCAGCCGCAAAACAGGATGATTAACAGCTTCACACATGCGCTTGACTTGTCTGTTTCTGCCCTCATGTATAATGATTTTTAACACTGTACTCTTTGGTTTTATATCTACAACCTCGACCCGGGCAGGAGCTGTTAGTTTACCATCAAGCATAATTCCGCTCCTTAAAGATTGCAATGCTCTGTTTGACGGCATACCCAAAACTTCGGCCATATATGTTTTTTTGGTCTCATGCCCGGGATGAGTGCTTTCGAAAGCAAAATCTCCATCATTTGTAAGGATTATTAAGCCAGTAGTATCATAATCGAGACGCCCTACCGGATAAATACGCTCATTAACCCCATCTATAAGATCCAAAACTGTTTTTCTGCCTTCAGGGTCCGAAACGGTAGAAACATAGCCTGACGGTTTATTAAGCATAATATATATAAGCTTTTTTTCTTTTTTTATAAGTTTTCCGTCAACTTCGACTCTATCCTGCTCCGAAACAAGAGTTCCCATTTCGGTTATAATGCTTCCGTTTACCTTAACCCTACCGGCCTTTATCAGTTCCTCGGCATGTCGTCTGGATGCGACACCGCATTGAGCCATATATTTTTGCAATCTTATTTTATCTTCCATTTACATACCTTTATTTGCTATATGTTAAAAATATATTATACCATAAACATGCTGCAAAACGACGAGTTCGTTTTGCACAGGATTAATCCCGGAAAATGCAGATAATATCAGCATTTGCAGTTTATGGTGTAACATGACCACATACGCATTTTGCTATGCAAAATACTTTTGCCCGGTTTTGCCGGGCGCATTCAAAGCTTTGCTTTGAATTGCTTGTGGGCATATTATACCATATCTATGATAAAATTAACTATTTTCACTTAATATGCTGCGATTTATGAAAATCCAATTTGACAATATCTGAACAAATCATGTCACGGAATCACTTGTAGATATAAAATTCTTGGGTTATACTTGTATAGAAATTTCGATAAACTATGATTAACTCTTATTGGTGATATTTGGAGGAATATAGATGAAACTTGGTATTGTTGGACTTCCCAACGTAGGTAAAAGCACTCTGTTTAATGCAATTACAAAGGCAGGAGCTGAAAGTGCAAATTATCCGTTTTGTACGATAGATCCCAACGTCGGAATAGTTGCAGTTCCCGATGAAAGGCTTAATGTTCTGGCTAAGATGTATAACCCTAAAAAAGTTACCCCAACAGCAATAGAATTTTTGGATATTGCCGGTTTGGTGAGAGGTGCCAGTAAAGGTGAAGGCTTAGGGAATAAGTTTTTATCACATATCCGGGAAGTAGATGCAATAATCCATGTAGTCAGATGCTTTGAGGATAATAATATCGTTCATGTTGAAGGCTCGGTAGACCCTATCAGAGACATTGAAACTATAAATCTTGAGCTGGTATTTTCGGATATGGAGGCTGTTGAAAAACGTATCGAAAAGACCAGAAAACAAATGAAGTCCGGCGATAAAAAGTATCTGGCTGAAATAAATCTGCTTGAAAGAATAAAAGAAACACTGGATAGCGGAAAGCCCGTAAGATCTATGGTTTTTGATTCTGATGAGGCAGATTATGTTAATCATCTGTTTTTATTAACATCAAAGCCCGTTATGTACTGTGCAAATGTCTCTGAGGACGGAATTTCATCCATAGACCAGAACCCGTATGTTGCAAAGGTAAGAGAAATTGCCGCTACAGAGAACTCCGAAGTTATTGTCATTTGCGCAAAAATAGAGGAAGAAATCGCACAACTTGATGACGATGAGAAACAGATGTTTTTAGATGAACTTGGATTAATGGAATCCGGCCTTGATAAGCTTATTAAAGCAAGTTATAAACTCTTAGGTCTCATAAGCTTTTTAACAGCCGGTGAACCTGAGGTACGTGCATGGACAATAGTTAAAGGAACAAAAGCCCCTCAGGCAGCCGGAAAGATACATTCCGACTTCGAGAGAGGCTTTATAAGAGCTGAAGTTGTAGCCTATGACGACCTTATCCGTTGTGGTTCCCATGCCGCAGCAAAAGAACAGGGTCTGGTCCGTTCAGAGGGCAAGGAATATATCATGCAAGACGGAGATGTGACCCTGTTCAGATTTAATGTATGAGTCAGCAACATTTTGCTGACAGGTAATCCTGAGCCAAACGAAGAATCTTCCCACAATATTAAAGAAGATTCTTCATTCCACTTTGCTACATTTTCAGAATGGTTTCTACACAAGCGATGACAATACCGCTGCTTTTGAAACAATGCCTTTAAGATGGTTTTCTTCGTCCACAACAGCGATAGGATATTTTGCCGATGCTGCCACGGCCAACAAATCGGAAATAAGGGTATCTTCTGATGTAGTCAAGATATCCCTGACAATCGCCTCTTGCATAGGCATTTCTCCCGCCCGTACTTTCATAGCATCATCAAGAGTCAGTATTCCAATAAGCTCCAGCTTATCTCCCACTACGTATGCACTGGAGACGCTATTATCACGCATTAGTTTAAGGGCATGGTTTGCACCGTCCTTGGTTCTCATCATGCATGACGGAGTTTGCATTATATGCTTTACAGAATATATCTGGCCTTTGTCTGCACTGTTAATAAAATTCTCGACATATTCATTGACAGGGTTTGCAGCCATGTTTTCAGGTGTATCCATCTGAATTATTTTTCCATCCTTCATTATAGCTACCATATCACCTAATTTAAATGCTTCATTAATATCATGAGTAATAAAGACCACGGTCTTATTGAGCTTCTTTTGAATTGACAGCAGCTCAAACTGCATATCCTGTCTTACAAGTGGATCCAGCGCTGAAAAGGGCTCATCCATCAAAAGAATGTCCGGGTCATTGGCAAGGGCTCTGGCAATTCCCACACGCTGACGCATACCTCCGCTTAATTGCGAGATATTCATTTCTTCCCAGCCTTCTAATCCGACCATCTGAATTATTTCTCTTGCCCGTTCTTCTCTCTCTGCTTTTTTTGTGCCTCTTACCTCAAGTCCATAGGCTACATTTTCTAACACATTCCTGTGAGACATAAGCCCAAAACTTTGGAATACCATAGAAACTTTATGTCTTCTGTATTCTAAAAGTTCCTTTTTATCAAAGCTCAGGATACTCTTTCCTTCAAAAAGAATATCGCCTGATGTGGGTTTTTGAAGCAAATTCAAACAACGCACTACAGTGGATTTACCGGAACCGGACAAGCCTATAAGAACAAATATCTTTCCTCTTTCAACCTGGAACGACACGTCATTGACAGCTACAGTGACACCCAGTTTTTTAGCTACTTCTTTTTTGTCGCTTCCCTTCTTCATCATCTCAAAAGCCGGAACCTTGTTTTTTCCAAACAGTTTGGAGAGGTTCTTTACTTCTAATACTATGTTTTCATTATTCTTCAATTGCAGCCTCTCCTTTCTTTATAATTCCCTGTGTTAATCTATCGATGACTATAGCAATAATTACAATTGCAATACCCGCAGTAAAGCCTCTTCCGGCCTGGAGCCTGTTGATACTTATAAGAACCTCCTGGCCAAGACCTGTAACGCCTATCATTGAACCTGTTACTACCATTGATATAGCCATCATTATAGTCTGATTTACACCGGTCATAATGGTAGGCATTGCCTGAGGAATTTTAACCTTAATCAACGATTGCCATTTTGTAGAGCCAAATGCTGTTGCAGCTTCAATTACCTCTCTGTCAACCTGACGTATACCATGGCTTGTTAATCTGATTAAAGGCGGAACAGCGTAAATTGTGGTTGCTAAAACCGCCGGAACATTACCAAGACCTAAAAGCATAGCAGCAGGAATAAGGTATACAAAACTGGGCATTGTTTGCATTGTATCAAGTATAGGCCTTACAAAAGAATTTAGCCTGTCGCTGGCAGATACCAGTACCCCGGTAGGGAATCCTATAATAATAGAGATAATTACCGATGCTATAATTATGGTAAGGGTAATATTCATCAGGCTCCAGAGTCCCATGGCTCCAATTGCGAATATTAGCAAAGAATACAGTATTGCTTTACCAATCTTTTTACTCATTCTCCATGTAAGAACGAATACTATGGCAATTAGCAGCCACCATGGAATTCTATCCACTACATTGCCTATACTGTTCAAAAATAACCGCAACCCGTTGGTTATGCCATCAAAGATGGTACTCCACTCTGTTATAAGATAGTCTATAAAGCGATCAATGGGATCACTGATATTAAGTTTAATATTAGACGGAAAATTAATTAACCAATCCGGCATAAATACACCTCTCTTACTGACTTAGCTTGTTTCTTACAAGCTTAGCTTTGTCTTCAGGAAGCCATTGATTAATGAGTTCATCATGTTCAGTTAAAAACCATTTGGCGGCCTCTTCCATAGATGCATCATTATCTTCGATATATGCCAACGCTTCAGCAGTAAGAGCACTGCTTGTACGGTATTTACTTAAAAACTCTGCAAATTCAGGTGCCTTTTCATAAAACTCATTGCTTACACATATAGTAATATTCATTGATGGACATTCGGTCTGACCCGAGGGATATAATTCCGGATCATATGGTGCATCCTCCAGAAGAACCAGGTCTAATTTACCCGTCAGCCATGTCGGATCCCAATGGTAAGCTACAATAGGCTCCCCCTTATTGTATGCTGCCGCTATTGCTGCAACAGAACCTGCTTCGGAGCCGGGATCAAAATAATTATAGTTTTCATCCAAACCATAGAATTTATATTTATTACGCATTACGGTATCAATTTCCCATCCTGATATGGCCCCGTATATACGGCCCTTTGAATTGTCGTCGGGATCTTTAAAAACATGGCTGTACTTTTTGAGATCTTCCACAGTTTTTAAATCAGGAGCCATAGGCTCAATGCCTCTTTCCGGATCCCCCTCAATTACATATTCAGGTACATACAGTCCCTGCTTGTTATCATCAAAATTAATACCCAGCTCCTTAAACTTACCAGCCTTTAAGTCATCTTGGTACGTAGGAAGATTATCAACCCAAACTTCCATATAAACATCTACATCCCCTGAAATCAAACCATTATAAGTTATAGGGGTGGTTCCGGGTATGTCTTCTCCGGCAATGTTGTAAGCGGCGCCTCCGATATATGATGCAACTGCATTGTGAAAGCGTATGCTGTCCCATCCTGCATCGGCGAATACTGCTTTAATCTGTTTATTATCACCTAAAGATGTGCCCGCGCAAGCACTAAATAATATAGCAACAGTTAAACATACTATCAGTAATATTGATTTATTTCTCATTATTACCCTCCTAATAAATTTTATTTTATAATATCTAACAACTCGTATAATCAGCTCCCAGATATAAAAAGCAACTCCGACGAGTTGCTAACCGACATACCTATTTTATTTTATAAGTTGTCGGTTGTCAAGAAAAATACGTCGATAAAAACTGACAAAAAAGGTGTAGCATCGGTACAACTACACCTTTTAAGAGTATAAAGATATATTTTTTTGTAGATAATATAAAGCATTTATGGATTTACAAACATCGTTACTGCATTTACTGCAGATTGATCACCTATGAATATTATTGTGTCGTTTTCAGCAAGTACAGCATAGGGCCCGGGAGATAAAATTATTTCATTTTTACGTCGAATGGCAACAATTGTAGCACCTGTTGCATGCCAAAAATTTAATTCACTGATGCTTTTTCCGGCTACAGGTGAACCTGCACCAATATCAACTTCGAAATTTTTCAACGGATTTGAATGAGACCATTTTACTGAAGATCTGGTTATCATATTTGAAATACTTATTATCTCCCTGCTAAGCTTGTTTTGCTCTCCAACAAGCTTCTTAAGTTGCTGATGAAGGGATTGTGTATTCTCCCTTCCTTTAAAACGATTTATATATTCCTGTGCATTTTTTCTGGACAGAACAATAGCTCCGCTACTTTGTTTCACTTCCACGACATTCATATCTGAGAGCAGCTTAAGTGATCTTCTGATAGTTTCCGGGGAAACTCCATATTCAGATGACATAATAGACCTGCCATAGATCTTGCTGTTCTCCTTAAATTCTCCCCGGGCAATTCTTGATGCAATATCAAGCGCAATTCTCAAATAAACTGGTGTCGCAACCTTTTCACTCAATCAAAACACATCCATGATATAATTATAATTGTACTCTTATTGTACATAATTGGTTCCTCACCCGTCAACGGATTCAAAGGATGCTTGATGTATGAAAACTCCGTATTCATAGTCCATTCATTAATCCGCATGATAGAATTGTTAATAATAATAAAAATAGCCCTTTAGGGCTTAAAGATAAAATTTTACTTTTAACGGTCTATTTTATACCGTTTATTCTTAGTACGACTTTTTACTCTGAAATTTCTTATTCTTATACCCAGTAAAACAGATCTGAGCCTGTCCTTTTTTGATATCTCATGCTTTATATAAGGAGTGTTCAACTCCTTAACAATAAATTTTGCTATATTTTTAGCAGCGTTGGGCAGTGTTTTTACATATTCATTATTACTGATGTTTTCTTTATACTGCTCCAATATAGAAGTATTCAGAACTTCACCGATTATCTTCCAAAATTCAGTTTTATTTTTTGCAAACCAGCCCATTTTATTGGTAACGCAAAAATCAATATTTCCTTTTTCATGTAGCGCGGCACAGTGTGTAAAAATAGTCGGCACATTTTTAACAAGTACTTCAAAGGTTGTGGATGCTCCGCCCTTTGCTATAGCTATATCGGAAGCCTCGAGAAGCTCATGCATATTATTTACGAATCCTAAAACAGCTAACGGTGTTTCAGAACTAACACCGGATTTCAGTTTATTTAATTCATTAAATAAATCGTTATTTTTCCCGCAAATAGCAATAATATTAAAGGGAAAATTCTTATTATACAGTTCTTTAATATACTCCGAGGTATCCCCTATCCCCTGGCCGCCTGATGTAGCTAAAAGGGTCTTTCGTGAAGGGTCCAGGCCAAGCTCGCTGAGTATCTCTTCCCTTGTCTTTGTCAGCTTTTCGAAGAATTTTTTATTAAGGGGAAAGGGCATTACTTTTACCTTGCTTTTTGGCTCGCCCTGTTTAACTAAGAATTCCTTAGCTTCTTCTGTAGATACAACAACAGCCTCTATCCTCGGATTTACCCACAGATTATGGCCTCTGACCGGATCAGTCATATAACTGAATACCTTATAGGGTAAACGATATCTGTCCCTGGCGAACAATGCAACAGAGCTGCAAAAAAAATGTGTTGAAAACACAATATCCGGTTGGTAATTTAAAATGTACTTCGTTCCTTTATGCACAAACTGCTGAAAAAAAATCCTCATTACAGTATTTGAGCGTGTAAGGTGGTTCAAAGAATCCAGAAGTACATTTAAATTTGTTGTTATATCAGGTCTGGCTAAAGCCCAGTCCCAAAAACCTTTTATTATTTTATCATCCCACGTTGCTCCAGCTTCTTTTGCAAAATCAATTACATCAATCTGATATTTGCCGGGATATAACTCCCCTAAAGCGTCTTTGATAGCAAGGGCGGGCATTTTATGCCCACCTCCTGCTTCAACCATAGGTATTAAAATTTTTTTCAAAAAACCAGCCCCATATAAAGCTATTCTCTATTTTCGTTAAAGATAATATTAACTGTCTTCATAGGTGATACTGTAGAAATAGCATGTTTGTAAACCAGTTGCTGTTTTCCTTCGCTATCCAGAACCACGGTAAAATTATCAAATCCTTTAACCATACCTCTTAGCTGAAAACCGTTTGTAAGGTAAACCGTTACGGGTACGTGCTCTTTTCTTACCTGATTCAGAAATACATCCTGGAGATTAATATTTTTATTCATCTCTTTCTCCTCCTACTTCAGCACAAATAATATAAACTGAACTCATTACCTCGCCCTAATTTTACTAAATTAATGTTCATTATTCAAGGCATCGGCCAATAATTTTAAAATTGCCCAAGTATTAGCATCGCTATATTCAAGCCATACTAATCCTTCGGTCTTGTTAAACCAGGTTATTTGACGCTTTGCAAAGCGCCGGGTATTTGTTTTTATACTGTCAATTGCTTCGCTTAAAGCACATTTGCCTTCAATTGTGCTAATTAACTCTTTATATCCTATTCCCTGTAAGGATGGAAGTTTTGGAGAATATCCGCATTTAAGCAACTCCTCGACCTCATCATATAGTCCCTTAACCATCATTTTATCCACTCTTTGGTCAATGCGCTGATACAATTTTTCGCGTTCAACCTGTAATCCGTATATTAAAAATTCATATGACGGAGGAACTCTTCTGGAACCATCCTTATGTTCAGAAATTGGTATTCCGGTAGTTTTATAAACCTCCAGTGCCCTGATGATTCTTTTAGTATTATTTGGGTGGATCGCCTCCGCACTTTTGGGATCTATTTTTTGAAGACGCTCATGTAATACAAGCGGGCCTTGCTCTTCAGCCATCTTTTTAAGTTCCTCGCGATACTCCCAATCTGCAATGGTTTCTGAAAATGTAATATTGTATACTAACGAGTTGATATAAAGACCTGTTCCGCCGGCAACTATTGGTGTTTTACCTCTTTTTATAATATCGTTTATGCATGCTAACGCATCATCTTTAAACTGGGCAACGCTATACGTCTCATCGGGATTAACTATATCAAGCAGATAATGAGGTATTCCGCGCCTTTCCTCAATTGCAGGCTTGGCAGTACCAATATTCATTCCTCTGTAAATCTGCATTGAATCGGCAGATATTATTTCACCGTTTACCATTAATGCCAGCTCAACAGCTAAATCGGTTTTACCTGAAGCTGTCGGTCCGGCAATAACCATTACTTTATCCATAATATAATCTTTCCTGTGCTATACTATCCTCTTGAACCTTTTTTCAAATTCCTTCTTTTCCATTTTTAATATTACCGGCCTTCCATGAACACATGTATACGGGTTTTCCAATGCACATAAGCTTTCTATCAACCCGCGGATTTCTTCATTCGAAAGAGTTCTGTTTGCTTTTAATGCGCCTTTGCANGAAATCATATACAGTGCTTCATCACTGATATCACTTTGGGTTGATCCGGTTTGTATCCAGCGATCCAATATTTCATTGAAATCACTGGCACTAAAACTGCTTTCGTAAAAATCAGGTATACTCCTTATAATAACGGTATTCGAACCGAATGCTTCTATCTCGAAGCCTATGCTTTGAAATGCAGATTGTTTTTCCATGACAAAATCATACTCATTTGCAGTAAGTTTTATAATAACCGGCTCAAGAATAATCTGAGAAAAGCTTTCGCTTTTTTCACGCCTTTTCTTTATTATCTCATATCTTATTCTTTCATGTGCTGCATGCTGGTCAATAATATACAAATTGTTACCACTCTGTAAAAGTATATACGTATCAAAAGCCTGTCCAACAATTAATGCGTTTAACAGTTCCTGCACCGATTCATTATCATTTGTCTGTTCCGTTTCTTCAAAAGGCCCGGTTTCCTGAGCTGCCTTACTTTCTTCAATAATCTTACTGTCTGCAAAGTGTTGTGGTATGTGTTCGTACTTCAGTACTGTTTCATACCGTATATTTTCTTCCTGATTTTTTATTTGAATGCTTTTCTCAGGTAAACTTTCAAACAAGGTAGATTGCTTTGGCAACGGAACCTCAGTTACAGGCCGAACTTGTTTGTTAACATCAAATACCTTCGGCATAATACTTGCCGGTGTATTATACCTGACATCTGCTTTTTCCGAATTAGGCTTAAAATCCCCTATTCCCATTTCCCCCAGCAGCGTACCTTTTACACCGTGGTAAATAGTGCTGTAAACCGAGTTCTCATTGGCAAAACGCACCTCCAGCTTTTGAGGGTGCACATTAACATCATAGTCTTCGGGCCGGCATTTAAGAAGAAGTACACAAAAAGGGAACTTGTTTTGCATAAGTATGGTTCTGTACGCATCCTCCAGAGCTTTTGTAATAGCCTTGCTCTTAATATATCTTCCATTGAGAAATATTGACTGATTATTTCTGTTTCCCCTCGCAATTTCAGGCTTGCCTATAAATCCTTCAAGTATGAATCCTTCATTTTCATAGTTTACCGGAAGAACCGATTTAGCTATATCCTTGCCAAAAACACTGTATATGACACTTAACAGATCATGATTTCCCGGTGTATGAAGTTGTGTTTGATTGTTTTGAATAAATTTAAAGGAGATTCCCGGGTTGGCAAGGGCGAGACGTTGTATTATGTCGGAAATATAGCCTGCTTCAGTAGTGTCCTTTTTTAGAAACTTATATCGTGCCGGGGTATTGTAAAAAAGATTTCTTACTATAAAGCTTGTTCCTTTCGGGCTTCCGGCCTGGCTAATCTCTGTGACCCTGCCGCCTTCCATTTTAAGTGTTGTGCCTGTTAAAGCGCCTTCGGTTTTCGATGTAACTTCTAACTGTGATACTGCGGCTATAGAAGCAAGAGCTTCCCCACGAAAGCCCATAGTTGAAAGACTGTCTAAATCCTCAATACGTCTTATTTTGCTGGTGGCATGGCGTTCGAAAGCAAATTCCAGGTCTTCATTTTCTATGCCACTGCCGTTGTCGGTAACACGAATATATGATATGCCGCCATTTTTAATTTCTACAGTAATCTGAGTAGCGCCGGCATCGATGGAGTTTTCCACCATTTCCTTTACAACAGATGCCGGTCTTTCAATGACTTCACCTGCCGATATTTGATTGGCTGTTTTTTCATCTAAAATAACGATTTTACTCATATTGTTCTCCCTTGACCTATTTAAGCTTTTGCTGCAGACTATAAAGCTTGTTCAGCGCATCCAATGGAGTCAACAATGACGGTTCCACCATTCTGAGCTCATCCAGAACCTCTCTCTCTGCCTTTGAAAGCGTACTTGATGCAAACAGGTCAAGCTGCCCGTCTACTGGCTTATGTCTGCGCTTTTTTGAAGTTTTGTTAATATCCGCCTCATCCAACTCTTCTAAAATCAGTTTTGCACGCTCTATTACAGCATCCGGAATCCCGGCAAGGCCTGCCACCTCAACTCCGTAGCTCTTGTCAGCGCCTCCTCTTGTTATCTTCCTTAAGAAAATAATATCATTTCCTTTTTTTCGTACTGAAACACAAAAGTTCTTTATTCCATGCAGCCTTTCCTCAAGCTCGGTAAGCTCATGATAATGAGTGGCAAAAAGGGTCCTGCTCCCAAGTTTGCTTTTATCGTTTATGTACTCTATAACAGCCCATGCTATGCTGAGCCCGTCGTATGTACTGGTTCCACGCCCTATCTCATCAAGGATCAGAAGACTTTTATGTGTGGCGTTTTCAAGAATATTGGCTACCTCAGTCATTTCAACCATAAAGGTACTCTGCCCTGAAGCCAGGTCATCGGATGCCCCTATTCTGGTAAAGATTCTGTCAACCAGACCTATTCTGGCATATTCCGCCGGAACAAAGCAACCAGCCTGAGCCATTAAGGTTATCAGCGCAACCTGTCTCATGTATGTGGACTTACCCGCCATATTCGGACCTGTTATTATCCCGATCCTGTTTTCATCATCATCAAGCCAGGTATCATTAGGCACAAACTGAGCATCATCGAGCATTCTCTCTACAACCGGATGGCGGCCATTCTTAATCTCGATAATTCCTCCATCATAAACAACAGGACGCACATATTGATTACGGTCGGAAACATCTGCATAAGAACAAAGCACATCAAGAGCAGATATACAATCAGCCGTAGCCTTAAGTCTTTTAACATGCTTTGAAACAGTATCTCTGATCTGACAAAAAAGCTCATATTCCCGTTGGACAACCTTAGACTCGGCACCTAAAATTTTGCCTTCCAGGCTTTTCAGCTTTTCCATGGTATAACGTTCAGAATTTACCAATGTCTGTTTTCTCACATAATCATCTGGTACCAGCCCTATATTTGCCCTGGTTACTTCTATGTAGTAACCAAAATTATCATTATAGCGTATTTTCAGACTTTTAATTCCTGTTCTTTCCCGCTCCTCAGCCTCAAGTTCAGAAATCCATGCCTTTCCTTCTGTAGAGGCATGTCTGTATTCATCAACTAATTCGTCATATCCATCCTTTATTATTCCGCCTTCTTTAACCGACAAGGGTGCTTCCTCATTTATTGAAGCATCAATAAGAGTATATATATCTTCCAGAAGATCAAGTCTCTCATATAACTGCCTGTTGTAATCGGACTTAAGGTCTTGTATCAGCTCTTTTATATACGGCAGCTTAGATAATGAAGAATTAATTGCCAAAAGGTCTCTGGCATTTATAGTACCGAAAACCAGTTTTGAGGTTAGTCTCTCTATGTCATAGACACCTCGCAAAAGCTCCATAAGCTCACTTCTGAGCATAAAGCTCTCTCTAAACTCAGAAACCGCATCCAGCCTGAAGTTTATCTCGTCAACATCTAATAAAGGCTGTTCAATCCACTGTCTTAACTTTCTGCCCCCCATCGAAGTAGAGGTTTTGTCCAGTACCCATAAGAGAGAACCTTTTTTCCTGGAGTCCCTCATTGTTTCAGAAATCTCAAGGCTCCTTCTGGAGGCGCTGTCCAACATCATATATTGCTCAATTTTATATATTTTCACCTTTTCAATATGCTTCAAATCAACCTTTTGTGTTGACTCGAGATACGATATAAGTGCACCCGATGCGCATTGAGCCAATTCAAGATCATTAAACGGATTTTCATTAAAAACTTCAATTAACCTATCCTGACTGTTTTTCAGTGTAAATAGTTCCCCGTCAATTATTGAAGGTTCGATCCTAAGATATTCCCGAAAGTATGTTTTATATTCCGGTTTTGTAGTCAGTTCCTCATTCACGATTATTTCAGAGGGCTTATATCTTGAAATTTCATCAATGAGCTTTCTCATAGAGCTGCCCCATGTAATCTGTGTCGCGTAAAACTCACCGGTTGAAACATCAACAACAGCTATTCCAAAGTATATTTGCTGGCAATAGACTGCCATTAAGTAGTTATTTTTCTTTTCTTCCAGCATGGCAGGGTCAATAACGGTACCGGGTGTTATTACCCTGGTCACATCCCTTTTTACAATTCCCTTTGCCGTTGCCGGATCTTCCATTTGGTCGCAAATTGCAACCTTGTAGCCCTTTGCTATAAGGCGGGATATGTAGTTGTGAGCAGCATGATAAGGAACTCCGCACATAGGAGCCCTCTCTTCCAGCCCGCAGTCTCTCCCTGTCAGAGTAATTTCAAGTTCCCTGGACGCAATCTCGGCATCAGAAAAAAACATCTCATAAAAGTCTCCCAGTCTGAAAAAAAGAATACAGTCCTTGTACCGTTCTTTAATCTCCATATACTGCTGCATCATAGGAGTAAGTTTAGCCAAGCATTTTTCCTCCTCTGCCTTCGAGCCAAAAAGCACCGGCACGAATAATTTCTACATTAACTATTTCACCTTTATTCACATTCTCAGCCTTAAAATTGACTAAACGGTTTGAACGGGTACGTCCGCTGAGCATTTCCGGATTATTCTTACTTGGTCCGTCCACTAAAACCTCAACAGTCTTCCCTTCAAATTTTTTAGCCAATTCTGTGGCGATTTCGGTTTGAAGTTCAACCAGTTTTTTGAACCGTTGACTGATAACCTCAGAAGGAATATCCTGCTCAAGCTTAGCCGCGGGAGTGCCTTTCCTGGGTGAATAAATAAACATATATGCCGCGTCAAAACCTACTTTTTTAACAACATCCAAAGTGTCTTCAAAATCTTCCTCGGTTTCTCCGGGAAAACCAACAATAATATCTGTTGTAAGAGCAATATCAGGAACAGCAGCTTTAATTTTGGATACTAAAGTTAAATAGTTCTCCTTGGTGTATCTTCTGTTCATCTTTTCCAGGATGCGGGTACTGCCCGATTGAAACGGCAGATGCAAATGGTTGCAAACCTTCCTGCAAGTTTTCATAGCCTCAATAAGGCTATCAGAAAGATCCTTCGGATGAGAGGTCATAAACCTGACTCGTTCAATTCCTTCTATATCCTCAATTGCATGAAGAAGCCTTGCAAACAGATCTTTTTCTCCGAGATCATTGCCATAGGAATTAACGTTCTGCCCCAACAGAGTTATTTCCTTGCAGCCATCTTCTGCAAGCGCTTTTATCTCTGCCAGAATATCATTAATATCCCGGCTTCTTTCCCTGCCCCTTACATAGGGTACAATGCAATATGAACAAAAATTATTGCAGCCAAGAATAATGTTGACCCATGCTTTATGCTTATCAGTACGTTTTATTGGCAATTCTTCGACAACTTTGTCTTCCTTTTCCCAAATCTCAAAAACACGCTTCTTTCTCGTAATATAACGATATAGAAGCTCTGGGAATGTGTGTATATTATGAGTCCCAAACACGATTTTTACATTGCGGTATGATTTCTTGATTTTTTCCACCACATGTGGCTGCTGCATCATGCATCCACAGGCAATTATAAAGGACCCATTTTCTTCGCATTCTCCTGAAAGCGCACCTATATGACCGTATATGCGTTCTTCGGCATTCTCTCTTACACAACAGGTCACAAAAACAATTATATCTGCGGGTTTATCCTTTGGGACTTCTTCAAACCCCATATCTGTAAGCATCCCGGCAATGGTCTGGGAATCACGCTCATTCATTTGACACCCGAAAACATCNANTTTAAATTTTTTTGTTTTTCCTGTTTCTAACGTATAAGCGGTATTTTGATTTCTTACCTGCTCCACCCAATCAGAGAACTCAGGAGCGTTTTCTACACCCATTCCTCCCTGTGGTTTTTTAAGCCTAAACCTGTCACCTGCATTATTTTTCTTTATATCCAAATTCATAACCCTTTCTAAAACTGTCAATTTTAAATGTCTTCAAGAAGTCCGCCTTCTTTGAATATCATAACAAAAACGTGAAAAAAGATAAAGCCGGATTGAAAACATCATATATGTAGTATTGCCAAAAAAGACACTGCTTTGCAGCAGTGCCTTTTACAATAGTTTTGTTGCTGGTTTTACTATCTTCTTCTTCCGAATAGTCTTAAAGTGGTTAAGAACAGATTAATGAAATCAAGATACAAGGCTAATGCACCTATAATACCAAGATTCCCCCTAAGTGCCATGTCGCCCTCTGTTCCAAAGTAGTAAGCCTTTAATTTTTGCATATCATAGGCTGTTAATCCGAGGAATACTACCAGACTCAAAATGCTGATAAACCATTCCACACCACTACTTCTGAGGAATATATTTACTACTGAAAGCACGATAATCCCAATTAAGCCCATAAACAGAATTGTACGGAATTGTGTTAAATCGGCTTTTGTAAAGTAACCATATATACACATAATACCAAAGGTAATTGCTGTGATACCAAATGCAGTTACTATAGAGCTTCCTGTGTAGGCCAGAAATATAATGGATAATGTTACTCCGTTCAAAGCAGCATAGCCAAAAAACATTCCCAATGCAGTGCCGTATTTAAGCTTAGTAATACGGGCAGATAAAACTGCAACCAGCACCAGTTCACCAATCAGCAATCCGAAAAACAAAAAACTGTTTGATACAAGTGTTATGACTAAATTAACGTTGGTTGATACATAATATGCAACTCCTGCAGTAAGCAAAAGTCCAATAAACATCCAGCCGAAAACCTTTGATATAAAAGCATTCATGCCTCTAACAGTAGCATATTCTTCTTCAAATGTTCCATAATTTCTGTAATTTTCCTGCATCAATCTCACCCCTGTTGTTAAATTATACTTCTTTATATTAATTATATACTGAAATTAGGATAAAGTAAAATTTGGTCATTTCTTAGGAAATCGATAATGAGCTATTATTGGTGAATAATTCTCATGCCAAAAAATAAGCATATCGTTTTCCTGAGTGTAAGGCCCACAATTGTGGATAATATAAGGCACTCCGTCTTTGTTTCTTTTTTCCGATATTATAGCGATATGTTCCATAGGNTCATCAAAAACAACAATATCACCGGCCTGCCATTCCTTTAGATTTTCCACATCCAGAGGAGTTATCTCTGTTGTAAGAATTGTAGCAAAACGGTCAAAAAACACACGAAGATTTTTTATCCGGCGAAAATCTATATTGGGATCCGGATGCCCTTGGACTCTAGGATATAGGTCTATATTTTTGCGAATATCCTCATCTACCATATCCTTTAAAAGAAATCCGGCGTTTTTTAATGCACGCCATATAACATCGGTACATACACCTTCGTCATCAGGAGGGTAGCCCCCCCTCATAATAAGCATCTGTATACCGGGGCTTGTTCTCAATATCCTTACGGGCACCCTCCACTATGTCATCAAGATCGTTAAGTCCGTCTCCATCCTGGTCTGATGTGCATGTAATGCGCTCAATTATTAGTTCTTCAACTTCAGGTCTTGGAACAATAAGGCCTATAGGCTCATCAGATTGATGTGCGCTTTCAATTTCTTCGAATTCATTACCAGGGCGGATGCATCCGACTAAACCTGTGCAGCCAGTAACGACCATAACTGTTATTATAAGCGCTATGCGAATTTGTTTTCCCATAAGACTCCTCATAGAAGTTTTACTACTAAAGCCAAATCTATTTTTTCTGACATCCCGGGCAATAGTATACGCTTCCGCCCATATATGCTTCTTTTACAATATTGCTTCCGCACTTTTCACATGGTTTATCAACTGTATTCTTGCTGGCTTTAGTTTTATTTGTTGTGCCAAAATATATGCTTCCGGAAGTTCTAACATAACTTTCCCTCCAATATATGAATTGAATTATGGCAGAATAAAATATAATTCCAGATTATTCCTGTCATATAGACAATTATATACCAGATATTTGACATATGGTTGTCATGTTTTTAATAATTTAAGAATATTTTTTTTATATTCCGAAAACTGAGAAGTCAGAATCATCTCTCTTTTTCTTGGCCGCTCAAAATCTATCTGTATTTCACCGTTTACAGTTCCAGGTCTTTCGCTCATAACAAGGACTCTGTCGGAAAGATATATTGCCTCGTCTATGTCATGTGTTACAAAGAGTACAGTCTTTTTATGTTTTTCCCATACTGATGTAAGCCAGTCCTGCATCTGCATTCTGGTAATCTCATCCAATGCTCCGAAGGGTTCATCCAGGAGCATTATTTCACCATCCATCAGATATGTTCTTAATAATGCCGCTCTTTGCCTCATACCCCCTGATAGCTGCCGGGGTTTATAATATTCAAACCCCGCAAGGCCAAACTCAGAAATAAGCGGTCGGATTTCTTCCTTTGCTCTTTTTAAATCGCCTTTTTTTATTTCTATGGGAAGCAGAACATTGGACAGCATGGATCGCCATGGCATAAGACAGTCCTTCTGAAGCATATAGCAAACAGGGATTCTCTTATATTTCGGATTATCATTTCCCAGTAGAATATCCCCTTCATAATCCTGCTCAAGACCGGCTAAAAGCTTTAAAAGAGTACTTTTTCCACATCCACTGGGCCCAAGTATCGATACAAATTCATTACCCTGGACTTCCAGATTTACATTTGACAATACTCCCAGACCAGTGCCATCATCATCCTCCAGCCCCGTATAAGCCATATTAAGATTTTTGATTTTAATACTATTATCCATAATGCCCTTAAGTTAACTTATTAATCAATGAAATCGTTGGTATAAGCCTTTGTAACATCTATCTTCTTGTCTATAAAGCCGTTTTCAAACATCCAGTCGGTATAACGCTGCCACACCTCATCTTTTTGAAGTCCCCAGGTCGCAGCATCGGCCTGATACCTTTCTGATAAAAACTTCTGGCTTTCTATTACAAGCTCCGAATTTATCTCGGGAACTTCTTTAATCAATATATCTGCCGCATCCTCAGGATTTTTTATTGCATATTCATATCCTTTTTTTACACCTTTCATGAAGGCTTCAACCAGTGTTTTCTCTTCTTTCAAGGTAGTTTCATTTGTGATAATAACAGGGGTGTAATAGTCAAAAACAGGTGCTTCTTTTCCCAAATCAATATAGTTTAGCTCCATGCCCTTTTGTTTTGCCTCAATTCCTGCCCAGCCTTCAAATATCCAGGCAAAATCAATCTGTCCGGTGGCACTGGCCTGGAAGAAATCAGCATCCCCTGTGGTCATTATTNTAACCTTAGAAAAGTCTGCTCCTGCCTGTTCCATCAGATATCTTATAGTTGCCTCTTCCATTTCCGAGCCCCAACCACCGTATACCTTACCTTCAAAATCTTTCGGGGTAATGATATTTTTCTCCTTTAAAGAGGCAAACCCGGAAGTATTGTGCTGAATAACAGCAGCAATAGACACCAGAGGCACATCGACAGCCCGTGCATATGTTACACTTTCCTGATAGCTGATGCCAAACTGTGCCTTACCCGATGCAACAATTGTATCACTTGTACCCTCGGATGGCTGTATTATTTCAACTTCTAAGCCATGTTCTTTGAAGAAACCTTTCTCATCTGCCACATACAGGCCGGTATGGTTGGTATTTGGAGTCCAGTCCAACACAACAGTAACCTTTTCAAGAGACTCCGGCTGGATTTCTTGTTTCGGTTGGGTTGTACAGCCTGCAGCCACGAATACCATAACAGTTGCTAATATGATAGACATTAGTTTTATTGTAATGCTGTTCTTTTTCATTTGATTTCACCTTTCCTAAAAATAGTCAATATTTTTTATAAACTTGTTTTCTACAATCTCAACCAATCTGTATAACACTAAACTTACAACTACAATTATAGCGACATCCGCAAAAAGTACTGCCGTCCTAAAGCTTGTCATTGCACGGGTCATATATATTCCAAGCCCTTCTTTTGCTCCTACCCATTCCGAGATAACCGCTCCGGTAATACTATAGGTAACCGCAATCTTAATGCCGGAAAATAATCCATGCAATGCCTGAGGAATTCTTGCAAGTCTAAAGCTCTTCCACTTGCTGGCCCCCATTACTTTAAGAATGTTGTCCATATCCTCATCTGATTTTATTAAATCTTGTGTAAAAGTAACTGTTATAGGAAAAAAACACATAAGAACTACTATTAATACTTTCGGTAAAAATCCAAAACCGAACCAGATGGCAAAAAGAGGAGCCAGAATAATGAGCGGAATGGTTTGGGAAATAACAAATATGGGGTATAATGCCATTCTGACATATTTAAAATAACCCATTAAAAGGCCAAAAATTATTCCTAATACAATTGCTATGCCAAACCCTGTAAAAGCCTCCCTCATTGTTACGAGTGTATGGGTTAAAAGCAGGCTCCTCTCATCATAAAGGGCTTTAAAAACCTTTATCGGGCCGGGCAGAATAAAGGGCTGGATTCTGAACAAATCTACCGCTGCCTGCCATAAAAGTACCAATAAAGCCATAACAAACACAGGGATTATATTTGATCTAAGTTCTCTGTACTTCTTTTTCTGTCCTGTATTTTCCGATTTTTTCATTAATAGTTACACCCTCCGGTTTATAATCAATCTTTACCATAGAAATTACTCTTGTAGCGCCTTCTTTTACACAAACATACTGAGCTTTTTTTACAATTTCCATAAGCTCATCCAATTCACCTTCTATAGTTGTTTCCATCGGGCCGACCTCGTAGGTTAATCCACTTTCCTCTATCATAGCTATTACCTTGTCTACAACAGGATAAACAAGTTCATCAGCTACATTAGGAATAACCTGCAGACTTAAATTGATTTTTGACAATTTTCTTCCCTCCATTCATCTGGGGATATGAGAGGACCGTAACAATGTGAATGAATATTGGTATCTTCTCCCGTCCCTTGGGAAAATAAATACCGCCCATCAGAGGCGGCAATAAATCGTTCAACATTGAGCATTCCCTCCGCTGGTGCTAACCAGATCAGGTTCTAAATGGTCGGGATAACATAATCCCCTCTCAGCCGCTTCAGCGGCTCCCACATGCAATATATTATTTTAGAGCTATTCTACTTAAATAATTCAAAGATGTCAAGTTTTTATTCAATCTTATTTCAGACATACTAATATAATATCTGGTAAAATATTCAGCATATTGTTTACAGAAATTTTAGTGTGTGATACGATGTGAGTAAGATTTTACCATTGTAACGACATATGGAAAAATTAGTTATTTCTTAAAATGATAAAGGGGGATTCTTTTATGAAAAGAATCAGGAAAATTCTGTCTCTTGTCACCATGGTATTAGTTGTAATAATGCTTACTGGTTGTCTTTCAATCGATATGAAGGTCAATAAAAACGGTTCTATGGATATGACCTACACCATTGATACCTCACAAACACAAGGAATGGTGTCATTTAATGACATAGAAAAAGCCATCCAGGACTCTGTTGACGGAATGAATGAATTCGCAGATAAGAAGGTTGCTAAGCTAAAAAGCGTAAAAGAAAATAAAAGCAAGAAGACCGTGACAGCTATAATAAATGTTTCTGATATAAATAAGATGGGTGACGAATCTTTCTTTGGTACAGTTAAAGAATACCGTAAGAAAAAAGGTACAGGCCTTGATAATCTTGTTAACACTAAAGATAAAAGTGTAGATGAAAAGAAAGTGTCTGACAAGCTCCAGATGGTTTATTTCCCTATGGGCGGCACGGAGCAGTACGGTATGGTTGAAGTTACTGTAACTGTACCTGGAAATATTGAATACGTTACAGATGGAGCAGAAGTTGAGAAGAAGAATGTCGCTGTATTCAGCGGCCAGAATCCTTTAGTTGTATTCAAGAAAAGCGGCGGTTTCCCTTTCTGGCTCTTGTTAATAATAGCTGCCGCAGTGGTTGTACTATTCATGAAGAAGAAAAAGAATCCCTCTGCGACAATAAATACAAC
>JGI24711J26586_10000369_pt1 | contig 34435 bp, 29 predicted proteins | sample BioPla3DNA1_FD_26586 | JGI IMG/M metagenome (IMG submission 26586)
ATTGCTGTCAGGAANTGACATGCCTTTTCCATATCTGATATGCGGATATATTCTTTAGTGCTGTGGACATTTGTCATGCCAACACTTGTATTTATCGCTGGTATGCCCGCTCCGTTGATAATGTTGGTGTCGCTTCCGCCGCCAGTGGCATGGAGCTTCATAGGTATATCAGATGCGGAAGAGGCCTCTTTCAGAAGGCTGATTATATCATCCGATTCCTTTATATCAAACCCCGGATACATCTTTTCCAGGTCAATTTTTACAGTGCCTCCCAATTGCTCTGCTGTCTTTTTGAAGTGACTCAATATTTCATCTGTATATCTGTTAATTTTTTCTTCAGAAATAGACCTTACTTCACCTTCTATTTCGCAAGTTTCACATACAATATTGCGAACCTGTCCGCCTTTTATTATGCCAATATTAGATGTGCTTTCCTCATCTATTCTTCCGAAATTAGGCATATCAGCAATGGCCTTCGATGCCATCATAATAGCACTGAGACCTTTTTCCGGTTCTAAACCCGCATGGGCGGCTTTACCTGTGAAGGTTACATGGAACCTGTTATAATACGGTGCTTTTACCGCTACTGTTCCAATCTCTCCCCCTTCATCAAGTATAATGGCATAATCAGCCGGTATCTCTGAAAGATCAAGGTTCCTCGCTCCAAAGAGGCCACTTTCCTCAGCCACGGTAAACGCCAGATAAATATCCCCGAAAGGTGTTTTATCCTCTATAAGTGATCTGATGGTCTCCAGAATCACTGCAATTCCTGCAGCGTCATCCCCGCCCAGAACAGTTTTGCCATCTGTCTTTATTATATCCCCGTCAATTACCGGGTTTTTGGAAAGTCCCGGTACAACCGTGTCCATATGTGCCATTAAAAGCAATGCCGGCTTTTGTTTTTTACCCTTCACATGACAAATCACATTCCCTGCATCACCGCCTATTTTAGAGGCTGTATCATCCTCATACGGTTCAAGTCCCATGTCTTTCAATTTTTTTAATAGGGCATCAGCCATTTTCCTTTCCTGCCTGGTAAGGCTGTCTATCTTTACTAAGCTTATAAATTCATCTGTCAGTCTCTGTCTGTTTATCATTTTACTTCTCCATTCTCTAATAACTTGGGCGGTTCCGGCTTTTATATTCCGGTTGAACCAAATCCTCCGCCTCTGTCGGTACCTATATCCTTCACAGAGTCCACCAGCTTTAAATTCATTCTGGGGACCTTTGCAAGAACAAGCTGAGCCACCCGCTCACCTTTTCTTATAATGTACGTACCCTGTTGATTCCCCTTACTGTCAAGGCTAAGATATACATCATTATTTTCAGTATTACTTACTATGGATGAATTGTTCATTATTATACCCAATTCATTTCTATATCCCGCATCAATTGTACCGGGGGAATTGGCCAGACGAAGCGGGGTCTTCAAACTTATCCCGCTCCGGGGGCGGACCTGAATCTCATAACCCTCGGGAATGGCAAATTTCAAACCCGTTGGGATTATTACCGTCTGTCCGGGCTCTATTATAACATCTTCCGCCGCACACACATCCATACCTGCATCATAAGGGTTGGCGTAATAAGGTAATTTAACGCCCTCTCTGATTACTTCAACATAAACATCAATCATAATAATCACCTGCTTAATTAAACTCTGCGCTTCTCTACTCTACGCCCCTGTACCAGTGTCCTTTGGTAAACCCATTATCCCTGATCTCATCTATGGCTTTAATAACCCCGTGGTCATGTTTATTCCTGCCCCTTAATAAGGTATTAAAATATTGAGCCAATGCTTTGCGGGTAGTGTTGCTCTCATTGGTAAAAACCAATCTCAGAATACTGACTTCTGTTTCTTTAATAGCGTCAATATCATCCATAAAAACTGGATACGGGTTAAAAATTTGTGTCCGGCTTAAAAAAGGATCCCTCACAAAGGGGAATATTTCACTCTTCCTGTCCTTTAAAAATCCTCTGTTGCCGCTGCAGTCTTTACATTTGCCTGAGCAAGGAATTTCAAGAGACGAAGGACAGTGCTCCATGGTCATTAGAGGAATTTTACCATATATTATAGCTTCCAGTTCCACATTCGAGGACGCTATTTCTATTATCTCTTTTAAGTTCAATTCAGGGGACAGAACAGCTGTGGCTGTATCCAGCTTTTCCACAACCCCGACGGAAGCGTTATTAAATATATTTATTGCCGGTTCAGCACAAAGAGGTGTACCCGGAAAAGAATCTTTACATATCTTATTAACTCCAAGGGTTCCATAAGCAATACCGTCAATAAAAGGCACTATACTTTTGAGGTCTTCTTTTACAGCTTTTAGTTCGCTGTCTTTAAGTATGGATGGCGTCCAGATATATATTTCACCATAAAATTCTTCTTTAAGCTCTTTAAGCTGTTGCGAGGATATTACAGGCAGATAAACACGGTTAACCAAGCCGTCCAGCTCACAAACTGAATCGGGCATGGCATAAAAAAATGCTGATAAAATTACTTCCCCTGTTTTTTTCTTCAGGTTTTTCCCGGTTGCCCGTTCCCTGTCAGAATTATCAAATCCTTCAGGAGAAGGTTTTTTGCGGCTCTTGATGCGTAAAGCCTTTATCTTTTCCAGGGCCTCACGTCTCATGGCGTTAAGAGCTGATATAGGCATAGTACTTTCATTATCGGAAGATATGGTCAAGTTTCGTAAATAGTAGGGTGTCCCTCCGGTTTTTCCCAGCTGATCTCTGATTCGTTCATTGGACAACACCTTATTAACCGCTTTTTCGGCTGCAGTGGCAGATAAAACATTCACTGATTTGCCATCAGAATCTGTTACTGTAAGCTTAGCCGGTTGGCCTGTTTTTAGTATAAACTCCATGTTGAGAGGCACCACAGGAACCTCATTTTGTTCAAAGGATTTTCTGGCCTCGTCAAAGAGCGGCTTGGAAAGGGTTTTATAAATCTGGCTCCCCTCTTTTACGGCAGTCTTCACGTCCCCTATCCATACCTCGGAGCCCGCCTGTGCAAAACGCACCTGCTGATTATTTTCCAGAATCGAAGTTACTATTAAACTGACGGCATTTTTCTGGTCGCCCAGTATTTCAATCCCGTCACCCATGCTAAGTGACTTATTTAATTTAACCTTTACATATAAAGGCTTGGTATCTGAAACCCGGCCTAATAATATACCCTGATTCTTAGGATGTTTCGGATATACAAGCTTTCTGAAATTTCGGTTTCCTTCCAGATATCCACGGGTAAAGCCGCCTCTGTTAAAGGCCTGCATGAGAATTTCCTTATCGGCCTCATCAACCTTAAAACTGCTTTCTCCTGCATTTTCTAACATATCAAGATATTTTTTGTATATTGATGTGATTATCGCCACATACTCAGCTGATTTCATGCGCCCTTCCAGCTTAAGGGAACTGATTCCCGCATTTTTAAGCAGAGGCAGAAGATCTATTGCCATCAAATCTCTGGGACTGATTAGATATGAAGAATTGCCGTATGCCTTGCCATCCAGTGATAATGACCAGGGTAACCGGCACGGTTGAGCACACAATCCCCGGTTGCCGCTCCTTCCGCCTATAAAGGAGGACATCAGACATTGTCCCGAATAGCATACACAGAGCGCTCCATGAACAAACACTTCCAGCTCGGCAGAGGTTTCCCCGCTTATTGTCCTGATTTCTTCGAGGGTTAATTCCCTGGGCAGCACAACTCTTTTAACGCCCATTTTTTCAACTGATTTAACTGCCTCACTGTTAGCAAGTGTCATCTGGGTGCTGGCATGAATACAAAGATCGGGCAGATACTCCCTAAGCAGCTTTATCAGGCCCAAATCCTGTACAATGACCGCGTCTGCACCTTCTTTATAAATATATTCTGCAAACCTGAGCACATCATTTAGCTCATAATTTTTTATTAAGGTATTAAGAGTTATATAAACCTTTTTGCCTCTTTCATGGGCATAATCAAGTGCGGCCACTAACTCTTCCTCTGTAAAATTAGCCGCATTGACTCTGGCGTTATGTTTTCCTCCACCCAGGTAAATTGCGTCGGCACCGTTTGAAATTGCTGCCTTAAGTGATTCAAAGCTGCCCGCAGGAGCGAGCAGCTCTAATTTGTGTTCTCTCATATAAAAACCTGCTTAATATAACCGGAGTTAATCCTGATTATTATTCTCAATCTCTTCTGATACCTCAACTTCCGGTTCAACACTCACATAATCATCAGGAGCAATGTTTTCTTCCTGTATTTCAGTTGATGATTCGACCTCAACTTCGTCCGGCTTTTCCATACCGGGCTTGTACTTGTATTTATATACTGTCCCGCTCTTCTTGCCTGACTTATTCTTTCTCTTTTCATACATTTTCTTTAATGCATCAATAAGTTCGAGAATTGATTTTGCCTTTAATATAATGTCATTTTGAATAGTCTCGGCACCTTTCTTCACTGTGTCCGAGATTTTCCCCACATCCGACACTACTTTCCCCAGACCATCGAGATTATCCTTAACCATACCTGTTATTTTAGCTGCATTTTCGGTTATTTCCGGCAGCTTCTCAATAGACTGGTTAATATTATCTTCATTCTTTTCAATTAATTGATTTACATTCTTGAGTATACGTAGTAGATTTGCCACAGCCAAAATAAGATAACAGACAAGTGCAGAACCAAGGACAAAGAGGACAAGCACAATAAGCTCTCCCCATGATATCATTTCATCAAACATAGCAAACCTCCGCTTAATTATTGTTCCTCACGTTGGAAATAGTATTTAGAGTGTTTCGAACTTCTTTTAACTCAGTTTCACGTCTGGTAAGTTCAATTCGAAGCTGGGATTCTCTTTCCTTCAGTTTTGCATTTTCAGCTTTAATTTTTTGTGTCTCTTCCTTGAGCTCCTGATACTTCTTCTTTATTTCCGACAAATCACTGGTGGTGTTTTTAAGCTCCTCGTTTGTACGGAACATTTCATCGGCCATATTAATAGCAGTCAGAACAGATGCCATGGAAGTACTAAGAAGGTGATTTCTCCTTGTTATCTCCAAAACCTTTCTGTCAACATAAAGAGCAATTTTTTGTATGTATTCTGGAGACTCGGATCCGGTTATTACATACTCATTCCCTGCAATTCGAACAGTTACTTTATTTTTTTCTGCCAAGATACCAGCTCCATTCAAAACATTTTTCTCTTATGTAATATCGGTGTTTCTAGATATTATTCTAACATGTTTGTTGCGGAAGTAACAACTATGATAAAAATAAGTTCCCGGTCTTTTTATTTTTCATATTTTTCTTTTAAAAACTCGCCAAATCTTTTATCTATAACTAAAATATGATGCTCCAGCCATTGACTTAAAAAATTAAGCATGGCCGAGATAGTTTTATTCTGATTTTCATCTAAATCATATAAACTCATGGTTGCTACTTTATTTATAAAGCTTTTATGCTCATGAATCTGTACTTTAGTATTAAACGAATCATAATCATGCTCTTTAAACAGCTTTTCCTCATGACCAAAATGGTATATTGCGTAATCTGTTAAACTGGAGAAAATCTCTACAATACTGTCATAACGGTCAATATGATCATCATATAAAGACAGCTCATACATTTCATTAATCATATCAATCATTTTCTTATGCTGTTCATCAATTGTCCGGTCATAACAGCTAAACTCAGGTTTCCACTTAATAATCATAACTAAATCAACCCCCCTATTATAAATCAAAGGTTTTTTGTGCTAATCGTCCAATGTTTCTTGCTTTTTCGACAAATTTCTTATATAATTTTAATAACACTGAAACCTTATATACTTTTACCTCCTTTTTAGCACATTTTTTATTAATTTGGCCTGTTATCAGGCCAATATTTTTATTCATTCCTTTATTCCAATTCCTCTGCTTTTATTTCCTGGACACTTTTTTCTATTTTCTTCTTAAGACGCTGCAGAGCATTGTCTACCGATTTGACAGGCTTATTAAGCTCTTTTGCAATGTCATGATAATTTGTACCCGCCAGATACTTTTTTAATACTTCCCTTTCAAAAGGGCTTAGCAGCTCTGTTACCATACTCTCAATAACCGTATACTCCTCTTTATTGATTAAAAGTTCCTCCGGATCAGCAATAGATACTTCCTGAACCAGCTCAATCAGAGACTTGTCTGAATCTTCATCAAATACTTTTCTGTTAAGTGAAACATAAGTATTTAATGGCATATGCTTTTGCCTCGTTGCTGTTTTAACTGCAGTAATGATTTGCCGTGTAATACAGATTTCTGCAAACACTTTAAACGGAATTTTTTTATCATATTTGTAATCGCGAACTGCCTTGAACAGGCCAATCATACCTTCCTGAACAATATCCTCCCTGTCGGCGCCCACCAGGAAATAGCTCCTGGCCTTAGCCCGCACCAGAGGCTTATATTTTTCGATAAGATGTTCCATCCCGCGTTTGCATCCGGAATGAACGTATGAAAGGACTTCTTCATCGTTCATGTTTAGATAATTAACTTTAGATTTTCCTGCATAAGGCACTTTTGTGTTCCTCCATGATTTTAAAACTCCGGTGTACCCTTTTTGAAAACCAAGCTTTTAACGTTTATATTAAATGCATTTACATTGAATCCTGCGAATCTGTCCAATTCCTTAATGATTTGATCTCTGGCTGTTTTAACTGCTTCAAGTAAATTGTAACCAAATACCATTATAACATCCATATCAATATAAAGTCCATCCGGACTGTTGCTGGTACGGAATCTGGTCACTTTCTCCATCTGGGGCATAATTACAATATTGTAGTTTACTAATTGATATATTGCATAATCTGATATTGTATAATTGCCAATGTAACTGAATGTAGGCCTTACCACTGATTTTTCACCAATATTCTGAAATTGCCCCTTACCTTTTCTTCTAAAAAGCTGCAGGGGATCTAAAAAGTATCCTGAAAACTGCTTCTTTAACTGCATAGCCGGAACCGGTATAACATGCTTCCCCTGATCAATCCGGGTTTTTTTTGCTTGTTCTATCTCGTATGGACTTGCCACATCTTCAATATAAATTCTTTGATCATATTCTCCAAGTTCAAGGACTGATGCGATTCTGTCCACCATCCCGTCGGATGTTCCCAAAACCAGAATGCCCTTAGGTTTATGCTCACTAATTGCCTTTTTAATACTATTTCGATGCTCCTCTTCATAAAAGAGAGCAACCTTCACCGAACTGATTTTAGTCGGGGCCTTCTTAGCCGATTTCCCTGCTATAATAGTATTCTCATGAATTAAAAGGCCATCATCTATTATATAATCAAGATTATTCTCTCTTGCGACCCACAAAGCACGATGGCTTTTTCCTGATCCGCTTGTTCCGACAAACGCTATAAGTTTCAATAATAATCCTCCGTAAAAAACTATATTTCCAAATATGCTATACCTATATTATTCCACTATTATAGCTCATAAAACATATATAAGCGCTTTTACTCAGCATCAACAAAAAGGACTGTTCCGACGGAACAGCCCCTTTGAACCATTAATCAATCAGTGAACAATAGCCTTCTCAGTCTCCTTATCAAAGATATGGATATGAGGCATATCAAATACAACCTTGATATTCTCTCCGGCATTTGTCTTTGATTTAGGACTTACGCGGGCAGTAAAGTTGATATCGTTAATAAGAACATACAGATAAGTTTCAGAACCTAAGCGTTCAGTAACTTCAACACTGGCATCAAGCACTCCGTTGTTGTTTGCTATCCAGTCTTCCTCATCATGAATATCCTCAGGACGAATACCGAAGATAACTTCTTTTCCGATATACCCTTGTTCTTCGAGCACTTTTGCTTTATTTTCCGGAAGCTCCAATGTATATTCACCAAATTTCAATACAACCTTATCGCCCTGTTTTTCAACAAGCGCATTGGCCATATTCATTTGAGGGCTTCCGATAAAACCGGCAACAAATACATTTACCGGCTCGTCATATAGTTTCTGCGGACTGTCTATCTGTTGAACAAATCCATCCTTCATAACAACAATACGGGTACCCATTGTAAGGGCTTCAGTCTGGTCATGAGTAACATATATAAATGTTGTATTCAACTTCAGGTGAAGCTTGGAAATCTCAGTTCTCATCTGAACTCTGAGCTTGGCATCAAGATTTGAAAGAGGTTCGTCCATCAGGAACACCTTAGGCTCGCGTACAATTGCACGTCCAAGCGCTACACGCTGTCTCTGTCCGCCTGAGAGGGCCTTTGGCTTTCTGTCCAGAAGATGTTCTATTGACAATATCCTTGCTGCTTCATGAACTCTTCTCTTTATTTCCTCTTTAGGTGTCTTTCTGAGCTTAAGGCCAAATGCCATGTTATCAAAAACAGTCATGTGGGGGTAAAGAGCATAGTTCTGGAATACCATTGCTATATCCCTGTCCTTGGGTGCCACATCGTTACAAAGCTTGTCCCCTATATATAATTCGCCTTGTGTAATCTCTTCAAGACCTGCAATCATTCTGAGCGTTGTAGTCTTTCCGCAACCGGACGGTCCAACAAGAATAATAAACTCTTTATCCTCAATTTCGATATTAAAGTCACTAACTGCTGTTACTCCACCCGGGTATGTTTTGTAAACATTTTTTAATACTACTCCTGCCATTAACTTAACCTCCTAAAATTTGAACACATACAAAGTATGCGTTTCCAGTAATACTAATTTAGCACGGCAGCAGTCTTTAAAACTAGTTTAGTATTCAACAAAAAAAGAAAAACGCTTTTAGCTACTTTGTATTAGTAATTATTCACAAAGAAATTCGTAAAAGGGATAAAAAATAAAAACACCTGTTGAATTATTATACACTTAGATGTATAATTATAAATCATAACTGTCCGGATTTTGTAAGTACTATATAAATATTTTACTGAGATTTTATTAATTATACCTAAAATAATGAATTGGAAGTTGAGGAGAAAAAAATGCTGAAAATTGGAATCATCGGAGCAACAGGTTATGTCGGCGCTGAGATTGTACGGCTTTTAGCTTTAAGAGACGATATAAAGATTACTGCTGTGGTATCGAACAGTTTTGCAGGGCAGCCTTTTTCTGCTGTTTATCCCTCTTTGAGAGGCATTTATGATAACATTTGTGAAGAGCTGGATTTAGATGTTATATCCAAAAAGGCAGACTTTTTTATAACTGCTCTTCCACATGGAGTCTCTGCTTCGGTTATACCAGGTCTTCTGGAAAAAGGCAAAAGGGTAATTGATCACAGTGGAGATTTCAGGTTCAGGGAAGTAAAGGTTTATGAAAAATGGTATAAGCTTGCTCATAAGGCTCCTGACCTGATCAGTAAAGCTGTATACGGCCTGCCTGAGCTTTATCGCAATGAGATAAAGACGGCCTCATTGGTTGCAGATCCCGGATGTTATCCTACCTGTTCAATACTGGGAATTGCTCCGGCTTTGAAAAATGGAATTGTATCACATCATGATATTGTAATTAATGCTGTTTCCGGTGTATCAGGAGCAGGGCGAAAATCGGATTTACCCTATGCCTTTTGTGAAATAGACGAGAATTTTAAAGCTTATGGCATTGCCAATCACAGGCATACTCCCGAAATTGAACAGGAACTGTCACTCATTTGCGGGAAAACTGTTCTTGTATCCTTTACACCACATCTCGCTCCTATAAAGCGGGGCATGCTTGCTACTTCCTGTCTGAATCTTATTAATGAGGAGCTTAGCCCGGCTGATATACATTCAATTTATGAAGATTATTACCGAAACGAGCCCTTCGTAAGGATTCTTCCTTTGTGGCAGACTCCCGAAACCAAGTACGTAGCCGGTTCTAACTATATTGATATAGGAATTACGGTGGATGCCCGCCTTAATAAGCTTATTGTAGTTTCGGCATTGGATAATCTGGGAAAGGGTTCTGCCAGTCAGGCTGTCCAGGCTCTAAATATTATGGCCGGTTTTGATGAAACAAAAGGATTGTTGTCTTCCGGACTGTATTTGTAACTGAAGACGGCTGAACTGTTTATAAAAAAACAAAGCGCTCCATTGTCATCCTGAGCGGAGCGGGGTGTAGCAGAAGGATCTTTATGTTAACATAATAAGGTGCCGTGAGTGATGACAGCTGCGTGAGCGTAGCATGTATTGTATTATTAAACCTTGAGAGGTAGAAAAAAATGTTTGATTACTCAGAAATAATAAAAAAAGCAGGTATTCTTGTTGAGGCCCTTCCATATATACAGGCCCTTGCGGGGAAAACCGTAGTTATTAAATATGGCGGAAATGCCATGATTAACGGGGATCTAAAAAACTCGGTTATGGAGGACATAACCCTGTTGAAATATATAGGGCTGAATCCGGTAGTGGTACACGGAGGCGGACCTGACATAAACACCGCATTAAAGAATTTTAATATAGAGTCCGAGTTTATTAACGGTCTTCGTAAAACCGACAAACAGACTATGGAAGTTGCTCAGATGGTTCTTGCAGGCAAGACCAACAAGGAGATTGTTTCTCTTATTAATCAGAAGGGTGGCAAGGCTATAGGCATCTGTGGAATTGACGGTATGCTTTTGGAATGTGAAAAGCATTATGAAACAGTAAACGGTGAGAAGATAGATTTAGGATATGTAGGTTCAATTAAAAAGATTAATACCCGTGTCCTTGAAATACTTACACAGGATGAATATATTCCGGTTGTAGCCCCCATTGGAACAGATGAAAACGGACAGAGTTATAATATAAACGCCGATACAGTAGCCGCAGAGCTAGCCTCAGCATTAAAAGCAGAAAAACTCATACTTTTGACCGATGTTGAAGGGGTTAAAGACTCTGAAGGAAACATTCTTTATACCATAACCAGCGAAAGGGTTGAATCTTTCATCGATAACGGAGTTATTGTCGGTGGAATGATACCAAAGGTCATGGGTTGTGTCTCGGCACTTGAGCACGGAGTAAACAGAACTCATATTATCGACGGACGCATTCCTCATTGTATACTCCTGGAGATATTCACCAACAAAGGTATCGGAACAATGATAACCAAGCAAATCAAGCCTTATTATGACAACGAAAAACTGTAATTTCAGTTGGTTAAGTCTAAGTCGTATAATAGCATAATGTTTTATAGTGCTATTTTCGTTTATTTGCAATATTTTTATTTTTGAAATCTCTGCCGATATATAGCTTGACATTATAATATTCATCAAAGGAGATTTCATTATGAAGTTAAAATGGAAATTAGCCATCTCAATCAACATCATGCTTTTTATGCTACTGTCACTTATTGGATATTTAACCAATTCTCAAACTTCTTCCCTTACAAATTCACAAGTGGAAAATAAGCTCCACGATAGCAACCGCCTTGGATTGGCACTTTTTGAAGCCAAATATCCCGGTGCATGGAAGGTGGAGAATGGAAAGCTTATTAAAGGCACAAATGTTATTAATGATAATACTGTCGTTGTGGACACAATAAAAGATGAAATTGATATTGTATCAACTGTATTTCTTAATGACACAAGAATTACTACAAGTATCAAAGATGCTGAAGGAAATCGGATTGTCGGAACACTGGCCAATCCGGAGGTCATAGAAAAAGTGTTGGTAAATGGCGGAGATTTTAAGGGTGAAACCACAATAAACGGCATGTTATATAAAACACTTTATACACCTATCCGGGATGACGGCGGAAAAATTATAGGTATGTGGTTTGTAGGAACAGAATACGAAAATCTGCAGCACATAATGCCGGCAGCGGGATGGAGGCAGCAAGAGAAATAAAAGAACGTGCAGAAAAGCTTAAGGCAAATTCCGAACAGTCCCGGATTAATGCTTATGCTGTTTACGAGAGAACTAACGAAAGCCTCAGGTTATCTATAGAAAAAGCAAAATCTATTGAAAAGATACAGCAGCTTACAGATACTATTTTGGCTATTTCATCACAAACAAACCTGTTAGCTTTAAATGCAGCGATCGAAGCTGCTCGTGCAGGTGAATTCGGGAGAGGCTTCACTGTTGTGGCAGATGAAATCAGAAATCTTGCTGAGGACTCCAAGAATGCCGTTGGTGAAATTCAGGCTGTTGTAAATGAAGTTATGGTGTCTGTTGAGGACCTGGTAAACGATTCCATGAATATACTTCAATTTGTTGATGGGCAAGTAATAAATGACTATAATATTCTGGTACAGACTGGTGAACAATACAGTTCCGATGCCGATTTTGTCAATGATCTGATGCAAAGCTTTGCAACGAAATCAAATCAGCTGCATGAGTCAACAACTCATTTACTCATGGCAATTGACGAAATTACTAATGCAGCAAATGAAGGGGCTCTCGGTGCTTCAAATATAGCCGAAAAATCCGGTTCAATTATCTCAAAGACTGATGAAGTGGTTCGTTATGCAGTTGAAACAAAAAACAGTTCGCAAAAACTAAGCCAAAAAGTACAGAGATTTATTGTATAAATTAAATTATGATACGTTAAAAAAGGGACTGTCTTAAAATAGCAGCCATTCCGGGCAAAGCGAAGGATCTTAAGTAAATCAGCGCTTACAGCTAAAACATTAAGATTCTCCGGCCATTTTATGCTCTCAGAATGACAAGTTCCGTATCTTAAGACAGCCCCGTTTCTTATTACTGATTAGTATTGTTCACTACTGGTTTTTTCTTCACGTTTGGTCAAATTACATATCTGGCCTGCATGATTCGTTTTTTCTATTCTTTGATTAAGTTTTTGAATACATCGTAAGCCTTGTCCCACAGTTCTTTATCTTCAGGGGAATAGGTAACTATGGGAAATGAAGCCTTTACAATGTTTCTTATTTGTTTCAAATCTTTTATCCTGCCCAAGGCCATAGCCTGAACGAGAATATTCCCTATTGATGATGCTTCAATAGGCCCTGCAACAACATCTCTGCCTGTTGCATCTGCTGTAAACTGGCATAGAAGTTTATCTTTGATACCGCCGCCTACCATATGAATAACAGGTAATGGCCTGCCTAAAAGATTCTCAAGCTTTTCCAGAGTCATTCTGTATTTCAGGGCAAGACTCTGGGTTATACAGCGAACAATCTCTCCTCTTGTTTCGGGAACAGGCTGACCGGTTTTTCTGCAGTATTCTCTTATGCTTTCGGGCATATTTACCGGAGCAATCAGAGAATGGTGATCAGGGTCAATAAATGACTTAAACGGTTCCGCGTGCATTGACTCTATATCCAGCTCGGCAAAGGTACATCCTTCTCCTGTCCTGTCCCAATACCGTTTACATTCCTGGGTAAGCCACAGGCCCATGATGTTTTTCAGTACAGTGGTCTTTCCTCCAACTCCGCCTTCATTAGTAACCGATAAATTCATACTTTTTTCATTGATAATGGGACAATCAGACTCAAAACCCATCAGCGACCAGGTTCCGCAGCTTATGTATGCAAAATCATCGTTTGATGCGGGAACTGCGGCAATAGCCGACTGGGTATCATGACCGGCAGCGGCTATTACCTTTATTTTTGATATACTCAATTCCTGCGACAGTTCATCCGTGAGTTCACCTATTATTGTCCCGGAAGGTATTATATCTGTAAAAATCTCTCTGGGAAGGCCCAGTTGATTTATTATTTTGTCAGACCAGGATCTTGTGTGTGCATCAAGCAGTTGGGTGGTACTGGCAATACTGTATTCGGTGGCCTTTTCCCCGGAAAGAAAGTAATTCAATAAATCAGGCGTAAGCAGCAGAGTTTTCGCCTTTTCAAGCAGGGCGGAATTATCCCGTTTCATGGAATAAAGCTGTAAAATTGTATTAAACCACATGAACTCTATTCCTGTTATATGGTAGAGCTCTTCCTTTGAAATCAGCTCCTGTATTTTTCCCATCATTCCGCTTGTTCGTTTATCTCTGTAATGATAAGGGTTACCAAGCAGGTTCCCCTTATCATCAAGGAGTCCGAAATCAACACCCCATGTGTCTACAGCTATTGAAGAAATATCCCGGTGGCCTTGACGGACGCAGTTTAGTATTCCCTGCTTTATCTCATGAAAAAGCCTTAGAATATCCCAATACAGGTTTCCATTTACCATAACCGGATCATTGGAAAATCTGTGTACTTCCTGAAGTCTTAACGTTCCATCTTGCAGAATCCCCAGAATAGCTCTTCCATTGCTTGCTCCCAGATCAATAGCCAGCATTTTTGCAGCGTCCGGCAATGTATAACACCACCCTTTCAATTATTTTTTGCCGTACAATGGGCCAAAATTGTCACATGCCCTATAGTCGGCTCCCTCAAGGTCATTTGTCCCGAATGCATTCCATGCACTTGGTCTGTAGATTTTTTCCTCAGGAACATTGTGCATGCAAACAGGTATTCTCAACATAGAAGCAAGAGTTATTAAATCTGCTCCGATATGACCGTAGCTAAATGCTCCGTGGTTGGCGCCCCAGTTAGCCATAACCGAGTACACGTCAGTAAAAGCTCCTTTACCTGTAAGTCTGGGTGCAAACCATGTTGTAGGCCAGGTTGGATCTGTCCGTTTCTGAAGTATCGCATCCACATCTTCCGGTAAATCACAGGTATAGCCTTCAGCTATCTGCAGAACCGGACCAAGGCCTTTTATCAGATTAATTCTGGTCATTGTAACCGGCATACCACCTTTGGAAACAAAGTATGAGGAATAGCCTCCACCTCTGAAATATCCAACATTTGCAGGTTCCCAGGTTGTTGCGTCAAGGCACTTCTTGGCTTCTTCCGGAGTAATCTCCCAGAAAGGCTTCATTGCAGGCTGACCGTCAATGGACTGCTGTCCTGTTCCATCCAGAGCAGCCGCTCCCGAGTTTATCAGGTGAATAACGCCGTTCTTAGCCAGACCGGTGAGTTCTTTCCCTGTAACACGCTTTACAGCTTCCGGGCTCCAGTATGTACGTACATCGGCAAAGACTTGAGCAGTGTTTGTAAGAAGATGTCCGAACAACATGGCCACACCATTCAGATTGTCATTTTCTGTGGCCACAATAAATGCCTCTCTGATTCCATTCCAGTCAAACGAGGAGTTCAGAATTGCTTCCATGAAGTCTCCGTTGGGGAAATGGTCGGTCCATTGTCTTTGTCCCTGGAAGCCTGATAAAATAGCATTATGTCCTAAAGCTTCCTCTCCGAAACCCAGTTCGGCAAGTTTCGGGTTTCCTATCATAAGATCTCTGGCTATCAGAACCATCTTCACAACGAATTCCCAGTTCTGATCCTTTCTCTCTCTGCTCTGCTGAATTTCAGGCGGATTCACATCCTTACCCTCTTTGCAGTTTTCCTTGACCCATTTTAAAGCTCTTTCAAACTCTTCCTTATCGTAAATTTCCTCATCAATCCTTCTTATGAACTCGCTCATGTCAATATATTCGTTACGCATACCGAGATAATTCTGGAAGAAGTCTTCATTGATCATGGAACCTGCTATTCCCATGGATACATTACCCATGGAAAGATAGGATTTCCCTCTCATAGTGGCAACTGCAAGGCCTGCTCTTGCAAATCTTAATATTTTTTCTTTTACATCATCGGGAATGCTGGTGTCCCCGGCATCCTGCACATCTTTTCCGTAAATACCGAATGCGGGCAGCCCCTTTTGATTATGTGCGGCCAGAACTGCAGCCAGATAAACAGCTCCGGGTCTTTCTGTCCCGTTGAAACCCCAGACAGCTTTCGGAGTAAACGGATCCATGTCCATTGTTTCTGATCCGTAGCACCAGCATGGGGTAACGGTCAGGGAAACGCCAACACCTTCCCGGGCGAATTTTTCAGCGCAACGGGCGGCTTCAGCCACTCCGCCGATGCAGGTATCGGCAATTACACACTCAACCGTTTCTCCGTTTGAATGCCTTATATTTTCTGAAATTAACTTTGCTGCGGCTTTTGCCATGTTCATTGTCTGATCCTCAAGGGATTCCCTTACCCCCCTGCGACGACCGTCAATAACCGGGCGAATACCAATTTTGGGCATTGCTCCCTGGTATCTGTTTACAGGCTCTGTCACTTTTAAAACATCATTTCCTTTCATAGAAACCTCCCTTTCCATGCAATCGTTTACATTTTGCTGGATAATATATTTACGGTATACACCGCAGATAACTTTTTATAATAACTGATTTCATCAGACAGATTCTTTTACTTTACTATTAGTTGCGTCTTTAAGCGAATAATTTGAGGTTCGTGATCTTTGCTGTCATTTATACGTTGAATTAGCATACCGGCTGCCTTGTTGCCGATTTCAAGCATTGGCTGGCTCACCAACACCTTGCAGAACTCAAGCAGCGAGGCCAGCTCCATATCGTCAAAGCTGGCTATCGCAACATTCCTGCGGTTTGCTTCCTTTTGTTCTATTAAGAATTTTGTTGCTCCCACGTGCATATAGTAGTTTGATATAAAAACAATCTCAGGAGGATCTTTCTCTTCCATCAATTCTCTCATTTTGTCATAACCGCTCTGCTTATGGTAATCTCCATATTTAATGATATTATCATCTATCGGAATTAAGTAATCTCTCAGGGCACGTTTATAACCCTCATCTCTTTCCTTTGCCGATGTAAGTCTGATATCGCCGCCAATGTAGCCTATCCTGCGGTATCCTGAATTAATCAGATGTTCAATTACCGCATAGCTTCCGTTTATGTTATCAACCAATACGGCATCCGATGAAAAATCTTCCACAAGCCTGTCAGCCAGCACCACCGGAATTCCTTGTTCGGTAAGATCTTTAAAGTGAGATCCGGAATGGCTTGCAGGTATAATAATGACTCCGTCCACACACTTTTCCAGCAGCAGCGTTATTCGTTCTTTTTCTTCTTCCACACTTTCATTAGAATTACATACAATAACCGAATATCCGTACTTCCTCAGTTCGTCCTCAACGCCTTTAGCTACCGTCATAAAAAATGTATTTGCCAGCTCCGGACAGATGAAACCGATGGTGTGAGTTTTATTGGTTTTAAGACTTCGTGCTATATTGTTTATTTTATAATCCAGTTCACGAATACTGATCAGGACTTTTTCCTTTGTTTTACTACTGATTCTGGGGTCTCCGTTTATGACTCTGGAGACCGTTGCTGTAGACACTCCGGCTCTTTTTGCAACATCTTTAATTGTTGAAGCCATCAGAAAACCCTTTCTGCATGTAATCGATTACATTATACTATATAAATCCAGTTTCTTCAACTTTAATTTGCAATTTTTTTGCTTCATAAATCCCCGGAACAAGGTGACATTAACCGGAAAACCCGTGTCCCTGGTTATTAATCATAAAGAAGCTGTTCAATATCGGGTTTCTCCATGTTTTCAGCGTTATAGAACATACATCCTGTATCGCAATCTGTAACCTGCTCGCCTTTATAAGCTTTGTAGGCAAGCTCTACTGCCAGATAACCGATCATATAAGGATCCTGTGTAATTGACCCGAGAAACCATCCGTTTTTTACAGCTGTTTTATGTGCTTTTCCGGCATCGAATCCGACTACAGTAATATCCTTGTACTTACCATTTACACGGTCAAGGTCACTACCATCAGACGTGGCTGCGAGAATACCGCCAACCGTCGATTCATTGGTGGCAAATATGGCGATAAGACCTTTCATGTTCAGAACTTTCTCTATAGCCGCCTTAGCATCTGACAGTCTTGAAGAAGGAGGAATAATAACGAAGATTTCCACCGCTGCTTTTTCAGCCGAAGCTTTAGAATATTTGTTGTGACCCGTGACAGCTACTTTACCAGGGAAAAGTGTTTCACAACTGGTTAACATCTGGTCAACAAAACCAACGGTACGCCCGACAATTGATGCAGAGGTAGCGTCCTGTGAGGCAACTGCAATAACTACAGGGTTTTCATCAGTTGCTTTATTTAAAGCTTCCTGGAAGGAAGGATCTGCAAACATTGATTCAGCAGCCAGCTTGCCTGCGTTTTCATTATCTGTGGATGCCGTAGCCAGAATAGTACCTCCAGGGGCATCCGGAATACCGGAGTCAAATCCGATTACCGGAATATTCTTTTCTTTAAGCTCATTTAGCTGCGGTATAACCGATTCAGTGTCAAGAGCTGCCAGTGCGATGGCTGAAGGGTTCTTTGCCATTGCTGCTTTCAGCATATCTACCTGAATACTTATATCAGATTCTGATGGCGGTCCGTCAAATGTCATGTCAACATTATATCTTGCAGCTGCATCTTTTGATCCTGCCATAACTGTTTGCCAGAACTGATGCTGAAAGCCCTTTGAGATCACTGCTATATATGGTCTGGATTCCTGGGCCGGTGCGCTGTTGACAGGAACGAAACTGCTTTGCACAGGATTTGATCCGGTATTACCCAGAATCCTTCCACAGCTTGTCATTGTCATAGCCGACAGGAAAACAGTAAGAACGAGAGCCAAGATTTTTGAGAAATTTTTCATCAAGTATCCTCCCTGGAAGAACAATATAAAATCACTGATTATCAGCTTGCCTACTATTCCTCTACTATTCCTAACATAATCAGCCTGAATTATATTATGTAAGTATGGACAGTTTGCTATCTATTATATAAGTTTAATAGAACGGGAGATTTTGTTGAATGCGAAATCATATATTAAATTTTTGAAATCTTATAAAAAGTATAAAAAAGCTATAAAAAAGCGTTTATGCCGCTTTTTTATACCGGTTATATCAGTATTATAATAATGGATGTTTTAATAATCATCAGTAAAGGGAAATACAAGTTTTTGATTTTCTTTATAATGCATATTTACTTTATCTATAACGGTTGAACCTGTGTCAACTACCTTTGGAACTTTTTCATTATTTAATACGTCATAAGCATATTTAACACCCAGGTACCCCATACTGAAAGGATTTTGAACCACTAATGACTGAATAACATCTTTCTCCATATATCTGATTTCTTCCGGGGTATTGTCAAAACCTATTATTTTAACAATATTCGCCTTCTTTTGCTTAATAATTGCCCTGGCAGCACCAGTAGTTCCATATGCGTTGAGTCCAACAATTGCATCAATTTCCGGATACTTTTCTAATACTTCTAAGGTAAGCTGTTCTGCTAAATCAATGTCCGAATTGCAATATAAGACATCCAATACCTGAATATCCTTATACATACTGAGGGCCTCAAACAACCCCTCCTCACGTTCAACGCAGGAAGCCGCTTCCTTTATAAAGCTCATCACAACTATTTTACAGTTATCTCCTACCTTGTCTGCCAATGCTTGTCCAAGCTTTTTCCCTGCATCTACATTATCAGTGCCTATAAAGCTTTTTACTTTTTTGGAGTTTAGCCCTGAATCAATGGTTATTATAGGTATTTTCTCTGCTATGGCCTCGTGGGCAACATCTACCAGCCTCTCATAATCACAAGCTGCCAGAACAATAGCATCGGCGCCGGATTCAATGGCCTTCCGGACCATATTTATTTGTTCATCGATATCCTTCTCATCTGTGGGGCCGTCAAAATGAATGTTCAATCCAAATTCTTTTCCTGCTGCGACAGCACCCATTTCAACAACCGTCCAAAACGGAGCAATCCGGTTTTTAACTATTACTTCAATGTATACCGGTTCATCTCTTGTTATTAAACCTTTTCTTAAACAACCAGATGTCATAATAATCAAGCTTAACATCAATGCAATAACTGGCATCTTTTTGATGAATTTCATACCTGCCTCCTTTAAAAGAAGTTTATCTGGGTATTCGAATATTAACGGTTGTACCGACATCTATCTCACTTATGATCTCAATTCCATACTCTTCTCCGTGGAAGAGTTTTATCCGCTCGTTAACATTTTTCAGACCCACACCACCGCTATGGTAACTCTTAGATTCCTGATTCAGTAATTCCTTCAGTATCTCAGGCTCAATTCCGTAGCCATTGTCCGAAACCTGGAACAGAATGTTCTTACCTTCTGATTTTACTGATATTTTTATTATTCCTTTTTCATTTAAGGGGCTAATCCCATGGTAAATAGCATTCTCAATAATAGGCTGAAGAATAAGCTTAAGCGTTCGTTCTGATTCAAGCCCGGGCTCCATCTCAATAGTATAATCAAATTTATCCTTGTACCGTATTTTTTGAATGGTTAAATAATTTCTTGCATGTTCAACCTCATCAGCTATACAGATAATTTCATGCCCCCGGCTTAAGCTTATCCTGAATAGCTTTGCAAGCGCTGCAACCATTACGGTGACGCCCTCATAGTTCTGATTCTCATTCATCCAAATAATTGAATCCAATGTATTGTATAAGAAATGAGGATTTATCTGTGCCTGAAGTGCTTTTAGCTCGCTTTTTCTCTTTTCCTCCTGCTCAGTTATAATCTGATCCATCAGCATTTTAATTTTTGCAACCATCATATTAAAGGCTCTTGATAACTGTCGGACTTCATCCTCTCCTTTTTCTTCCACGCTGATGTTAAAATCACCTTTCTCCAATTTCTTCATCTGTCTTTCAAGCCTTTTTATTGGCTGAGATATCTTGTACGAAATGAACATAGATGCCAGTATTTCAAACACGATGCCAAAGAGGGAAATAAAAATAATAAACCTGTTAAAGTACTTTTTATTAGTTACTAATTCATCGACATAACTGATACCGACTATTTTCCAACCTGAGTAGCTGACATTCTTTATGGTCATGACCCTTCTTTCGCCGTTGAAATCTTCGAAATATGTCCCCGGCTCTCTTGTTAGTGCATCCATTGTATTCTCAGTTTTCAGGCCTGCATAGATCATTTGCTGCTGCGGGTGGTAGACCATGTTTCCGGATCTGTCAATAATATAGATATATCCTCTCTTTCCCAGGCTTACATTATTACACATCTGCTCAATTGTTCTAAAATTCATATCTACGACTGTAAAAAATATAACAGGCTTCTCATTTTCATAATAAGTAGCTGCACGGCACAGAGAAACGACCCAGGGGTGAGAATCCTCAAAGATTCTCTGTACATGGGGGGATAAGAAAATATAATCGACGGGATTATTCATTAAAGTTATAAACCAGTCCTGCTGAGTTACCTCATAATTCTTATTGTAAACACCTCTTGGATTGCTGGCAATAACATTTCCACGCTGAGAGTATACGACTACTGTTACGATATCCTTCCTTATTTTTTTTGTAACATTCAAAATATAAGGCAGGTCATCTTTCTGATAAGTGTCACTCTTTAAACTGCTTCGTATAATATCTGATATTTCCATCATTCCTTCTATATAGGAATTAAGATTCCGGCCGACCTGGTCAACAATCTGTTGAGTACTTAAGGCTGCATTTTGTTCAGCACTGTCAGAGAAAAGATGATATAGGGATACTGATACAATAAGCATTGCAAGAAGCATCACACCGGTAAAGGATAAAGTAATAACGCTCTGTATACTGCTTGGTCTGAATCGAAAATATAATCTCTTAAAAAAACTAAGAATCCTTTTCAAGAATATCATGACTCCTTTAGTTCTTTGAAACTGTTCCTATATTCTCTGGGGGACATTCCTACATTCTTCTTGAAGAAAAAGCTAAAATAATTTATGTCCGGATATCCGACTCTTTCAGCTATTTCAGCAGTCCGTAAATCAGTATTGCGCAACAGGTCCTTTGCCGCATCTAAACGCACTCTGACAAGATATTTTAAAAAGGTTTCGTCTGCTTCTTTTTTGAAAATCATACTCAGATAACAAGCACTTATATAAAGGTGGTCTGCCAGTTTTTGAAGGCTGAGGGTATCATCGGAGTAATTTTTATTAATATAATCTTTTGCTTTTTCCAGCAGCATTTGGGTTTTGGTCTGCATTCTGCTGGAAATAGTTTTATTTAATTCAATGCAGATTTTTTCTATCCATTCCTTTATCTCCTCAAGGGTGGTATATTTCTGTATTTCAGCGTTTATATTTGAAACCTCCAGCATTTGACCAATATCCACCTGAAACTTCCTGCCCAATCTTGACAAGGTAGCTACAATTTCCAGGAAATACAACTGATAATCCTTAAGAGTTAAAGTGGGTCTTATTATGTCGTCAAAGATATCCCTGATCGCCTCAAGAACATCTTTTTCAGAACCGAATTTGATACTTGAAATCAGCTGATTTTCCTTTTCTTCGTCAAAAATAATATCGTCTGTTGACTGAGGCTCCAAATCCTCGATATAAATAACTTTATTGACCCCGATTAATCTTTTATATTCCAGGGCTGACAGAGCATTTTTGTAAGACTCCTTAAGCTTATTTACTGAATTGGACATACTGCCCAATCCTATGGAGATGTCTATCTTTAAATATTTTTTAATATTGAAACGTATCTCATCAAGGAGAGATATTGTTTTTGTCAACAGATAATTTTTATCTTTGTCCTCTGAGCCAAGTATAAAAACAAGATTGTCATCATGGAAAAAAGCTTCTCCGGATGGGTACTTCTCAATGATTTCTTTTGAGATATTCAAAATAGCAAATTTGCATAATTCACTGTCATCTCCCCCATAGCCGCTCCTCTCCATACTCTCGGCATCAATGGCAGCTGCGGCAACCATGAAGGTAGACCCTTTAAGTTTAACATCATACATTTGAATCCGTCTGTCTGTTTCCGCTCTGCTGAGACTACCTGTAACAAGCTGTGTCAAAAATTTTTCCCTTATTATAGGAAGACTTTTGATATAATGACTTCGTAACCTGTTAATATCTTCCTTCTGAGATACTTCTTCATCTATTATGTTTCTCAGCCTGGTCATTAAATTATTGATATCTTTGGGAAGAACGGGTTTCAGTATATAATCTATTACCCCGTATCTGATGGCTTGCTGAGCAAATTTAAACTCATCGAAGCCTGTAAGAATAACTATTTTAACTGTAGGATAGCACTCACTTATAATAGATGAAAGCTTGAGCCCGTCCATAACTGGCATAGTTATATCGGTTATAACCGCATCAGGCACATTTTCTTCTATCAAATCCAGGGCATCTCTGCCATTCTCCGCTTCCCGGGGAATGTCAAAGCCAAAGCTTGCCCAGTCAATTTTCTGAATAATACCTTTGCGAACTTCTTCTTCATCATCAACAATAATCAATTTGTACATAGGAATATTCCTCCGTAAAGAAAAATGAAACAACCGCTATAACAAAGACTTTAATTGAGGACTAATATAAAAATTCATGTATCTGAATACAATATTATCAGTTATTAATGCAATCTGTAAAGTTTTAGAACATTTTATCAGACTGTTTAAAAGCATCCATGCCCTTATTTAATTTTATTTTTCAATAAATTAATGTACGCAAGACATAAAATCATCAATATACCGGACAAAGCAAATAGAATCTGCATACTGCCTGCTGTAAAACCAAAATACGTTAATCTGTAATTCCCCAATACAGTAATTAGTAAAGATCCGGCCAGTGAACTGGCAAATCCCACGAGTCCTCCTATTGCAGATGAAAAACCTATGTATATGGTTTTCATACTTTCCGGTGAGTATTTAAATTGAATATTCATTATTGCAATGTTTATCCCGCCCCATGCAGCACCGCTCAGGAGTTGGGAAAAAGGCGCCAGATAAAATGCGGTGTCTTTATTTACAAAAAACCACAGGAGTTGACTGGCTATCTGAAATCCAACACATATCCCCGAAATATGCAGCCATGATTGTTTGTCAGCAATCTTTCCCAGTATCCTCGCGTTAATGACACTGGCAGCAGCAGCAAATATTCCTGTCAGTGTGATGAATGTATAATTCAGTTTTAACCCCGATACCATATATACTGAAGTAAAGGGAGCGCTCATTTGATAGCCGAGGTTCCATAATATTATTAAACCAGTTATTTTGCGAAAGGTTTTGTCCCTTAAGGGTAGTAAGAAAACATCCGACTTTTGTACAGGCCTACCTGAAAGCTTGACTTCAGGTTCACGGATTAAACAGGCAAAAATAAAATTTATAATACTTAATATCAAAACCAAAACAAAAAGTAGGAAGAAGGCATTGCTTTGCTGTCCGCTTATCTTTGATGCATCAAGTATCCTGCCCATACCAAGAGTAACAATTGTAACAAATCCAAGCACAACCGACTCTCTTATCCCGAAATATTTGCCGCGAATTCTTTCCGGTGCCAGGCTGATTTGCCAGGTAGTTGTAGGCGGGGCAACAAATGAAATAATAAGATGAGCCATAAAATAGGACACAGCAAGATATGCCAGCCCAATATTTTTGTTCCTGATAATTAAAGGAACAAGGATTAAAAAACTCAAAAGTAATCTGGCCACAAAAGCTCCAATTGTTATTGGAGCTTTCCTTCTGGATCTGGTCTCAAAAAACAGAGGTGACAGAAACATAACAGCACCGGATAAAACCGGTATGGCCGCTATAATTCCATTAAGCCTGTCATCTGCACCAAGGTAGTTCAGGAACCCTGCCATGAAAGCCCCCGCAGTCAAAGAACCGACGGTTCTTGCAGTGGAGCCTTCAAATATTGATAATATCCTGCTTTTATGTAAATCTTCTTCTTGTATCTTTATATCATTATAGAATATGTTTTTTATAATGCTCTTTTTACGGATATCATTTATTGCTTCTATCATTCCAATCCTCTGTTTTCCGGCCTGAGAGGTTTTGTAAAATATGGACCTGCTCACCCCCCGCAAGCAGGTCCAAAGTCAATATATAAGAGGAGGGTTATCGGGTGATTTCACCGTTAATATCCCATAAATCTGTCCAGTCCTTTGCCCCATCCCAAAGGAACACCTGTCCCTTGATAAGGCGGCAATTCTTATCCGCTTTTTCCAGTTCCTTCATCTCTTCATCTGTTAACGGGTCTTCCACTGTGCAGCGAAGATTGCTGACATACTCATTCCTGTAAATAGAGAACGGTATCGGAGTCTGTCCGCGCTGAACAGCCCATTTAACGCAAATAACTGCAGGATGCACATTATGAGCCTTTGCGATTTTAACAACAATCGGGTCCTCGATATCCACAAAATCATCAGGAGTCTTATCCCTGTCGGGACGCGTCGGAGAACCGATGGGGCAGAAACCGATGGGTTGTATCCCCATGTCCTTACAGAAGTTAAACAGTTCAGGCTGCTGGAAGCAGGGGTGAAGCTCCATTTCGTTGGCAGCAGGCATAATCGTGCAATCGCGGATCAAAAGCTTCAGTTTGGGTATTGTCATGTTGGATGTGCCTATATACCTGACATAACCGGCCTTTACCAGTCTCTCCATCTGGTACCAGGTTTCCATGTATTCATCATGATTATAAGGTTTTGCATCCTTGTTATGATAATCCGGAGGTGCTCCTTTCGGATGGAAATTCCTGAAAGGCCAGTGTACAAAATAAAGATCAATGTAGTCCAGTTTCAGATCTTTCAGGGTTTTGGCGCAGGAAAGAAGTACATCTCCCCTACCATGCATGTCGTTCCAAACTTTGGAGGTGATAAATAGTTCTTCCCTCTTGATACCGGTCTTCATAATATCTTCAAAAACTTCGCCTATCAGATGTTCATTTCCGTAAACGGATGCACAGTCGAACATCCTGTAGCCTACTTCAGCTGCGCCTTTTACTGCTGCTGCGATATCTTCTGCACTGAAACGGTCTGAACCGAAGGTACCCATACCTATACCAGGCATTTTCCCTCCGCCACGAAGGGTTCTTTGGGGAACAAGTTTTGGATCAATAATGTCGTTTTTCAAATCTGCCATTTTCATCTCTCCTTATCCTTTTATTTTTACTGTTATTCGACAACAACACCTTTTTTCAGGATTATATTGGCATATAGCGCCTTCTCACCTGTTGCGACAACTGCATAAGCTTTCTTTGCTCTTTCATAAAAAGCAAAACGCTCAATATTTTCAAATTTATTGTTTTCCGGCTCATGCTTTTTTACAATTTCCTTGTAGACATCCCATATGGGGGTTTCTACAGGATCTCCGGGTACTACCTGCATCAGCATAACAGGTGCTTCTACATACGGGTCCAGCGGAAAGAATTTCAGAACTGCATCCAAAATTTCCGGAATGCCGTGACCATCACATCTTACAAGTCTTTGCGCAATACTTGCTGCGGGGAAATTGCCGTCCGAGATAACAATCTCATCACCATGTCCCATCTCCATAAGTATTTTCAGCAGCTCTGGTGGAATAATTGAGGGAATTCCTTTTAACATAAATATCCATCCTTTCTTTTATGAAATCCTGATTTAATTTTTTTACTGCCTGCAGCCATAAAGGTACTCATCGATGCAATTAACCACTCTGTCCTTTGCCAGGCTGACCGGGTCATTGTTCAATTTCCCTTCCCGGATTTTAATATATTGTAAAGGCATATACTGACTTATAAGGGTTAATGGTATCTTTACTGATTTCAGGTTTTCGAACAATTGATTAATGGCCTTCTGGACCTCAGGTAAGGGAAGATAATATCTGCACCGGTCCGACAGACTATATTTTCTGGCAAGCTTAAGCCTGTGCTCGTCACCATGATAATGCTTTTTCCAGTTATCAGGGTTTTTCAGCATTACCTCCTCCAGCACTTCAATAAATCCTGAGGGTTTTTTCCCGGTATTTTCAGTTATCAGCTCATTCTCGATGTATGAAAGACTGAAAAGTGCCTCTCTCAGAGCAAATGTTAAGGCGGGTCCTACCTTCAGGATGGCTATACCGTCCTGAACCATTTCACGGAAAGCAAATTTTGTCTGGTAGTCTGTTGAATGGCCTTCAAATACAAGATCAGGATATTTTTTCAATGAGTCACACAGCTCTTTTGCCGCTTCCCTGCTGTATTCATGAATACTTTCGTCACCAAATTCAACCCCCGGCTGCACCACGACTGCAATAACATTCTCCCAGGCATTTTCAAGGTTATGCTTAACAAATGCATCCTTGAAAACCTGTACTGTTTCTTCGAAATCTGCCACTCTGGTTACCTGAAGCCCTTCCTCTTCATCCTGACTGCCGCCGGGGATGGGAACCTCGCTTCCCACAACATAAACCGGATGAATGGCCTCAGGTTGACTTGCTTTGAGCTCTTTATAGGATTCCTCGGCTACTTCAGCCAGAACTGCGCCTCTTTCAGCAATCACTTTTGTGTCCAGTTTTTCATTGGCATTATCGTCTCCCAGATGCATACTGGTATCGATATGTATTTTTGTGAACCCTGCCAGCACAAATTGTCTGATTAGTTCCTTAGATTTTTCCATGGCACTTTGGGCAGGCTCGTTTTTCCAGGTCAGCGGTCCCAGGTGATCTCCTCCCAAAATAATTTTATCTTTTGAGAATCCAACCTTATCTGCAAGATTGTATACAAAGTTTCTAAAATCGGCAGGCAGCATTCCGGTGTAGCCTCCGTACTGATTAACCTGATTGGCGGTAGCTTCTATCAGTACGACATCGTCACTCTCTTTTGCGCGTTCCATCACCGCCTCTAAGACCAGGTCATTTGCACTGCAGGCTGAATAAATCCCGACAGGAACCCCCATTTTCTGTTTTTTTACTATTTCCTTCATTGGATGTAAACCACTCATCTTATACTCTCCTATTCATTAATCAATAAGATTTTGCCTTTTACCAAACCGGGTGTCTTATACATTTCAAAGCCTTCAGCAGCCTGTGACATGGGCAGCTTCTTAAATATCAGACTCTCATCAAATTTAAGCTGACCGGTTGCAAAATAATACGCTGTATCAGACCATTCACTGCCGGGGAAAGGTGCGCTATAAGACATCCATGAACCTGTGAGCCTGAACTCTTTACGGTTCATGTTCTCGAATAATCTGGGAGTAAATGTGAGATCTTTTGTGGGTGTTCCGATAAAGCAGACACTTGATTTGTTTCCGGCAAGTTCAAAGGCCAATTTCTCGGTAACATCAACTCCGGCTGTCTCATAAACAAAACCAAATCCTCTGTTTTCAGTCATTTCCATGGCTTTTTCCTTAAAATCTCTGTCCATTGTGTTGATAACGATATCGGCACCAAGCTTCTTTGCCAGTTCAAGTCTTTCCTCAACAATATCAAATACAAAGACCCTTCTGGCTCCCAGAATTTTAGCCCATTGGGCGGTAAAAAGACCTATTGTGCCTCCTCCGAGAATAGCAACATCCTCTCCGCCCCTGTAGTCTGCCAGTTTCAGCCCATGCAGCGCTACGGTGGAAGGTTCAAAGAAAGCACCTTGTTCGAAGCTTACGGTGTCTTCAAATTTTATGGCATTTCTTTCAGGAAGCTTTACATACTCAGCAAATCCGCCCTGTTCTCTGGAACCTATAAAGCTGTAGTTCTTGCATAAAGCATAATCGCCCTTCTGGCAGTCTCCGCATTTCATACAAGGCAGCAGAGGAGCGCATGAAACTCTGTCTCCAGGCTTGAGGGTTGTTACACCTTCACCGGTTTGTACAACCTCACCCGAGAACTCATGTCCTAAAACAATCGGGAAGTAATGTGCCGTTCCTGAATTAACCCTCGGTATATCCGAACCGCAGATACCTGCGACTTTTACCTTTACCAATACCTCATTGTTACCAATAACCGGAGTTGGGTATTCTTCATACCTTAAATCTCCCTTTGCGTGTAAAACAGCTGCTTTCATTTGCAAACCCACCTCTCTTATATTAAATATTTTGAATCTCACTGATTTTTTTCATAGAATCCTTTAATTTTTCATACAGTTCAAGATAAATCTCATAGTATTTCATGTATTTGTCGTGAGCTTTCATATCCGGCTCATGGAGTCTCGTGATTTGAATTGTTCTTTCAACCGCTTCCTCAAAGCTCTTGTATACACCTGTTCCAATTCCCGCCAGTATTGATGCTCCAAGAGTGGTGGCCGTATCTGAAGCGGGTACCTGTATTGGGGTTGCGGTAACATCGGCTTTAATCTGGGTCCACAATCTGCTGTTGGCAGCTCCACCCATTGCATTGAGAATGTCGGATTTGACACCGCTTTCTTCGGCTGTCTGCATATTATGGTAAAGTGCATAAGCACATCCCTCCATTACCGACCGGATCATATGAGCTCTTGTTTTATCATATCCGAGTCCGAAAAACACGCCCTTGGCGTTTTTATCCCATAAAGGGGATCTTTCCCCTGCCATATAAGGAAGGAAAATCAATCCGTCTGAGCCTGGTGAAACAGCTGCCGCTTCATCATCCATGATTTTGAAAATACTGGTGCCTTCGAGTTTCGCCTGTGAAGCTTCACCGGCGCACAGCTGTTCACTGAACCATTTGATGGCACCGCCTCCTCCTACAGTTCCTCCCTGAAGGAGCCACAATCCGGGTACCACATGGGTGCTTAGTATAAGTTTTGGATGTGAAAGAGCGCGATTTACGCAAATACTCATACCACCCGCCTGACCGCCCTGCTCCTGTGTCTGGCCAACCTTGTACACACCTGCGCCCAATGTGCCGCAGGCAGCATCCAAACCACCTGCCACAACAGGTATGCCTGGCCTGAGTCCTGTCATTTCAGCAGCCTTTTGGGTCACCCCGCCAATTACCTGATGGCATGGGTAAATGTCTGGAAGCTTATCCCGGTCAACTCCCAGTTCCTCACACAATTGATCATCATATGTTCCTTTTTCCATGTTGAACATATGTAATCCATAGCCTTGTGAGCTGTCCTGCGTTATGGCACCTGTAAGCATGAACGCAATATAACTGTTACTTTGCAAAAATTTGTATGTATTTTTATAGAGATCTGGTTTGTTTTCCTTAAACCAAAGAATCTTGGGCGTTGTATATGAGGGTTCAAATGAATTGCCGCTGATACTGAAAATACGATCAAATCCAACTCTTTCAGTAACGTTTTTACACAGATCAGAAGCTCTCGTATCCATCCAGATTGGTGTGTTGTCAAGCACATTACCTTTTCTGTCAATTGGAATAGCCGACCAGCTTTGGCCGTCAAGTCCTATTCCGGCAATATCATTGGTGTCCACCCCACCTGTTGAAAGAATCTCCCGAATTGCAAGGCATACACCTTCCCACCACTCTTCAGGATTTTGTTCCACATAGCCGGGAGCCGGGTAGTACACCGGATAAGCACTGGTTGACTGGGCTATGATCCTGCCGTCCAAATCCATAACAGCAGCTTTACATGCTGAGGTGCCAATATCAATTCCTAATAGAAGGTTTTTCATACGGATACTCCTTTATGAAATTTTCTGCAAAACATTTTAACTGATTTGCTCTAAACATTTTGCTAACAGCAAGCAATTTGTCGCTAAACGTTTCGCTCTGACTTAAAAAAATATCACAGGTGCCAAAAAACACCTTCAACCTCTCAGGTCTTTCACTGACTGGTTTATCATCAGTTCAGTTTTTAATCTTACCATAGAAGGATAGTTGCTCATGTCGCCCCTTAACCTTCTTAATATAGTATTGGCAGCTATCTCGCCTATTTGTTCCATCGGCTGGACAACAATGGACAAGGAGGGTTTTACAATCCTGGCCATATGCAGATTGTCAAAGCCAACAATGGAAAGCTCATCGGGTATTTTAATATTTCTTTCATTTAATGCCATGATAGCCCCCAACGTCATTTCATAATTTGTAACAAATACTGCTGTTGGAGGGACCTGTAAATCCAATAGTTCATTAAGACGTGTATAACCGCTCTCTACATCATTGTCGCCTTTTTTCACCAGGGACTCATCGATTTTCATTGAATAATCCTTATGAACCCGCATATATCCTTTCAGACGTTCAACTGCTGTAAAAATATTATCCGGGCCACATATTATGCCTATACTCTTGTGCCCTCTTGTAATCAGATGTTCCACAGCGTTGTATGATGCATTCATGTTGTCAACCAGTATGGTATCGCATTCCACACCTTCCAGAGCCCTGTCAACAAGCACCAGCGGCATATTCTTATTGATATGCTCTTTGATATGCCGGACATCATCTCCCTGCGGTATGATGATGATACCGTCGACCTGCTTGTTTACAAGAAAATTAAACTTCTCTTTCTCCAGTACATTGTCATTTTTATAATCACATATAATAGTGCTATATCCGTTTTGAATCAGTACATTCTCAATATTTGAAACAACCGTGGTAAAAAATATATTTTTAAAATCAGGAATGAGAACCCCGATAGTCATTGTTTTATTAGTCTTAAGACCACGTGCAATTTCGTTTACTTTAAAGTCAAGAGCCTTTATGGCTTCATCAATGATTTGTTTATTTTTATCAAGTACATTTCCGCCGTTAATATATTTAGATATGGTTGCTATAGAAAGTCCCGTGTACTTTGCTACGTCCTTAATGGTCGATGCTATTTTGATCACCTACAATCGTGAAACGTTTCGCTCTACTTTGATTTTATCAGCAATTACTTTTCTAGTCAATAAAATTATTTTCGTAAACCAGGGGGGTGGTAGACTGTGCGAAAACTTTTTACTATGCAATTATCAATAACTTCTCTATTAAAAATTTTATTAAGCGGCATGGCCTGCCACGATTTAAAGCGAAGCATGGATTGCGTAGCGGGCGCGACTAGAAACCGGATGTTGGAACGGAGCGCTAATTTTCTGGTTTTTTCTTTGGGGGGGAGGGAGCAGAAGAACCGCCGGACTGAATCTTAAGATATTAAATGGACAGCAACCGCTTCCATCTGCTCCTTTATACTGATATGCAGCATACCATCTTTAATAAGGACCANATTTTCAAACGCGCTGTAAATTCTGNTTATTTTATATGAATCATTAACCGGGATTTGAATTTCAGCCGGGAATTTCCCGTTGAAGGAATTAAGAATTACCAGGGCTTCCTTCTTGTCAGCAGACTCTCTTACAACTGCCTGCCATCCCTTTGGATTACGGTAGCTTTTTATGCCTGAGCCGTAAAACCTGGTTGAACCATTCATAATAATGTCGGAGACTGAATTATAGAAACTAATCCCTTCATCGACCAAGTCCCATTGCTCCTCATTTAAATCGTAAACATCGCCGGACAGGCACATAACACCAAGGAAGGTGTTGGCAATTGAGTACACAATTCTCTTTCTGCTGTCTGATTTTCTGAGTACTGCCCAAATCTGGGACTGGCATGGATTAATTACCCGGTGGAGATTGGCTGCGATAATGGGGATCTCTTCACATTCATGGGCATCAGAAAATGAAGCTATGTCGCATAATGCCATCATTGAAGGTTCAAGCCGATGTCCTCCCGATGAACAGTTTTCAATAATAATATCGGGTATTTCCTCCCTGATTCTTTTGAAAAAGGCCTGGGAGGCAAGAACTCTCTGCCTTAAGCCTTCTCCAAGAGATTCATTTCCGTCACAGCCAACACCTATGGTTTCATTGTAATCTACCTTGAGATATTTAAAACCGTATTTTTTAAGCATCAATATTACTTTTTCATATAGATAATCGTTAACCCAAGGGTCGCACATATCCCAAAAACGTCTGACTCCTGAAGTGATAACCTTTCCGTTTCTCTTTAAAAGGTGATCATAGTTCTCATAAGCTTTTGCCTTCAGACAGCAATTTTCAAACTCAAACCAGATTCCCGGAATCATTCCGGCTTCTTTAATCATGCGTACTGTTTCTTCAAGGCCCTGAGGAAATAACTCAGGACTGACAATCCAATCTCCTACTGTAGTATCCCATCCGTTTTCCTTATCTGCACTCCAGCCTGCGTCGATAACAAAAACATCCACTCCCCTGTTTTTTATAATATAGAGGATTTTTTTAATATTATCATGGGATGGATACCCCCAGGTAGTGCAGAATTCATTAAATATAACCGGCAGTCTTTCAAACTTGTTAATCCTGTCAAAATGTTGTCTTTGTATTGTTAATAGTCTTTGTGATACCTCATCTATACTACCGCAGCCAACTGTTAAATAGGCTGATGGTGTCTCAAATTCCTCGCCGGGCTTCAATGTTTTCATCCAGTGGCCGAAGTCGTAGTCTGCTATACCGCCTGATACACATAAAACGTCATCCCGCCTGTATAATTCCATCTGCCAGGAGGATGCGCATACAAGCTGCACCGCCCAAATAACTCCTTCACCAGTGTCTTCCACAGCAACAAAAGGAAAATACTTTCGTACCGGCATGGAGCCAATCTGACCGAATTTTTCTGCCCTTACGCCATGCTGTGACCAGGACGGCTCAAGCTGCAAGTCTTCAACCGTTTCAGTTATGAGTCTTCCCTCATTGCTCCAGCAGCTGCGGATTCTATGGATATTAATTTGTTCAGAAGCTTCACCGTCAACAAATGGAGTTATTCCCCCCAAAGAGAAGCTGGACAGCATTTCCAGATCGATGGGATAATCGGATTTATTGGAAAACACCGTTTTTACTTCAAAGGCTTCCAGCCCTTCAGTATATGTCAATATATGAGTGACATAATGTCCTCTGTTGTTTTTTAAGACAGTGGTTATCCTTTGGCGGCCATTTTCATTTTCTGCCTGTTGACTATCATATCTAAACTCAGAAGTAGTTTGTCCATTCCTCATGGTATGACCGTTAGCAAAGCCTCCTGAAAAATCATCGCCTCTGATATGAGCCTGAACGATTGAATCCAGGCTATAGTTTTTCTTTGCTCCAGCCTTGTCTTTTAAAGCGGCCGGCAACACTTCCAGACCGACTTTACCGTCTTCACCGATCAAATACTTAACCAGAATATCAGATAAGACAAACTCTGATAGGACCTTGTTCATTTTAACTCTCCTTTTGTTCATTTGTATTAAGACTGTATATTGCAAAGGCAAGTGTTATGCAATTTTGAATTGTGATATTGTTTTTTCCAATTCCTCCGCCATACTGCTCAATTCTTCTGCAAGGGCAGATAAGGCTTGTGCGGATGCAATCTGTTCCTCAGTACTTGCAGCTACCTCCTCAGACGTTGCCGCAGCTTCTTCTGAAACTGCTGAGACATTTTCCATGGTTGACATAACAATAGTCTTGGAATCCAACACTACCTTTAATGAGTTCTCAACTTCTTTTATCATCTGGGATATTGCTTCCATTGAACTAAAAATAGTCTTAAATGAATTGTCGGTTTCATAAACTGCTTCCATTTGTTTGCCAACTATCGAGCTTGAACGGTTTGCAGCATCAACGGTGATTTCAGTCTTTGTCTGTATCCTTTGTATAATGCTGCTTATCATTACCGAGGCATCCTTTGATTGATCTGCAAGTTTCTTAACCTCTTCTGCAACCACGGCAAAACCGCGCCCGGCTTCACCCGCTCTGGCAGCCTCAATTGCAGCATTCAATGAGAGCAGGTTGGTTTGTTCGGATATGCCCGCAATTAAGTTCGTAATATTTTTTATTTCTTTCATGTCTTCATTAAGGCTGTTTATATCATCGATAATTTGTGCTGAAACAGATTTGGTTTCCATAGCCTTGTCATTAAGGGATTTTACCGCTNCCAGAGCAATCTCACTCAACTTTTGAGTATCATATACCACCCCGGCCACACTGTTTATATCATCACTGAC
>JGI24711J26586_10000374_pt1 | contig 34294 bp, 33 predicted proteins | sample BioPla3DNA1_FD_26586 | JGI IMG/M metagenome (IMG submission 26586)
GGCAAACTGGATGGTTATCCGCCACCATATCGCAACTTTAACGGTATTACCAGTGAGTTTGGTGCTCACTTCATATTGCGTGTAGATAAGATATTAATGAAAGAAAAATACCATGATGCTATAGTGAAAGGGGTAACAGCAAAAGACTTTCCACGGGTGCCAGTAGATTATGGATATCGCGATTCAAAGAATTTTTGGTATACTCGTTTTAGAAGACCCCACCCCGAACTTTTACCAATTCGTGAGGGTTCGGTAGACTCTGTGCGTTATGCAGCAGATCGGGTTGACCCCAGTATAAAGTTTACAGATGAGGCGTGTGCAAAACTTGTTAAAGTTCCTCGCATTTTTCTTAATACCGCTCTAAAAGGCTGCGTCGCTTGGGCAAAAGAAAATGGAGTTAGCTTTATAACTGTAGAACATATGGATATCATCAACGACAAGCGCGCCAAGGAAAAGAAAAAATGAGACGGAGCTCGGGGCATTCCGGTTTAAATCACTGGACTTACCCTGAAATTCCGGCTGACGCCTCTTACAATAGAATCATCCCAAGGCAGGCTATCGGAGAGTACTTTGCTTCAGTTAAGGAAAAGTACCAGAAGTTAACGCCTGCGAACAATAAGGACTACACACAAAACTTGTTTTCACAGATTTAACTGGGAGTGTAATTTAAACGCCATCACCTTTACTGATGGTTTTTTCATTACGTATTTGAATATTAGTTCAATAATTTAAGAATGGACAGATTTGATAACATAAGTAGAGTTGTGATGAAAGATTAGATATTAAAGATGGCCATGCAATGAAGATATTGTTGTATAATATATACAGAATAACAGTAGTAGAACCGACAGTATGGCATTATGAATTCAGCCGATTTATATTTTGTGAGGTTAATAAAATGAATGATAATTCAATAGCTTACTGTGGATTAATATGTAGCTTTTGCTGCACAGATGGAAGTTGCAATTGTAAATCCGATAACAATTGTGGAAAAAGATTATCCCCAGAGGGGTGTTATCAGTATAATTGCTGTACATCAAAAGGAATCAACGGATGCTGGGAATGTGACGATTCTCCTTGTGGTAAGGATATGCTTGCCGTAGATAAAATTAAAATGAGAGCATTTGTTCGATGCATTAAAGAAGAAGGCATTCAAAAGTTCTTTGAGTACTTAGAGCAAAACGAAAAAGATGGAATTGTGTATCATAGAACAGGTGTTATTGGTGACTATGATTTGTCAAGTGAAAACGAGGTTTTAAACTTGCTTAGGCGAATAAAATGAACATAATAGTTATTCTGCTGTAGATAAAAAACGGTAGTTAATCACGATTACTAGAAAGAGGTTAACATGCTAAAACTGAAACATCTTTTCGACAATAGAGATTTGGCCAAAATGATTTTAGATAATTGGCAGTATGACCCTTCGTCCACAGATATGTTTGAGTATTTCAGGATTTCATCAAATGCCGTTTAGAAAGTTTAATGAAGGATAGATCTAATCATTTCGGGAATCCAATAATATAATATTTACTGAATTAATCATCCTTTATCCTAAATGGCTCTGAGGTTGTGAATAATGAACAGCAAGCTCGTAAATACATTAAATAGATTTATGGGTTATGATTTAACAAAAGAAGGACAAAGAGATAGATTTATTGCTGATACTGTTAATGCTTTGTTTTACGGTATTGTNAAGGAGACTGATTGAAATGAAAATCCTTGTTATTGACGGATGCCACAGAAAAGGGAACACATGGAAAATCACCCAAAAGGCAATGGAAGAAATTAAAGAATTTTTCCCAGATGTTACTTATGAAGAAATTGTTTTGATAAAGGAAAATTTACCTTTTTGCCAAGGATGCAGTAGTTGCTTTAGAGTTGGCCATGATAAGTGCCCACATGGTGAGATTATGTGTAGAATATTAGAAAAAATTGATCAAGCAGAGGGTGTAATAGTATGTTCTTCAACCTTTAATTGGAGAGAGACCGGGATACTTAAAAATTTGTTTGATCATTTGTGTTTTATGCTGCACAGACCATATTTTTATAAGGGTAAAGCACTTGTTATCACAACTACTGGTGGCACAGGCGGAAAGAAAAGTGCTAAAAGCATTTCTTCTTCTCTTTACGGTATAGGGTTTAACAGGTGCTATAATGCTTCATTTGCTACATATAGTTGGAATGATTATAAGCCTTCGGCTAGAGATATCGAGAAAGTATCAAGGAAGGCTGCACGATTCGCTAAAGATGTTAAGAGCAAAAAGCTGCACAGCCCATCATATATGCAGCTCATTCCCTATAACATCATGCGCGGAATGGGTCAGCACTATACAAGCAAAAGTGAATATCCGACCGAAGATGGACATTGGTGGTCTTCTGAGAAACGTGGGGAATATGCATATTTTCCACAGGTGAAGTTACCATTCTACAAACGATGGTTTGGACAATTGTTTTATGTGCTTGGTAAATGGTTGGGTGGAATGAAATTTATGCAAGTATCATATAAAAAGGCGCGATAAAATAGATTGAGTGAGATTGGGTGAAATCAGTATGAAAAAAGTGAAAATAACGGTGATGAAACGAACAGTTTATCAAGATTTAATAGACAAATATGAAAACCCCATAGAGCATGCTTGTGATATGAAGATTGGGCAAGTGTTTATTGCTAATGGGTGGGAAAAACCTGAAGGAATGTGCAACAGTGCATGGGAGAGTATGTCTGCCTTCGTAATGACCCTGGCCCACGGTGGCGAAGATTTTTATGACGGTTGGATGAAGAATAAGAAGTCAGCGATGATTTCATGTAATGACGGCTTTCGTCCAGTGAGCTTTTTGATTGAGACACTGTCTGAGGATGCGAAGTAAAAGAACTATATACTTGATAGATCATTATCCTTACATGACTGGAATTATTAGTGACGTTTTTGTTATCTTCTAGTCACTTTATCGTCACCTTGAATATGTACAATATGAAATAGGATAGAATCGATATAGTCAGTAAGGTTCATAATAGAGGCTTCAACTGTAAAATAAAATGGAGCGGCTAATGTGAATGGTAAGGAAGTGAAATACAATGAAAAAGTGGATTCTGAGGATTATCACAGTTATTGTGGTTGTTTGTATATTAACAGGAACATTTTTTATTGGCAAAGGATATGTCATGTATTCTGCAGCCTTGAAGGAATGCAGTCTGGAAGATAATATTCAAAGTATTCGTGCAGGGAAAAATTACGCGACACTGGAAGAATTGCCGAAGATGTACCTAGACGCGGTTGTAGCAGTTGAAGATCATCGTTATTATAATCATGGCGCCATCGATATTCTTTCCATCGGACGGGCAATGTGGGTGAATTTGACCTCTTTACGCCTGGTTGAAGGAGGAAGCACTATAACGCAGCAGTTGGCCAAAAATATCTATTTCACGCAGGAGAAAAAACTGGAACGTAAAATTGCTGAAACCTTTATGGCTTTTACTTTAGAGAGTCAATATGAGAAGGACCAAATTCTCGAGCTATATGTAAATACCATCTATTTTGGGAGTGGTTATTACGGGGTTTATGATGCCAGCCAGGGTTATTTTGGCAAAGCACCGTCTGAGATGACAGATTACGAGAGTACCTTACTTGCAGGGCTTCCCAATGCACCATCTGTCTATTCTCCCGACGTTAATCCGGAGCTATCTGCACAAAGACATCAGATGGTTCTGGCAAGAATGATGGATTGTGATTACATAACTGAGGAAGAAGCCCAGACTATTATGGCAAATTACCATGTAAATCCATAAGTTGGAATATGTATAGTATAAAGATTACTTTACCGGATATGAAGGGAAATTGGTTTCCTCAGATCCGGTGTTTTTTTATCCTTGCCATTGATTACAACTTTGCTCAGTACACTGTAACTGGTGTATGTCAATAGGAAAGTATTTACTATCTAGTGTCGCCAATGATATCATGTAGATATACATAATTTGATTTATTAAAGCGTCTGGCGGGATGATAAACGGTTTGGAATTAATTATCAGATAGTATAAGAAAGATAGCCTTTGAAGAAGAGCAATACATATGAGTGGGTTAAGGGAGGACGAAGTAGATGATTCATTTTGGTTTTTCATATATAGGACTCCTTTTTCTGTTAATGTTGATAATACCGAATATCAATTGGAACCAGCATAAACCAAAAGACTATGTAAGGTATGTGGGAAATGAGAACAAGGTCTTATTGTGGCTAGAGAGAATAGGCCGGGTTCTTGTTTGTTGCATTTCCCTTATTTTTTCTGATTTCAATGTGCGTGCTATCACCATATGGTCGATATGGCTTGGGCTCGCCTTTTTAGCAATGCTTTGTTATGAGGCGTACTGGATTAAATATTTCAAAAGTGAAATGAGAATGGAAGATCTCNATTCGTCTTTTCTTGGAATTCCAGTTGCTGGAGCTAGTTTGCCGGTTATCGCCTACTTCTTTCTTGGTATTTATGGTAATAATATATTTATGCTTATTGCAGCCGCTATTTTTGGGATAGGACATATCGGAATTCATTTGGCACATCGTAAGGAAGTATATTTCCATAAAAAGAAGAGAGGTATAGTTGGACGAATAGTTCGTGGGTTTTTAGTAGTCTTCCTCACACTAATATTGGCCATGATTACCGTTACCATTGGAGCTAGGAATTATAATGCTATAAAGGGAGCTATGTATGGTCCACATAGTATCGAAGAAGAAGGCTATATAGAGATAAATGGACAAAAACAGTATTATTTAATTCGTGGTGATAATGTAAATAATCCTATCATCATTTGGATTCATGGTGGGCCTGCTAGTCCTGATACCATGGCGACTTTTTATCTTTCCAACGAACTAGCCGACGAATACACCATAATCGCNTATAATCAACGTGGATGTGGAAGAACATACTTCAAAAATTTAGATACAGACCCCAAAAATGAAACGGCAACATTTGAGCAGCTTCAAGAGGATCTCGATTGCTTGATTGATTATGCGTTGGAGCGTTTTGGACAGAATAAGGTGATACTAACAGGGCATTCTTTTGGAACTATGGTAGGGAGCAAGTATGCCATGGATCACCCAGAAAAGGTCTCCTATTATATCGGTGTGGGTCAGATGGGGGCATTAGGCAGTGATTTATATGTCTTTAGAGATGCTATAGATATTGCACAGAATCAGGGAGACGATACTACAGCTATGGAACAAGCAATCAGTGCTTATCAGGAGTCGTCTACCATTGAGAGCATGCTGACCATACGTGAATTGACTGATGCTTATCACCCTGTAGAAAAGACTCGTAACTATATTATTGATNCTTATACCTCGCCATATATGGATCTAGATGATATTCGCTGGTTTTTATTACAGCTAAATCTTTCGAAGTTTGTGAAGATTAATCAATCATTGTTTGACTATATTGGACAAGAAGATGTCTATTTCTATGGAACGGAATTCCAGATGCCAGTAGGATTTATCTCTGGCTCCTGTGATTGGATTACTCCGGTGCAATACACCAAAGATTATTACCATACCATTACTGCGCCGAAAAAGGAAATGAAATTGATCGAAGGATGGGGACACATGCTTCCGTTGGAGAATCCAAAGGAATTTGCATCAGCCCTAAAACAGATGATCGCTGAATTAAGTGTAAATGAGTGATTTAACGGAATATGGCATTGCCGCAAGAGTCATCGGTTTATCGGGGCACGCGAGGTTATTAGAAAAATTTAATAGAGAGGAGTAAAGTTTTGTATGAAATATACCATCAGAGAACTGAGACAAACGGAAACTTCTTTGCTAAATGATTTTTTGTATGAGGCAATCTTTATCCCTGAAGGGATTGATCCTCCACCTAAAACGATTATCCAGCGGCCGGAAATACAAGTCTATGTTGAGAATTTTGGGGACAGGGAAGATGACATAGCTCTAGTCGCAGAAGTAGATGGTATGGTTGTCGGGGCAGTATGGGCAAGAATTATGAACGACTACGGACATATTGATGATGAGACTCCATCGCTTGCTATCTCACTTTACAAGGATTATAGAAACTATGGACTTGGAACCGAGATGATGTTTCAAATAATTAATAAGCTCCGTTCAAAGGGATATTCCAAGATATCATTGGCAGTACAAAAAGCCAATTATGCAGTTAAAATGTATAGAAAAGTCGGATTTGAAGTTTTCAACGAGAATGATGAAGAATACATAATGATTTGCAGACTATAGATCAAAAGACTTCCTCAGTGGTGCTTGGTAATTGATTAAGAGGATGGGATTGGTGGAGGGCAAAATAGAAAATAGGATAGGAGAGAGGGTTTGAATATGGAAAGAAAAATTAAACAACAGGTAAAAGGATATAGAACGCAAGATGGTGCTGGAGTGAATCTGGTCAGGGTGTTGGGGAATAGTACTGTACAGGAATATGATCCGATTCTGATGCTCGATTCCTTTGACAGCACAAATCCGGATGATTATACAGCGGGATTTCCCATGCATCCTCATAGAGGAATCGAGACAATCAGCTATGTGTATCGTGGATATATGACTCACAAGGACAGCTTGGGAAATGAGGATACGATTGGTGATGGAGAGGTTCAATGGATGACAGCTGGTTCCGGCATTATGCACGAAGAAAAGCTTCCGGCAGCCGACAGACTCTTGGGCGTTCAGCTCTGGCTCAATCTTCCCGCAAAGGACAAAATGGCTCCACCAGCTTATCATAGCATCAAAAACTCAGAAATTGAGGAGATAGAATTTAACTGGGGAAAGCTAAGGCTGTTGGCGGGCNAGTTCGAAGGAAGAAAAGGATATGTNAGCAAATATCTTCCTCTCGACTATTACGATATACATCTAAACTCAAAAGAATCTGTGATAATGAATACAGACAGTGAACGCTCTGTCATGGTGTTTACTCTTTTAGGAGACGCTTATATCGGGGGCGAGTTGGTAGAGGAAAAGACAGCGGTAAAACTTACCACCGGTGACTATGTTGAGATAAAATCTACAGATAAAAATGCCCAAGTACTATTTATTAGTTCCATACTCTTAAACGAACCGGTAGTTTGGGGCGGTCCTATTGTAATGAACACTAAGGAAGAATTGAATAAAGCTTTTGATGATTTAAAAAGAGGCACATTTATACAGAAGACGATTTCTTACTGATAAGTATAGTAACCTCATTATATAGGAGGCATACAGAATAATTGTGAAAACAAATGCGTTAACCACAGAATTATTTTTAGAATTGTGTGCATCTGTTGGATGGGATGAGATGATCACTATATTAACCATCTTCTAATTAACGGTATTTTAGAAAGAAGAAGGAATGTGCAATAGGATAAAGCCAGATTTAGACATGAGATCAGCGGTATCGAGATCAGGCAGGGGAAACCGTTGACGGAAATACCTAAAAAATCAAAAAAGTAAAGCCACAAAACATGTACTAAATAAATGCAAAACGAAGCCTTAGATAACTTGCTAATAACCTGTGCAGTTTTCTTACCAATACTACTTTTAAGGTTATAACACAAGCCGAAAATTCCAATAGCGAGCAATGCTACACCCACAGACATTCCTTCCAGAAAGTTTTGATACAGGGTTTCTGTTCGCATTGACATAAAGATTGTTCCTCCAAACACACCGAGAAAACCTATCGCCAAAAACAGAACGCTCCTCTTTAATGAAATTAAATGTTGGCTCAAATAATACCCCAAAAGTCCATAGCCAATGGCGGCATATGTCATATTTAACATCCATTGTACAGGAATGCCGCTCAACAGTGTAACCGGCCAGAATGGCCTAACGGTAGGATATACAATACCCAGCAGAAACCACACTGCCAGACTGTATCTCAATTCCTTTTTGGTAGAATGTTTTGTTATAACTCGAGTAATAGGCAAGAATACATATACTATAACCATAATATGTAGAAAGTAGAGGTGGAACTCTTGTTTGAAGAGCAACACTTCTTTAATTGCTTGAAAGATATCATGCAGTGAGTAGGTTCCGGCAACAATAAGATGATATGCTTTATAGACCAACGCCCAAATACACATTGAAAGTACTATTCTAAGTAGGTTCTTTGTGTACAATCGATGTATCGATAGCTCTTTTTTTGGATTCAATAGTAATGCCCCGCTACACATGAAAAAAATAGGAACACTCGCCCTTGCGATACTTCCCCAAAAAACTGATGAAAGCCAATCGAAAGAAGATATTGGATTAGAGTAGCCTGCACCGCATGTATGTATGATAACAACACCGAAAATAGCGATTGCTTTTAGTAAATCGATACCAATATACCATTCTGATTTTGAATTTTCCATTGAATCTTATACCTCACTCATATTAATAATATGAAATCAAGTTGAGATTTGCCGAAATGCTTTATCTCCCCACTAACCAGGGTTCATATTTTCATCTAGTATAATCTATTAATATTATAACTGAAATACTGGATAACACCAGCAATATTTTCTCGACTAACCTGGGATTTTGGTTTGTTTAATTTAAGTTGTATGATGGAATCCTGTCTTAAAAATCTGTAGCTTATAAGAGGTATTAGAAATATTTTTAATTGTTTATTATAATGAAACTAAAGATACAGGAAACTAATTACTTAATATGAGTAGAATTATGCACAATAGGATTTAACTTGTGAAATAGAGAAAAGAAGCAGGACAATATGTGTCTGGGTAATCAAATAACGGCATTTCTCACTTTGTGTCGTGTAATTAACCGTAAGGACACATTACCATCGAGATGAAAGGAGGTCAAAAATGGATCAGGTGAAAATCGGAGGCTTTCTGAGAATACTGCGCAAAGAAAAAGGGTTAACTCAGGAACAACTGGCTGAAAAATTCAATGTCGCGGGCAGAACAATTTCCAGATGGGAAACCGGAAGCAATATGCCTGACTTGAGCATTCTTGTTGAACTGGCGGATTTTTACGACGTAGACATCCGTGAAATCATTGATGGAGAAAGGAAAAGTGAGAAGATGGATAGTGAAGTAAAGGACACTCTAGTTAAAGTTGCAGAATATGGAGATGTAGGTAAGAAAAACGAAAAGCGTAAGTTTCATCAGATTATAGGAGGTATCTTAGCTGTTTTCGGATTATTCATTATTATTAGTGCGTTAGCTATTTTCCCGACTGATAGCAGTTGGGGCAGCATTTATTCTCTAATCGGCTGCGTTATGATTTCCAGTGGGATATTCAAACTTTGCACTGCACTGAAAATAACGAAAATTATTCCAAGGCTTGTTTGCTCAATTGCATGCTTTATCATCATATTTCTGTGTCTGTGCGGCCTTGATTATTTGGGGGTTAAGAATTTTAATCAGCCACCAAGATTCTGTTATGAAAAATCCTATGGTAGTGACTGCGTCGAATACAAGACTATTTTCTATTCNGTTACAAGATATAATGTCGATACAGAGAATGAATATTATGTGTTTGATTGAGTGAAGAGAGGCAAAAAGGCTGCTTTGGAAGTTTTTCATATTCATATGGGAGGGGTGACTCACAATGAGAAAAGTGAGCGACACCACCTCCCATTATTACAAAGTGACTTTAACTATGTCTATTTCCTTAAAGCAATTAAGGAGTTTAATGTAAAAGGACGTATCATTTCTGAAGGCCCGATGTTCACACCTTTCAGCAAAAACTGTTATTGTTGAAAATATGCTTAGTCTATTAACAGAAGAAAGACAGAGTCCTTTATGTAAAAGTTCAGGAAAGCTGTCAGCATCATTTTCGTCTAGTAAAGAATGAATTATATTAGCAAGCCCGCATTGTCCAGTACGGTATATTTCGGAGATATTTACCGTCGGATACCTTGGTGTAAATTTGAAAGTAGACTATTAGTTTCTATTCTGTTGGAATTTTAATTGAGTATGAATAAGATAACAATTGCTCCTTCTCTAATAAAGACGATAGTAATCCTACCGCCTACACATTCCATATAGAACAGAATGAAGAAATCGGCGAGTATTCGTCAGATATAAAGGCTGAATAGCAGCGGCAAATTGCTCCTTAGATATTAAAAGAAGATCAAATAGAAACAAAAAAATAAAAACCCTGCGCCGTAATGGTAAGCAAGGTTTTTATTTTTTATCAGTGAGGGGGTAAGTTTGCTTTATAAATTCTATTACTTAGTTTCAATCAGGTATTTATTAAGCAGGGACTCTAGCAATTCCTGTCGTCCTGAATAAAGCTTTGGTTCACCATTTTCGAGAGTATAGGCTTCTAACTCCTTAAACCCAACTTTCCCAGATACGATATCAAGACCGATGCCACTGGTATAGCTTTCATAACGCTTTTGAATAAAATTCTCTAGAACTCCATCCTTTATAAGATTGTAGGCTACTTTGAAACCTCTGGCAAAGGCATCCATCCCAGAAATATGACCGTAAAAGAGATCATCTACTTCAAAAGAAGCTCTTCGGACTTTAGCGTCAAAGTTAAGCCCGCCTGTTGTTAATCCACCTGCCATTATAACCTCATACATAGCTAAGGTGGTTTCATAAATGTTTGTAGGGAATTGGTCGGTATCCCAGCCTAAAAGATAATCCCCCTGATTAGCATCTATTGAGCCTAAAGCGTTATTAATTCGAGCTACTCTTAGATCGTGCTGGAAAGTGTGCCCAGCCAAGGTTGCATGATTTGCTTCGATATTAAGTTTATAATCCTTCTCCAAGCCATAAGATTTAAGGAACGAAATAACTGTGGCTGAATCAAAATCATACTGATGTTTAGTAGGTTCTTTTGGCTTGGGTTCAATAAGCAGTTGCCCGGTAAACCCTATTTCTTTTGCATATGAAGCTGCCATAGAAAGGAAGCGCGCGAAGTTTTCNAGTTCAAGCTTCATATCAGTATTCAATAAGGTTTCATAACCTTCTCGACCACCCCAGAATACATAGTTCTGACCATTGAGCTCTAATGTTATCTCCATGGCTTTTTTAACCTGAGAAGCCGCATATGCGAAAACATCGGCCTGACAAGAGGTTGCAGCACCATGAACAAATCTTGGATGTCCAAAGGCATTGGTAGTTCCCCAAAGGAGCTTTACATCACTATCTTTCATTCNTTCTTTAATTTTTGCAACAACTTTATCAAGACGTTTATTAGTCTCCGAAAGTGTCCGTCCCTCAGGGGCAATATCCCTGTCGTGGAAACAGAAAAATGGGACTCCAAGCTTCTCGCAGAACTCAAAATTGGCATCAACCTTAGCAATGGCAAGATCCATATCATCAGTTATGTTATCCCATGGCCTTATGGCTGTTCCGACGCCGAATGGGTCATCACCCCGTGCCTGAAAGGTGTGCCAATATGCTACTGCAAAGCGCAGATGGTCCTTCATGGTTTTACCATCTATCACTTCTTCTGGATTGTAGTACTTGAAGGCTAATGGATTATCAGAACCAGNGCCCTCATATTGAATTTTGCCTATTCCTTTAAAAAACTCTGACATAAAAAAACCTCCTTTTTCACAAAAATCTTTATTCATTTACCTACCAAATAGTTTCCTGATAGGTATAATTGCTGCCCCTAAAGCTGAAGAATCCTCGCCGAAGCTTGATGGGATTATTTCTGATTGACTAGCTGGGTAGGTAAGGGCATACTTTTTTGCGGCTTTTCGAATGACATCAATTACAAGTTCAGAATAATCGGGAAATCTTTTACCCAATACAATTTTCTGTGGATTAATAGTATTAATTAAGTAAGCTATAGCCTTTCCTAAACTAACAGCTCCTTCTTTTAATACTCTTAAACATTCCTCATCTCCTTCTCTTGCATTTTTAAGAAGCTCATTAAAAGTCTTTCCAATATCATGATTATTTTTTTTGCTTTTATTGGCTCTTGCCACCATACCATTAATAGAAGCAATGGTTTCAAGACATCCAACATTACCGCATTTACATACAGGGCCACTCTCATTAACGGGTATATGTCCAACCTCGCCAGCACTACCTGAAATGCCACGATATGCTTTTCCTCGAAGAAATAATCCCGATCCAATACCCGATTCGATATTAATACAGATAAAATCTTCAACATCTTTGCAAAGCCCTAACCAATTTTCACAGGAGGCAGAACACATAGACTCGTTATCAAGGTAGACCGGAATATCCAAGGCCGACTTTAACGGCTCTAATAGCTCCACCATAGACCATCCCAGATTGGGGGCCAGGATAATTTTCTTGCTGACTATATCTAAAATACCCGGCACCGATACTCCAACGCCTAAAATCTTGTCTTCCGACAGTTTTAGTTTGGTTACGGCCTTAGTATATTCTTTTGTTATGGTTTTAATCGCCTGCTGGGGTGTAAAATCATTTTGGTTTTCCCTTTTTCTTTTGTATATAACNTCTCCTGTTATATCCATAACAATGGTGTAAAGACAGTGTGAGTCAATGTCAAATCCGAAAGCAAAATATGAACGAGGCTTAAGCTCCAATATGACTGGTTTTCTTCCCCCTGAAGATTTGCCTAGGCCTTTTTCTTGAATGTACTCATCATCTAAAAGTGAGCTAACAATAGTACCTGTGGCAGTGGCAGAGAGTCCTGTTTTATCAGCAAGGGCCTTTCTGGAAATGCCTTCTGATGTTCTGATAAGATCCATAATTATTGCCTTATTCAATTCTTTCAAATATTGATTGTTGCCGGTTTTAATTGCTTTCAAATTCTATTGCTCCATTTCTTGTAGGTATCTCAACAGTGGTACAATGCGGTATACAATTGGTAACGCTTTGTAATGGTATTTTCTTGTCAGGAATCTCACAGTTGGGCCAATGTCTTAAAATCTTCTTTAAGAGAGTGATACAGCTTGTTATATAGTTTGTAATAGCCCTGATAAACCTGGTGATTATGGGCATTATGGGTTTGTTCGGATTTTACTTTAATAATTGAATCACAAGCTTCTGGCACATTTTTATATAGACCAGCGCCCACCCCTGCAAGAATTGCAACTCCTAATGCAGGGCCCTCGGTGGAATTCACTGTATTTACTGATGAACCAAATAGGTCAGCCTGGATTTGTCGCCACAAGCTGCTTCTTCCTCCGCCTCCCGAGGCTCGAACCTCTCTTATGTCTATACCCATCTCTTTGATAATGTCCAGACAATTACAGAGGCTATATGCCACACCCTCCATAATCGAACGCAGAACATCGCGCTTGTCATGCTTAGAGGAGAGACCAAAGAATACTCCCCTGCAGTATGGGTCTAAATGTGGAGTTCTTTCTCCCATGAGATAGGGGAGATATATTAAATTATTAGAACCTACATTGGATAAGGCTGCCGCATCATCAATAATCTGGTAAGAATCAATATCAAGCAGGGCAGCAGTTGATATTTCTTCATTACAAAAATTATTCCTGAACCATTGAAGTGAAAGACCTGCACCCTGTGTAACGCCCATAATGTGCCATGTATTAGGCACAGCGTGGCAGAAGGTATGCACTCGCCCTTTAGGATCTATGGTGACTTTATCTGTATATGCGAAAACCACTCCTGAAGTGCCTATAGTTGATGACACAATGCCTGATTTTACAATGCCGTTTCCAACGGCTCCTGCGGCCTGATCTCCAGCTCCACCTACTACAGGTGTTCCTACGCTTAATCCTGTAATTTCAGAAGCTTTCTTTGTTACAGTCCCGGTAACCTCCTGCGACTCATAAACCTTGCCGAGAATACTCCTATCTAGCTCAAGCTTTGATAGTACTTCGTCACTCCAACAACGGTTAGGCACATCTAGAAGCTGCATACCACTAGCATCGGATACCTCGGTAGCATATTCACCTGTAAGGCATAGGCGAATATAATCCTTTGGCAATAGCACTTTCCTTATCTTCTCATATATTTCTGGTTCATTATTTCTGACCCAAAGTATCTTGGATGCTGTAAAACCAGTTAGGGCAGGGTTGGCTGTTATTTCAATAAGGCGTTTCGCTCCAACCTTTGATGTGATTTCTTCACACTCGCGGGCAGTTCTTTGATCGCACCATATTATAGCCTTTCTTAAAACCCTGTCGTTCTCGTCAAGAAGCACAAGACCATGCATTTGTCCCGAAATGCCGACACCCTTAATCTCACTGGCATCAATGCCACTTTTCCTTAATACATTCTGAATCGAAATATAAGAGGCCTTCCACCAATCTTCAGGCTCCTGTTCGGCCCAACCATTTTTGGGCTGATAAAGGGGGTATTCCTGAGTATTACTGGCTATGGTGTTTCCTGAAGCATCAAAAAGTACCGTCTTAGTTCCCGAGGTTCCAACATCAATTCCAAGAAGATAAGCCATATCACATACCTCATAACTTATTAATATTATATTAATAAGTTTACTTCTTTTTTAATACTTTTTCAAGTGCTCTTACAAAGTATTCCTTGCAATTAATATACAATTTATCTAAAATGAGAGTATAAAGATGCAAAANCTTCCCAGAGACATGGTATGGTTAACTTGTTTATATTATCCACTCCGTTAAAACTCAAAATTGTTGGCGTTCCGAATTTCTATANCTATCAAAGTACTTGAGAGGGAGTATATATGCATAGATCAAAAAAAAGGAAAATAATTAGAAACAAAAATATAATTATTATTGCTATCTTCTCTACTATTTTGTTGTTCCTTACTGCCATAACCCCATTTGTTTTTACATATTACAGGAATAGAATCAGTTCAATCCAATCCATGGATTATCAAAATAGCAAATCTTATTCCAAGCACTATGCTTTGATTTTGGAAGATCTAGACAGCGCCTTTAGCAACTCTATATATGAAGGAGCAAAGCTTCGGGGGGAATTGTTCAATGTTTATGTGGAAAAACTCGGCGAAGATCTGCCCTTTTCATATGACGTTTATGAACGTTTTAAGATGGCAATCTATGAAGACGTAGATGGTATTATAGTTGAAGGCAGCGGTGATAGGGATCTTAGTGAATTGATTGACCGTGCAGTTGATTCCGGAATACCAGTTGTCACAATAATAAAGGACTCTCCTAATAGCAAGAGAATTTCTTTTATAGGAGCCGGCCGTTACCAATTAGGAAAGACATATGGACAACAAATACTAAGTCTCACTAATGAGAAAACCCTCAATGTAGTAGTTTTATCAGATACAGACGACAATTCTGCTAACCCCGATATTATGTTGGCCGGGCTTAAGGATACATTAGTAGATGCCAATGTTGATATACAGTTTGCTTCTATAGATAGAAAGAATTCATTTGCCTCCGAGGAAACTATACATAATATAATTATGAATTCAGATAATTTCCCTGATGTAATAGTGTGTTTAGATGCTATAGATACTATCAGCGCATATCAAACACTGGTTGATAATAATCAAGTGGGGAAAATCCAGATTATCGGCTACTATAATTCCGCGATAATTCAATCAGCCATTGAAAAGGAAATAATCCATTCCACCATTGTGGTAGATACAAAGCAAATAGGAAGATATTGTATAGATGCATTAAATGAATATGCGAAGTATAATCGCGTAAGCGATTATATAGCTGTAGACATTGATACCATTGGTCCTAAAAAATAGGACATTGTATTAGATAAAGTAAAGGTGCGGAAAGGATTGCATGGTGCGGATTAAAAAACCATTAGGGTTAAAAAAGAAGAATTTATCTATTGGCACAAGGCTAATATTATTATTTATAATAACATCTGCTATTATCTTTTTTGTTAATATGTTTACATATATTAATGTCAATAAAGCCATGGAATCCATAGGCGGTGTATATATAAGTAATGCAGAATTAAATAAACTTACAGATGTTTTGTCCAGCGTGCAAAGACATATGTATGAGTTTTTAGACACAAGAAGCTCCGATGCTCTTAAAAATTACTACCAAAGTGCTGAGAATTATAGAAATTTGATAGAGCAATTAAATGATGAGATTTCAGATGATAATGTGAAGCTGATGGAAAGAAAAATACGTAATATGTCTGACAATTATCTGGACTTAACTTATAAAGCAATACAAGCGAAAAGGGGAAGAAATGTAAGTAAATATACCGAAAACTTTAGTGCCGCTAAAGAATTATATGAATATATTAAGTTGAACATTTTTAGTCTGAATAATCAACAGTTTAAAGATAATTCAAAGATATATGAATTAAATCTGGCTTCATTGAAATATATAGAGGTTATTGGTGTTAGTATAATAATAATAGTATCAGTAATTAATGTACTTCTTATCATTATTATGACCAAAAACATTACCAATCCTCTTAGAAGGCTTGCTGTTGCTGCCAATCAAGTGGCCGGTGGTAATTTTTCTATAGAACTTAAAGAATCAGATAACAATGATGAAATAGACGTGGTATCAAAAGCATTTAACAAAATGACTATCAGCATCAATGAGTATATCAACCAGATAAAAGAAAATATGGAGTACGAAAGTCGCCTTAAAGAAAATGAATTGCTAATGAAAAACCATTTAAAAGACGCTCAACTTAAGTACCTTCAGGCTCAAATAAATCCACATTTTTTATTTAATACTCTCAATGCGGGAGTTCAATTAGCTATGATGGAAGGCGCCGAAAAAACAAGTGTTTTTATGGAGAAGACGGCTGAGTTTTATAGATATAATACAAAAAAGCTGAATGAGGATGCCAGGCTAGAAGAGGAAATCGAAATTGTTCATAATTATATTTATATTATGAATGTTCGTCTTGCTAGAGAAATTAATTTCACAGAAGATATTGATAGAGAACTAATGGATATAAGGCTCCCAAGCATGATTTTGCAACCTATAATAGAAAATGCCTTAAGCTATGGAATTAGCGATATTGAATGGGAAGGAAAGATTATATTATCAATTTACCGACAGGATGACAAAATACAAATCAGTATTAAAGATAATGGCAAGGGAATAGAAGAAGACATAATCAAGGATATTCTGAACGAGAACTCAATAGGTGAACATCAGACAAAGACTACAAGCGGAATTGGTCTGAAAAATGTAATTAGTCGTTTAAAGCTATATTACGGTAGAGAAGATGTTATAAGCATCATTAGTAAAGGGGCAAACACTGGTACTGAAGTAACTCTTCATATACCCTATCAGGAGATGGACGAGGAATAATAATTCCAACAGTTCAGGCTTGACTCGTTCATGATTGTTCAAACTAATCACAAACTAAACTACGGGGAGTGAGAAAATGTATAAAATAATGATCGCAGACGATGAAGGTATAGTTATTGAATCCCTTACCTTTATAATAGAAAAAAAATTTGGTAATGATTGTGTTATTAAAAGCGCAAGAACGGGAAGAGCCGTAATCGAATTAGCACAAGAATTCAGGCCTGACATTGTATTTATGGATATTAAAATGCCGGGAATAAACGGTATCGATGCCATAAGGGAGATTAAAAAGAATAATAGCTCTACAATTTTTATTGTAATGTCTGCATATGATAAATTTACATACGCAAAAGAGTCAATTAATTTGAGGGTATTTGACTATCTCATGAAACCCACCAATAAAAACAAGATTATTTCCACGCTGGAACGTGCTATTAATACTATCGATGAAGAAAGAGCCCGGCGAAAAGAAGATTTAATAATCAAAGAAAAACTCGGAATTATTGTACCAATCTTAGAAAACGGCATGATTTATTCCATACTTCTACAGGAAAATTCTTTAAATGATGCTTATAGCTTTAACGAGCTTTTAAATATAAAAGATAAATTTGGGTTTGTTTTTGTCATTCAATATGGCGATTTAAACGAGAATGGAGATCTTACTAACCCTGTTGGAGTAAGCGTTAAAGTGCAATCACTCTATCCTAAAATGAGAGAACTTATAAAAGAATCTTTTGAAGCTATTATAGGCCCCGTTATGATAAATCAGGTCATTTCATTTGTCCCTTATTCGAAGCCATACATGGATGATGACGAAGTAGCGGCTGTGATTGAAAAAGCCAGGCATTTAATAAGAAGACTTAGTAAGCATATTGATTTAAATTTCAAAATAGGAATTGGATCAGTAAAAAGCCAAGATGAGTTTTCTTCATCATATAAGGAGGCAATAACTGCACTTAGGAGGCAATCGGCGCAAGTAATTTATTATGAAAACATCTCTGACGATAATAGTTTAGACTATAATTACCAGCAAGAGGTAGATTCCATACTAATTTCCGAGATAAAAAAAGGTCATGTTTTAAGGGCCCATGCCGAGGCCGAGACATGCTTTGATTCGATGGTCTCTACATGTGAAGAGCATGGCATGGATATACGGGCAAAAGTGTTTGAGCTTATTCTACAGATTGAAAACCTTGCATTTAATATGGGCGTTGAAGAGTATAATTATTTTAACAGAGGAAAATGTTTAAATACAATTTTACAGCTTAAGTCCAACAATGAGCTTAAGAAATGGTTTCTTGATAAAACATCAGAAATAATCACAAATATCATGGCACATAAACAAATAGAATCCAACGAGGTAATCGTAAAAGCAAAAGAGTATATAGCTAATAATTACAATAAAGATATTTCGCTAGACTCTGTAGCTACTTATGTGGATAAAAGTCCATACTATTTTAGTAAATTATTTAAAGATGAAACCGGCGAAAACTTTATAGATTACTTAACTAATATACGAATTGAAAAAGCAAAGGAGATGCTTTCAAATAAGGAGCTTAGCATAAAAGAGATATGCATAAATGTAGGGTATAGTGACCCTAATTATTTCAGTAGAACATTTAAAAAATGCATTGGAATTACTCCAAGTGAATATAGAGAGGGGATAGTATAATATGAAAAAGGTAGTTCTAATATTAAACCTCTTTATCTGCCTTACCTTCTTAGTCTGCTGCAGTGATGTGGATAATAGAGACATGGTTGGCCATGAGGATGATGTGGATAAAATAAAAATAGGATTGTCCTTTGATTCCTATGTAATAGAAAGATGGGAAAGAGACAGAGATGTATTTGTGTCAACTGCAAATGAGTTAGGTGCCCATGTCAACGTGCAAAGTGCAAATGGAAGTGCAGAAGAACAAGTAGCCCAAATCGAGTATTTAATAGAAAACAAAATGGATGTCATCGTGATTATTCCTATCGATTTTGATTTATTGAAGGATGTTGTAAGTACAGCTAAGGCAAATGGAATAAAAGTAATTGCCTATGATAGACTTATTAAAAATGCAGATGTAGATTTATATATATCCTTCGATAATAAAGAAGTAGGGAGATTAATGGCAACGTCATTGATTGAAAATACACCTGAGCATGGAAAGATATCAGCTATATTTGGCCCTAAATCTGATAATAATGTATGGATGATTGAAGAAGGCTTCAATGAAATAATATCTAAAACCAATCGTGAAATTATTTATAAGGATTACGCAATAGGATGGCTTGCTGAAACAGCCTATTCGGCAGTTAATAAAACATTAGAACTCACAGAAGAATTTGACGGAATGCTTTGTGGAAACGATGACCTGGCCAGCCAAGCCGTTTTGGCACTTTCTGAGCACAGAATGGCAGGTAAAGTCAGTGTAGTAGGACAAGATGCAGAGCTAAGAGCCTGTCAGAGAGTTGTTGAAGGAACGCAGACGATGACAGTTTACAAACCCATTGAGAAATTGGCCAAGCGGGCAGCTGAGTATGCCGTGAGCTTAGCAAAAGGAGAGGGAATAGAAGCAACGGATATAATTTTCGACGGCACCTATTATGTTCCCTATGAGAAACTAGAGCCGATTGCTGTTACAAAGGAGAATATTGATGAGGTAATCATTGAAGGCGGCTTTCATTCTATTGAAGAAGTGTATCTAAATGTACCTGAAAAGATTAAGAAATAGCATTTTTTTGCCAACAAAATATTGCTATGTAAAACAATTACAAAATGCAGAAAGAGAAAATTTATAGTATTTCATAATTTATTGCTATTATCTCCATGTTATAGTTTGTATATAAACAAATTATACAGGAGGGAATCTATATGAAAGAGCACCTAAAAAAACTATTCTCAATTGCTCTAGTATTGGTCATGGTATTTGCATTAACCGCTTGCGGCAGTCAAGATGAAGGCGGAAATGATCCTAGTCCTTCTTCAAGCACACCACCATCAGGTGATAAAGTGCCGACCATTGGAGTTACCATGCCGACGAAATCACTCCAGAGATGGAATGAAGATGGCGCTAATGTTAAGGCGGCTCTCGAAGCAAAAGGATACAAAGTCGATCTTCAATATGCCGACAACAAACAGGATATTCAAAATAGCCAGATTGAGAACCAGATTACCATGGGGGTTGATGTTCTTGTCATCGCTTCAATAGATGGCGGTGCATTGGGCGGTGTTCTTCAACAGGCTAAGGCTGCTAATATTCCAGTAATAGCGTATGACAGACTTATTACTAACACTGACAAGTGTGATTTCTATGCTACATTCGATAATTATGGTGTTGGTAAGATGCAGGGTGAGTTCATTGAAAGTGCTCTAAATCTTGATAAAGGTGAAAAGGGCCCATTCACCATGGAATGCTTTGGTGGGGACCCGGGAGATAACAACGCTAAACTGTTTAACCAGGGCGCTATGGACGTTCTACAAAAATACATAGACAGTGGCGTGATTGTCGTTAAATCAGGTCAGACTAAATTCCCAGATCAGATTGCTATTACAAACTGGGAATCCAAGGGAGCTCAGGACAGAATGGATAACCTTCTGACAGCGTATTACGCCGACGAAAACATCGATATTGTCCTCTCACCAAATGACAGCCTTGCACAAGGTATTGTAGCTTCCCTTAAGTCAGCCGGATACGGATCAGCTGACAAACCGTTCCCTGTACTCACCGGTCAGGACTGCGACAAGATTAATGTAGGCCAGATCATTCGCGGAGAACAATCAATGTCTATCTTCAAGGATACAAGAGTTCTTGCTGATCAAGTAATCGCTATGACAGATGCATTGCTTTCAGGGGAAACAGTTCCAGTAAACGCCGAATATGATAACGGAGTAATCAAAGTTCCTTCATTCAACTGCCAGATTAAGTTCGCAAACAAGGACAACTGGAAAGAGTTACTCGTTGATAGCGGTTACTATGAATTGTCAGATATTCCAGACGCAAATTAAGTTTATATAAAATGGCAGCAGCTTGGCTGCTGCCATTTTTATTACTGGGAACAAAAAACTAAATCTGCAGTAATAAATGAGGCAGTAATAGCCTCGTTGCATTGTTGCGGATATGAGGACATTTGGCGCTAAAAATTGCCAACACAAACTGACGCGCTATAAAGGAGTGTACGATGTCTGAATATATTCTTCAAATGGAAAATATAACTAAAAAGTTCCCTGGTGTCACCGCTCTAAGCAATGTTAGTTTTAAAGTTAAAAAAGGCGAAATACATGCTCTAGTTGGAGAAAATGGTGCCGGTAAATCTACATTGATGAACGTTCTTAGTGGTATACATCCCTACGGTTCATATGAAGGTGACATAATTTACAAGGGAACAGAATGCAAGTTTAAAAACATACGTGATAGTGAGGGAATGGGAATTGCCATAATTCATCAGGAACTGGCACTTAGTCCTTTCTTAACTATAGCTGAGAATATTTTCATAGGAAATGAGAGAGCAAAATGCGGCATTATCAACTGGGATGAAACTAACAAAGCTGCTGTTCAACTAATGAAAAGAGTTGGCATCAGGGAAAGGTATGATGCTCAAGTTAAGAATATTGGTGTTGGTAAGCAGCAGCTTGTGGAGATAGCCAAGGCATTGTCAAAGAATTGTGAGCTGTTGATACTAGATGAACCGACAGCGGCCCTCAATGACGAAGATTCTGATCACCTTCTTGAGCTCTTAAAAACCCTTAATAAAGAGAGTGGAATGACTTGTATAATGATTTCGCACAAGCTCCACGAAGTAATAAAGGTTGCAAACAGCATAACCATCTTAAGAGATGGAAAAACCATAGAGACCCTGGACAATAGCGAGAGTGTCAGTGAAGATCGGATAATAAAGGATATGGTGGGACGCGAGCTTACAGACCGTTTTCCAGAGCACACGCCAAATATCGGCGATATAGGCTTTGAAATTAAGGACTGGACGGTTCATGACCCTCTAAATGAGGAAAGGCGTATTGTAAAAAACGCAAATATGAATTTTAGAAAAGGTGAAATAGTTGGAGTTTATGGCCTAATGGGTTCTGGAAGAACAGAGCTTGCTATGAGCGTGTTCGGAAAAGCATACGGAAGCAAAATATGTGGAACCCTTATCAAGGAAGGCAAGGAAATAACTCTTAACAATATTCAGCAGGCAATATCAAACGGTTTAGCTTATGTTACTGAAGACAGGAAGACGGCAGGTTTAGTACATATTCAGGATATTAAATGGAATATTACACTGTCTAATCTAAAACAAATTACAAAAGGTTTTGTTGTAAACGAAGATGAGGAAATCATAATAGGAAAAGAATATAGGGAGAAGTTCAATATCAAGTCAACAAGTGTATTTCAAAAGGTAGGTAATCTTTCGGGGGGGAACCAGCAGAAGGTAGTACTCAGTAAATGGATTTTTTCTTCACCTGATGTATTGATACTAGATGAACCGACCAGAGGTATTGATGTTGGTGCAAAGTATGAGATATACAAGATAATCTTACAGTTGGCTCAGGAAGGAAAATGTGTGATTATGATTTCTTCGGAACTACCTGAGATACTAGGAATTACTGATCGTCTGTACATTATGAATGAAGGACGGGTTGTAGGAGAAATGAAGACCAGCGAAGCTACTCCAGAGGATATCATGTCCACTATAATAAATAGTTCAGCTGGGCGATAGGGGGAATATAAATGAGCAAAGTGAAAGAATTTGTGAACCGTAATACACGGCAATATGGAATGATTATTGCATTGCTTATAATTATGATATTTTTTGGTATCATAACTGAAGGAAAGATTATATGGCCAAGAAACATATCCATGCTGGTACGTCAGAACGCTTATGTTTTGATACTGGCTATAGGAATGATGTTTTGCATATTGACCGGCGGTAATATAGATCTTTCAGTGGGTTCACTAGTTGCCCTGGTAAGTGCTATGTCGGGTATGATGACTACGACACTCGGTTTACCTCCCTGGCTATCAATAATCATCGGCATTCTTACGGGCCTTTTGGCGGGCATTTGGCAAGGTTTTTGGATAGCATTTGTAAAAGTGCCTCCATTTATAACAACCCTTGCAGGTATGCTTGTTTTTAGGGGTCTTAACAATATAATACTAAACGGTAAGACCTTACCGCTCTCTGGCCTTTATGTAACAATCGGTACTGGTTCAGTTCCCGATATTGCACCTAATACTTTCCGGGATTTTTTACATATTGGCAACTTGCTTAACCTTCAGAATCCGCCGAAATTTCTAAATGGTACCATGCTTATTGTAGGCTTTGTTTTATCGGTCATTTATGTTTTGTTTATGTTTTTAAGCCGGCAGAGAAAGAAAAAACGCGGATATGAGGTAGCTCCTTTACCTATGGTCATAATAAAAGCTGCTTTAATCTTTATTGTAATTAACATCTTCTCATACTGGCTGGCTATGGACGAAGGATTACCCATAATGCTGATATTAGTTGCCATTTTGTTTGTGACTTATTCATTTATAGCTACAAAGACTATACTCGGGAGACATCTTTACGCTATGGGCGGAAATGCAAAGGCCGCAGAGCTTTCAGGTGTTAACACCAAAAAAATGATGTTCCTTGCATATGCGAACATGGGGTTTTTATCATCCATAGCAGCTATAGTAACGGCTGGAAGGATGATGGCTGCATCGCCTAATGTTGGAGTAAACTTTGAGATGGATGCTATTGGTTCGTGCTTTATAGGAGGTGCCTCGGCATATGGTGGAGTAGGAACCATATGGGGAGCTATTGTAGGCGCATTTATTATGGGAGTCATGAACAACGGCATGTCTATTATAGGCTTAAATGTTTTCTTGCAGTCTGTCGCAAAAGGCTTGGTAGTACTGTTTGCCGTTGCATTTGATATGTATTCAAAATCAAAATCTAGGTTTTGCTGACTCTGTCTAATTCGCATTATATACAAAGCTAAAGTCGCGATTCTATATGTGCGTGAAGGTCAATCTCTTGGTGTGTCTGCTGCAGACCGAAGAGATTGACTTTCACGCATTACTTAATACCACCAACAGCTGAATACCCTATTTGCCTAATATACCGTATAAGAGGAGTTTGTGTATATACATAGTATTTTCTTCAAGATTATTGTTAATAGTAATGTCACTACCCATAGTACTTATTGCATTTATAAAGCTCAAATATATTTCTGTCGGTATATTTTTATCAATATGATTTTCTTCTTTACCTAATTCAATGTATCGGATGTATACTTCATTTTTAAATTCTTGTATGTTTTCTACTAAAAGCCTTACGAGGGTTTTATCCTGTAGAGCTTTTTTGCTAAAATGCTGGGAAATCTCCTTACTAAGCCCTTTGGTGCATAAAGATAATGCCATATTCAATTTGTCCAAGTAACTGATATTCATATCCAATATTTCGATTGCTTTTTTTAATGTATCCTCTATTACAATCCTTGCACATTCAACGACAACGGCTTCTTTGTTTCCAAAATAATTATAGATGGAGGCTTGGGATACACCTGAATACTTAGCGATTTCTTTCATACTTACCTGGGAAACACCCTTTTCTTTGAAAAGAGCTTGAGCTGCCTTAATGATCTTGGCTTTATTTCTTTCAGTTGTTAACCTGTATTTATTTAATTTTCTCATAGAATTCAGTCATCCTTCCTAAGAGACAATCATATTATTTTTAATCCGATCATTTTTAAACCTGTTATCATCAGTATATCACAGGGATTACAAGTTTGGAACTTGGGAGCCGGGATTATAAAATTGTTTGACTTTGAAATTATTAAGTTATATTATAAGTTTAGAATATTCTATAACATATTACAAACTTTAAGGAGAGTTAAATTATGTCAAATATTATTTTTTACTTCAGTGGAACTGGGAACTCCTACTCAATAGCAAAAGGAATACAAAAAGAAATAGGGGACACAATTGTTGTGCCACTTCTTAAAGCTGAAGATTATAAGGCTGCAGAGTATAATATTGTGGGATTCATTGTCCCGGTTTACTATCTTCACGTTCCCGAGATAGCTTTAAAAGCCATAAAACGCATTAGTCTGAGAAAGGATCAGCAAGTGTTTGCTGTCGCTGATTATGGTGGGACTTTGGGATATGCTTTACAGGACATAAGAGAAGCTTTAGCTGACGAAGATGTAATTTTGCAAGAATACAAAATCAGGATGCCCGGTAACTACATACTTGAATATGGAGCATTTCCGAAGGCTTATCAAGAGAAAATCCTCAAAAAAGCGCAGATACAAATAAGCAAAATTGCAGGCTCTATTCTCGAGAACAAAAGTACCGGGTATATAGAACCTAATCTAATAGCAAAATTATTTCATAGCAGGTCTAAAAAACAAATGAGTTTATTTGGTGAGATAGGCTCTGAATTATATACCAAAGAACAATGCGTCCACTGTTACCAATGTGTGAAGCTATGCCCGACTAAAAACATTACTATTGGTGAAGGAAATCTAATATGGGGAAGCAAGTGTGTCCAGTGTATGGCATGTATCCAGTGGTGCCCTCAAAAAGCAGTATCCCATCCCTTAATGAAAAAAAACAGAAGATACTACACTAACCCTAATGTAGTAGTAAACCAATCAGGAGAATTCGAGTTTAAATAATATAAAGAACATTCTCTCGAATTATGGTAAAATACACTTATTTATAAAAACATGTAATTGTCTATTTTACAACATTTGAGCTAGATTTTCGAAGTCGACAGTAGTATAATAAAGTCACCGCAAAAAGATATATATGAATGGGATTTATCCGGATTATATATATCTTGCGAGTCTGGAAGAGAAGGTAGAAGTGCTTACATACTTTTGTCGTTTGTTCACGCACTATTCTCGAAATAAATGATAACTAGGGAAGGTGTTTTAATTGCACAAATTAGACAAAGCCTGCCATGAGCGGGATGTTGTAAAATGAATGGATTTAAGAATTTAAATGCCCGTAGACTTTCTGTTGCGGCATTTTCGTTTTCTTTTGCATATCTATTGTCCTTTCTGTTTGAAGGTCAGGTGCTGTATAGTCTACTGGATCTGCATGGGGAAGATGCTGACCGTTATATACTGGCTGCCATTATCGCACATTTTGCGGGACTATTAACCTGTGGCCTGCTTGTCAGATCTCAGACGGCAGCAAAAAGCATGATGCTCGGCAGCATGGGCATATGTCTAGCTACCGCAATCCCTTTCTTTTTCGACCCATCTTTTCTATGGATGGTCGGACTTATTGTCAGCGGATACTTTAGTGGTTGTGCGGTGGCATCATGGGGATATTTTCTCAAGTCCTTTACACACAAGAATGAGCGCATCAAGTCCTGTGCAGATGTTCTGATTTATTCCAATTTGTTGATGATTGTAGTGAACATAGTTGCCATGAATCGCTCGCCCTATTTCGGACTCAGCTTATCCATGCTTTGCCTTGTGATAGGTATAGTCTTTACATGGATGTTGCCTGCCAAGGGGACAAATCAGCAGGAGAAAACATTGAAAAATAAGACGCATGGTGGCATTAAAAACCCTCTATTGTTGCTGTGCCTTTTTGTCTTTATCATCACAATTAATTCCGGACTGATGTATCAGGTTATAAATCCTGCTTTTGAGCATCAAACGGGGCTGGTAAGCTGGTATTGGGCAGTGCCTTATATCGTGGCACTTGCTATTATGCGCAACCTACCTATGAAAGCAAAGCGTTCAAGGATTTTGTATATTGGAATGGCTATGATTATGGGTGCGTTCATTAGCTTTATGCTACTGGATCGAAAGGCTTCCGACTATCTGATTGTGGATACCTTAATGCTCGGTGCTTGCGGGATTTTTGATTTGTTTTGGTGGAGCATTCTTGGAGAAATGCAGGATTACAGCCATAATCCTGCAACAACCTTTGGTATTGGCCTTTCCGCCAATGTGTTTGGGGTTCTTTGCGGAAGCATCCTGGGAATGGTTGTGACATCGGTGGGACTCCCCGGTGCGGATGTTGCGGTGATTGCCCTAACTGTGGTTTGCGTTACACTGGTTATGCTGCCGCCGCTGAACCGTCAGCTTGTTTTACTTCTGAAAAGCCATGTCTACCTCACCGCTTATGACAATATGAGTCAGTCGCAGCAAACAGACATTGTCTATCAAATTAAAACTCTTGACCCTCTGACTGTCCGGGAGCAGGAGGTATTGCAGCTGATTCTTTCAGGTAAATCCAATCGCGAAATTGCCGAAGCATTGTTTATCAGCGAGAGTACTGTAAAAACACATACAAGAAATATTTTTTCAAAGTATGATGTATCAAGCAGGGCCGAGCTCATCAGTACCCTACTGAAGAATCAAAAAATTGAATGATAAGCAGAACCGCATAAACATAGGATTTTACCGGCCCCTCACACTAAAGTATTAGGGGCTATTTTTGCAAATTCATCCTTTCGACCGATGCTTTTCCAGATATTCCTCCCTAAAATATGTTTGGGGGAGGTAATTTGCAAATGAAACCAATTCGCGAAAAACGTAATTTATATGCCTTGTTGTTTTTAGTCAGTATCTGTATGGTAGTGTGGCTCGCTACAACATTTATGTCAGAAGCAATTTTAGCACTTGGAGCTATCAGCCTTATTTTTCTTTTGCTATTGGTGAGACAGAACCGCCTTCTCTATGATGCAATGCTTATCTGGGATAATCGCATTCTTGAGGTAGCCTCTGTTATCATCTCCAAGCCGCGCCGAATAAAAAGAAATACTGAGGGAATTGTAGTATCTGCCTTTGGTTTGATTGTCGGCACCGAAATCTATCGGTGGGGTCTAGATGGGATACAAGGTGCACGATTGCATGCTGTTCAAATTGATAGAGAACGGATATATCTGACTTTCGGAGATGAAGCTCAGACCATGCGAGTTGAGCTACTGCACGGTATAACTAAAAAGGAGAAGGTACTCGAAGCTGCACAAAAGCTGCATCATGAAACTGGTGTAACGGCAGACATCGCCGGATGGTAACTTAATAAAATATTAACAACGACAAGGTATATATCATTGTTGTATTCAATGGCTCGCATTATAATAGGATTATATAAGCATGTTTATATTCTATTTGCTATTATATATCAGCTAAAAAACATTTACTATTAATGAATTAATAATCCAGCCANGAGGTTTTCCCGAGAAATGAGCAATTATAGTATAATGTTACTTAAGTGATGCGGAAGAAGAGTATCTNACATTTTATGGTTAGATACATGAATAGAGGAATATTAAGCCTTAGAAATCTGCATATTATTAACTGATGTGGTGGGACAATCATGAAATATAAAAATACAACATATGCAAAATTTATAGATCGCAGGAACCGCTTTATAGCACAGGTCGAGCTTGATGGGAAGGTTGAAACTGTACATGTAAAGAATACAGGGAGATGCAAGGAGCTGCTTTTGCCGGGCAGTGATGTCGTGCTTTCCAAAGCAGACAATCCTGCCAGGAAAACTCAGTATGATCTGGTGACTGTATATAAGAAGGGCCTTGGCTGGGTAAACATTGACAGCCAGGCACCAAATCAGGTGGTAAAGGAATGGCTGAATACTTCACCTGAACTCTTTGAAAACATCACCTTTCTCAAGCCGGAATATACATATGGGAAAACCCGTGTGGATTTCTATCTGGAGTGTGATTCACGAAGGATTTTTATTGAGGTCAAGGGCTGCACCCTGGAGATAGAAGGTATTGGATATTTTCCCGACGCACCGACTGAGCGCGGAGTAAGGCACTTGTATGACCTTGCTGAAGCATCAGGGAAAGGATACGAATGCTATATCGCTTTTGTTATTTCCATACCTGGTGTACGGAAAGTACTGCCCAATGTAAAAACGCACCCGGAGTTTGGTATGGCTTTGACTGCAGCAAAAAAAGCAGGTGTGAAGGTGCTTTATCTTCCCTGCAATGTGAAACCCGACCAGCTGAGCATTGCAGATGTGGTAATGGACCAATGATATCCCCATAAACGTTGAGTCATGCCACTGTTTTATTACACCTATTCCTGTGTTAGAATAGAGATGCTTTTACACCTTATGGATTAAAGATAAATGAGACTTAATGGGGCTTCAATTTGATGTTGCTTTGGGAAGGACAAAATGAATTTTTTAGTTGTATTAAACCAGGTATTGATTCTGGTTGTCATTTTAATAGTAGGCGTTGTTGCCGGGAAAAAAGGTATTATCGCAGAGGGAGCATCAAAGAAACTTTCAGAGCTTCTACTTTATATCACAAACCCTATGCTGGTTTTAAGCTCCTTTTTCTTTGAGTATTCACCGGAGAAAATGCGTAACGGCTTATTGGTATTCCTTTATGGCTCTGGCTTCTTTTTGTTTTCTATTTTGATTTCTGGCTTACTGTATAAGAATTATGACAAAAAGATAAAACCAATATTACGATTTACTGCTGTATTTTCGAACTGTGGATTTATGGGACTTCCCATGATGAAGGCGCTTTTTGGTGATGAGGGCGTGTTCCTGGGTTCCTTTTACCTTGTTGCGTTCAATCTGTTTGTGTGGACCTTTGGATTGGCAATGTTCAGCGACATAAAGGTAAAAGAAGACTTTCGTAAATCCATGAAGCAGGCTTTGCTAAATCCGGCTTTAATAGCATTTTATATTGGAGTGGTTGTATTTATATTTAAAATCCCCGTCCCGGGGTTCATCATTTCAGCAGTAAATTATATAGGGGATATGACATTGCCCCTGTCCATGCTGATTATTGGTGCATTGGTCAGCACTGTAAAATTCAGCACGTTGCTGAATGACCCCAAGGTCTATTATGCTTCTGCTGTCAGACTAATCATTCTGCCCCTTGCAGCTTATGGCATTTTCTATCTGGTTGGTGTTCCGAAGATAGTGATGTCAGTGTTAGTAACGGCAGTAGCCATGCCCATTGCCGCTAACACAACCATCTTTGCAGAAATGTTTGATAAGGATTCTGTCTTTGCATCTAAATCCGTAACCCTGTCGACGATTTTCTCAATTATTACGACGCCACTAATTGTTTCTCTATTGTGAGCAGGATGTTTAGGCTATGGTTCGAAGGCTCAGGCCTCTCCAAACAGATTAGCCGCATTATTGTACAAAATCGCTTCTCTTTCGGCTTCAGAAAGGTCCAGCTTTAGAAATCTATCCAGTTCATCACTGTGTCTCCACATAGGGTAATCGGATCCAAACATGAACTTCTCGATGCCGTGACTTCGAATCATGTCCACTGCAACAGCAGGTTCAAGAAAGGGTAATGAACTAGAGGTGTCCATGAAAATATTACTGCCAAACAGATACTTACGGGAATCCTCCCACATCCTGTAACCTCCGAAGTGGGCCGCAATTACCACCAGACCCGGAAACTTGTCAAGAACACGGGCAAGGCGGATGGGACTTGAGGAGTCCTGATTCTGATCCCCCATATGGATTAAAAGAGGTAGCTTACCTTCGATTGCTTTGTAAATGGGCATCATGGCCGGCTCGTCAATCACAAAATGTTGAAATTCCGGATGAAGCTTTATCCCTCTTAAGCCCAGGGAAATAATCCTTTCAATTTCAGCCTCAACATCCTCAAAGTCAAGATGCAGGGTACCAAAACCAATCATATTGCTGTGGCTGTTTATAACACCGGCAATGTAATCGTTGATAGCTTTCACCTGGCCTGAATGGGTTGCCGAGGAATGAACCAGATAACGGTCTACACCAATTTGGCGGCCGCTTTCCAGAAGGGCATCAACGGTGCCGTTTTCCCACATATCAATATTATAATATCTTCCGATACTCTCCACGGCCTTTTTTGCGATGTTGTCAGGGAAGATATGGGTGTGAATGTCAAAAATTTTATATTTCTTATTCAAAATCATCATTATCCTTTAAAAGAAAAGTACTTAGCAAAAGTTCATAAATCATACTAACACAATTTTATAGGTAGAACAAGCAACAGCGGGCATGGGCATAAGCACAACACGCGAGCCTTATATTGGGTTGGAAACCAAGCAACATCGGAGGCACGGGCGTAAGCCTTAATTACTTCGATTGGACATCGACGTATGCCCCGTGAGAGAAAAAATGATATAATTCAATAAGGAGCCTGTGCTGGAAAGATAGTGGGCTCTGAGAGACGAAATATTGATCTTACTTTAGTAGGAGGACCGTATTATGTACTACAGAATTCAAACAACTAAACCACAGCAGTTTATAAACATAACTAGTACTGTTGCCCAAGCAGTAAAAAAAAGCGATGTACAGGACGGTATCGCAGTAATACATGTGCCCCATACAACGGCAGGAGTTACAATTAACGAAAATGCTGATCCCGATGTTGTGCGGGACATGATTTCGGCATTGAATAAAACCTATCCTGTGAAGGGGGATTATCTCCATTTCGAAGGGAACTCACATGCTCATATAAAGGCTTCTCTCATGGGCTCATCCTGCACCGTGATAATCAAGGATGGAAGCCTTATGCTCGGAACCTGGCAGGGGATTTACTTTTGTGAATTTGACGGCCCCAGAAACAGGGAATTCTATATTAAAATTATTGACTAAGGCAGTCTGCTATTGCTCGATAAGATTATATCCATGACACTTCAAACAATGGTTGTAAGATGTCATGCTTAATGGTCAATATCCTGCATAATGTCATGAAATATGTGGTAATAATAAGTTACAAATAACGGGTACTGTAGCTATGAATTTAGACATGAGACCTGGAATACCTTTAAAAAGGAGATGGCGTTATGAGTGAAATGATAAATAATCGTGAGTACAGGCAAAAAGTCTTAAAAGAATTGATTAAGGAATTGCATAATGGCAAAAGTGTCGAAGAAATTAAGCCAAGGTTTGAAAAGCTGATTCAGGGAATCTCAGTTGCTGAGATTTCTGAAATGGAACAGGCATTGATTATGGAGGGTATGCCTGTAGAAGAGATTCAAAGACTCTGTGATGTACACGCTGCTGTTTTTAAAGGATCCATTGATGAAATACACAGGCCACAGAAACCCGAAGAAGAGCCGGGTCACCCCATCCATATCTTCAAAATTGAAAATGAAGAAATAAGCAATCTTATAAACAATGAAATCAGACCACAGCTGGAGCGGTATAAAAGTGGGGATGAAACAGAAATCCTATACAAGAAATTACAGGTGAAAAACGCCTTCTTTCAGAATAATACAGATGAGCCAGCACTATTCTATGTTTGATTAAGACATTCAGCTCTGAAAAAAGCAACAAATAGCAACCATTAGAGGTTGCTATTTGTATAAGCAACCATTTTTGGTTGCGCATTTGGCCCTCTATGCTATAATATTTATCAGGCATATAAATTTTGATTGATTATGCAAGGGGTAAGATTATGAAGGATTACACTGCATTAATAGTAGATTTGGAAAAATCCCGCTCTTATACACCAGAAGTAAGAAATTCTATACAAAACTATATACTTTCTGTAATGCGTGCCCTAAATGAATTATATGAAAACTCGCTGGCTAAGGAAGTGGAGTTCAGTGCTGGAGATGAGGTTCAGGGGCTTTTCTTTTCTCCTGAATCAGCATATCTTTATCTTAGAATGCTCAGCATGCTTGTTTTCCCTGTGAAAGTCAGGGCGGGAATTGGTATAGGGGAGTGGAACATAAAAATTGAAAACGAAAGTACTACAGCCCAGGACGGCCCAGCATATTATAACGCTCGCTATGCCATCAATAATGCAAAGGATACGTCAGGATATCCTGTACTTATCTATTCAGGAAAGGCAGAGGATTTATTCCTAAACGCAGTTATTAATGCATCTATAGTATTAACAACCAATCATAGTGAGTATCAGAATGAACTTATGCTACTGTCAGAATTACTATATCCTGTAGATTATGGTCAAGCCTTTGATTTTAATAAGATAGGGAATATATTCAAACTTGTAAAATCAAAAAGCAAATCTGATTATTATCGGTATTATAAGAACAATACAAGAAAGAATCCCTTTGATAAGATTAAGGTTATGGATTTTGAATCTGATCCAATTGCTGCAGAAAATNATGACAGCAATTTTTATGTTTCCAGCGGAAAGATAAGAGGAATGAGTACTAAATTGTCCGAAATATTAAACATTAGCCGACAAAGTGTAGAAAAGACCATCAAGACCGCTAATATTTATGAAGTCAGAAACCTGGCTATTGCAGCTTTGAAATATATGGACAGATATTTTATAGGTTGATTCCGATTCTGTTTAATTCAGGAGCTTTTATGCTCATGGAAATATGGGATAAGTATTTGTTAAGGGGTACGTTAGAATGTTTTTAATTGTTTTGTTCATGGCTCACTTTATTGCTGATTTTACCTTTCAACCTGCGGTACTTGCTCAGAAAAAAATAGACAAATCTAAGTATTTAGCAATCCATATAATTATTTATGCGGTGGTTTTTTTAATAGCTATTTTCCCATTTGTTAGTTTTAGTAGAGCTGTATTTCCTTACTTAATAATAGTAGGTTCACACTTTTTGATTGACTGGATAAGAAAGCGTGCAGATAAAAGATTTAACAACAAGACATTCATATTTGCTTCTTTTATAGCGGACCAAATTTGTCACGCTCTGGTGCTTACTATTATATATTATGCTTTTAATCTGGGTGCCGAAACAAAACTATACGGTCTTATACAGCAGTGGCCGAATCTTAATAATTTAATTATTTATAGCCTGACATTTGTTATACTATGGGATCCTGCAGCGGTATTTATAAAGAAGCTGTTTACATACATTTCTGACGGGAACAGTTGTGAACAGGAGGAGAATGATCCTCCAGCAGGACGGATAATAGGAAAGCTTGAACGAATCATTATTTCATTTTTAATCTTTAATAATCAATTTGGGACAATAGGCTTTGTGCTGACTGCAAAAAGTATTGCACGGTACAAACAGCTTGAAGATAAAATATTTGCTGAAAGGTATCTGGTAGGTACCTTAGCAAGTGCATTGATCTCCATCATCACAACTATTATTCTGAAACAATATTTACAATAGCGGGGCAGGTAAAGAAGCGTTCACTTAGGGATTGAAGAAAAACTTAAATGAACAGCTTCAAGCGGGGCAAAAAAAGCCAAGCCTTGTTTAAACATATTGCTTACATGGCTTGGCTTCTTGTTCCAACCAAGTACATT
>JGI24711J26586_10000375_pt1 | contig 34279 bp, 34 predicted proteins | sample BioPla3DNA1_FD_26586 | JGI IMG/M metagenome (IMG submission 26586)
GGCGGAAGCTAACCATCAACTACAACTTGAGCTTTTAAAACTTCCAGATGAAGTGATTTTTTTATATCTCACTTTTTCATAAGCTACTTTACACTACCAATTAATATAAATAAAAAGCGGTCAACAAAAAAAGTTTCACTAAGAAACAGTCTTCGTGACCGCTATTATTTCAAATAATAAATTTTTCTTTTGTACCCTAATAATGCCTACGTGACATTATCTTTTGGTATTTTACTATGCCATAAATTGAAAGTCAATATTTACTAATAGATTTTTAATTAGTTCTTTCTTTTGATGCACCAATAATAGCTGTTTTGTCTATTTCATTGCATAGTTCCTCCTAACACTTTAGCTTTCACGTGGATATGCCATATACAAGAGAGCATTTACAATTGCCGCCGCCACATTACTGCCGCCTTTTCGCCCTCTTGCAACGATATAAGGAACACCGCTTTTCATAATAAGCTCCTTTGACTCGACGACATTCACAAAGCCTACTGGTACNCCAATAATTAAAACAGGTTTTATTTTATTGCTTTTTATCAATTCATCCAGCTTGATAAGGGCTGTGGGCGCATTGCCTATAGCAAAAATAAGAGGCTTGTCCAATTCTGCCGCCTTTTCCATAGATACACTCGCACGGGTTGAATTTTGCTCTTTCGCCTTTCTTGCAACATCTTCATCTGCCATATAGCAATATGCCTTGCCGCCGGCTTTTGCCAAAGCAGCCTTGTTGATACCGGATAAAGCCATTTTGGTGTCTGTTACAATGTCAACCCCTTTCTTAATGGCTTCAAGCGCAATATTTATTACATTTTCGGAAAAGCAAAGATTATGAAGATAATCAAAATCCGCAGTAGTATGAATTACTCTCTTAACAATAGGCGCAACCTTCGCGTCCAGTTCAATATCTCCAATTTCCTGAGTTATTATTTCAAAGCTTCTCTTTTCAATTTCATCGGGTCTATACAATTTCATCAATATTCAATCCCCTCTCGTGCTTTAACACCACTATCAAATGGATGCCTGATTTTTTTAATTTCAGAGATATAATCGGCCAAACCAAGCAATTCCCCATCAGGATTTCTCCCTGTAAGAACTACTTCGGCATGGAGCGGCTTGGTCTTCAGAAAGTCCACTACTGCTTCTTTGTCAATAAGGTTTTTTTCTATTGCTCCAATAAGCTCGTCGAATATGATAAGGATTTTTTTATCACATGATATAACTTCAATAGCTTTTTCAAAGATTCTGTTATTTTCTATTTTAAGTGCCGCTTTCTCCTCATCGTTTAATTGCCAAGTAAATTTGCCCGGTTTTTTACTTCTTAAAATTAATACATTTTCCATTTTATCCAAAATGTTCAATTCACTTGTATTCCATGACTTTAAAAACTGAGCCAGAATTACCTTATAGCCGCTGCCGCAGGCACGCAATGCAAGTCCCAACGCTGCTGTCGTTTTCCCTTTCCCGTCGCCGCAATAAATATGAATCAACCCGTTCATAGAGTAACACCTTCATCAATAATTTTATAAATATACTTCATATCGAGAGATTTGCGGAGCTCATCTGCCAATTTGTCATATTCCCGCTCTTTATGCGCTTTAACGTCACAGCTTAAGGTTTCATTGTATTCAAGACCTTTTTTGTTGTACAAAGCTTTTATAATGGTCTTTAAAACCTCTTCGCTGTCAAAAATTCCATGGACATAGCTGCCATAAACATTCCCCTGGCAAAGCCCGTCGGTTTTCTCACCGCCGTCCATGCTTTTCAGCATCGACAAAAAGCCTTCAGCCTTTGTTATACCCATATGTATTTCATAGCCCTCGAAGCTTTTTCCATTGAGCTCTGAAAAAATACCACCAGCGCATTTAAAAATGCCGCTTACTCTGGTTCTTGTCTTTTCCTTTTCAAATACGGTATGGGCATCAATGAGTCCCAAGCCCTTTATTTCGCCGCCGCCTTCCACATTGTAAGGGTCCTTAAGGCTTTTGCAGAGCATCTGATATCCGCCGCAAATACCGAATACAGGATTCCCCCTGCTTGCATATTTTAATATTTCAGCCTCAATACCNCACTCTCTCATCCATTTTAAATCGTCAATTGTATTTTTTGTTCCCGGTAGAATCAGCAAATCCGGACACTTAAATTCCTTTGCACTCGAAATATATCTAACCTTGGCTCCCAAAATCAATTCAAAAGCATTAAAGTCCGTAAAATTTGAGATTCGTGGAAGTTTTATGACAGCAATATCAATGTCCNCCAACACACTGCTATTTTCAAATACTTCAGAAAGGCTGTCCTCATCATCTATTCTCANAGTCATGTATGGAACTACACCGACTGTTGGAACAGGTATAAGGTCTTCCAGCATTTTAAGCCCCGGCTCCAGGATCTTGATATCGCCTCTGAACTTATTGATGATGTTCCCTTTAATATACTTCTTTTCAGTTTCATTCAGTAGCATGTAAGTTCCGTAAAGTGAAGCAAACACACCGCCTCTGTCAATATCTCCAACAATCAGCACAGGGGAATTTGCCATCTTTGCCATGCCCATATTGACTATGTCATTTTCTTTTAAGTTTATTTCTGCCGGGCTCCCTGCACCTTCAATCACTATAATGTCATTTTCAGCGGCAAGGGAGCTATAGCTTTTCATAATTTCCGGTATATATCTTGTTTTGTTTTTATAGTAATCCATAGCTTTCATATTGCCCACAACCTCGCCATTGACAATGACCTGTGAACCTTTGTCGCTTGTGGGCTTCAAGAGGATGGGATTCATCCTGACATCCGGCTTCTTATATGCGGCTTCGGCCTGTACAACCTGAGCTCTGCCCATTTCAAGCCCGTCCTCAGTTATATAGGAATTCAGTGCCATATTCTGTGACTTGAAAGGCGCCACCCTATAGCCGTCCTGTGAAAAAATCCTGCAAAGTCCTGCAGTTATAAGGCTTTTGCCTGCATTAGAAGTTGTCCCCTGTATCATGATTGCCTTAGCCATTTTTTATTACCTCGCTTATTGCATTAATCAGCTTTTCATTGTCTTCACGGCATCTGACAGCTATTCTGTAATATGTATCGTCAAGTCCTTTGAAGTTGGCGCATTTCCTTATCAGTACGCCCTTTTTATAAAGCCTGTCATACAAATCCGTCTGTTCTGCTTTAAATAAAATAAAGTTAGTATGGCTTTCAAAAACCGTGAAGCCAAAGCTGCTTAAGTTTTTTGACAAATAGCCTCTTTCTTCATCTATGATCCTGGCAGTCCTTATTAGATAATCCTTATCTCCAATTGCGGCGATCCCTGCTACTTGAGCAGGTGTCGACACGCTCCACGGCTGCCCGGCTTTTTCAATCTTCAACAGTATTTCTTTATTGCTGCATAAGCAATACCCGAGCCTGANCCCCGCCATCGCGAATATTTTCGTAAAAGCCTTTACAATTATCACATTGTCAAAATCCTCAAGATACTCTATAAAGCTATAGCTCTTCTTTTCAGCGACAAAATCCATGAAGCATTCGTCAATGACCAAAATACAGTTTTCCTTTCGGCATTTTTCTGCAAGCTTGTATATTAAGCTCCTGTCTGCCAAATTTCCCGTCGGGTTGTTTGGGTTACAAATGAAAACAATATCCTTACCTGACACTTGCTCCAATATGCCGGTTCCCACAGTAAAGCCATATTCAGGGCTTAATCCAAAATACTCGATTTTACAGCCGGTGTTCTCAAGGGCCTGTCCGTATTCGGAAAAGGTTGGCGCTGTGAGGAGAGCAGTCTTCGGTCTTAAGGCATAGCATATTCTGTAGATTATATCTGCCGCGCCGTTTCCGAACAGTATGCAGTCCGCTTCAAATTTTTCATAGGCACTTACAGCTTCCTTCAGCTTACGGCAATTAGTATCCGGATAGACACTATAGCTTTCAATACTCTGAGCCAACGCCTTTTTAACATTGTCAGGGAAACCCAGAGGGTTTATATTAGCCGAATAATCAAGCGGTTTTGCTCCATTCATCTCCATATATGAATAGATATCGCCGCCGTGCATTGCTATATCATCCACCAGATACACCCCCTTACAATCATGGCAGCAATCACTGCTAAAACAGAAGTCGTATACATCAATTTGTTTGTGAGAACTATATCCTGAGCTACAATTTCCCGATTATTATCACCAATAGTCGGCTTATGGACAAGCTGTCCGAAATAATAGGCATTGCCCGCCAGCTGTACATTCAAAGCTCCGGCGCATACCGACTCGGTTTGTGCAGAATTTGGGCTTTTATGGTTTTTCCTATCTCTTAGAAACATTCTAAAAGCATTTTTATAGTCCAGGCCGTTCAATGCGCTTGCCGCAATCATAAGCAGTGCAGTTATCCTTGCCGGTATGAAGTTTGCAATGTCATCAAGCCTTGCAGCAACCTTTCCGAATTTTTCATACTTTTCATTTCTGTAGCCTATCATGGAGTCCATTGTGTTAATCGCCTTGTATAAAAAAGCAAGGGGCGCGCCTCCTATTGCCATATAAAAAAGCGGAGCTACGACACCGTCAGTGGTGTTCTCGGCTATCGTTTCGACTGTGGCTTTTGTGATACCCTTAGCATCCAAATTCTGCGTATCCCTTCCGACAATGTAGGATAAGTATTTTCTAGCTTCCGGATAATTGCCTTCNTTGAGAGGGTAATAAACCTTCATACTCTCTTTTTTCAGGGATTTTACGGCAAAAATCTGGTAGCAGAAGTAAATTTCAATCCCCATAGCCAGATAGTAATTCAAAGTATTTGCCAGATACAGTATCAAAAATGGAACAAAAAAAGCTAATCCCGATATAACCAGCACGAGAACTGTCCCTGCAAAAAGCTCGTTTTTTACGATTTTTCTTAACATTTTCTCCAAAGCACTGATTGCCTTTCCAATTATACACACGGGATGAAGTAGCCAGTATGGATCTCCGAATATCAAATCAAGTATGAAAGCAATACCAATAACAAACAGATATCTCATTTTTTGTACTCCTCACATTTTTTAATAAATCTGGCTGCCATTTGAATGTTCCCCCAGAAATGAATGTGAGGGTAAAGAGCGAATACGTTCTCCTTGCAATATCCGGTTTCCCACGTTTTCCCGCTTGCTTTTCTGGCTGTAAGGCTACCGGAATCAGAATCATTTTTAGAATAATGAAATTCGTGGGCAGTGGCGGACTCTCCATGCTCCAAAAGCATGGTGTTGTCCTTTGCAGTCAATGTAACATACCCGAAATTCTGAAGTTTCTCCGTCATCTCAAAGCCCGGTTCAATTATGTGGGTCATTGCATAGGAATTAATACTTTTTCCCAGGTACATAAAGCCGCCGCATTCGGCATAAATCGGCATTCCCTCACGCCATGCAGCTCTTATGCTGTTTATCATTCCGGCATTTTTGCTGAGCTTTTCAAGATAAAGCTCCGGATATCCGCCTCCTAATATCAAGCCGTCAACATCCTCCGTCAGCCTAATGTCCTCAGTAGGTGAAAAATATATCAGCTTTGCACCCATTTTTTCGAGAAGCTCAAGGCTGTCCTGATAATAAAAGCAAAATGCCCTGTCCTTAGCAACTGCAATTCTTACATCTGATATTTGCTCAACTTCAATTTTCTCATAGTCAAAATGTTCCGCATTATTTGCAATATCAAGAAGCAGGTCCAAATCTATAGTCTCTTCTGCTATAGCAGCAAGTAATTCCGTCTTTTGCTTCAGCGAACCTATTTCTTTTGCGGTAACCAGCCCCAAATGACGGCTCCCAATGACTGCCTCGGGTTCAAAAGGCATATAACCTGCCACTCTTATTCCAAGACGGTTTTCAATAGTTTCTTTGTACATTTTATACATGTGCTTTGAAACATTATTTAAAACTACAGCTTCAATCCTGTTTTTATCAAAATCCAGATAACCCTTTATCATAGCGGCAACGGAGACCGAAGCTCCCTTGCAGTTAACTACCAAAACTGCAGGAATTCCAAGCTTGTTTGATATATCCCATGAAGAGTTTTCACCGGTATTTCCACCCACCCCATCGTAAAAGCCCATAACGCCTTCCACGACCGAAACATCAGTATTCTCGCTGTTTTTGGCAAAAAGGTATCTTGCCTGCCTTTCTCCGCATAAAAATAAATCAATATTCCTTGAGTTTGTCTCAATTATTTCGCTGTGAAACATAGGGTCAATATAGTCAGGGCCGCATTTAAAGGCAGCTACCTTGAGCCCTCTGTTCTTTAACGCTTTTAGTATTGCACAGGTCACTGTTGTTTTTCCGCAGCCGCTGTTTGTTCCAGCTATCATGATTCTGTTGATTTTTTTATTTATCATTCTTTTCACCATAGATTATGTAAATAGGATTGTTTGCTATCATCATATTGTAGCTTCCGGCCTTTTTGCTTTTTGAACAATTCAGACAAACAATATCTGTTTCAAAATTTATCTCTTTGAATGCCTCAAGGGCCTCAGTTAAAGTCTCAAGGGTTATTGCCGTAATCAAAATTTTTACATCTTCATTTGCCCTATACAGGCTTTTAACCAATTTATCCAGATTGCCTCCGCTTCCTCCGATAAACACCTTGTCCGGGACAGGCAGCTTCCTTATTTCCTCCAATGCCTCTCCAAAGACGGGTATTACATTTAACGCGCCGAGATCGGACTTGTTTTTACAGAGAAGCTCAAATGCATTGTCTTTTTTCTCTATAGCGAAAACCAATCCTTCGTGGGCTTTTCTAGCCATTTCTATAGCTACCGAGCCGCTGCCCGCCCCTATGTCAAACAAAACATCCCGTGCTTCTATCTTCATCATGTTTACTGCAACCCAGCGCACTTCCTGCTTCGTCATTGGAGTTTCATTCCTTGAAAGCTCCTTGTCAAAAAGGGGCATATCCCTGTTTACACAATTCTCATTCTCAAACAAAAGAACCGTAAGGCTGTCAAAGGAAATCTCAGAAAGCTCCTCCACCGTTCCGCATAAAATTCTTTCACCCGGCATTGAAAGCAGCTCCCCGGCTGTAACTTTTATCCCTGACAAGCCATTTTGCTTAAGATCCTTTAATATTTTCGAAGCGTTGTTAGCCCCGCCGGTCAGAACAAAAGTGTACCGGTTATATGCGATACTCCCCGGAAGATTACCTTCTCTTCCATGGAGGCTCACAGCTCTGACATCCTCATAGCTTAGCTTGATTTTACTGCAAAGATATTGAAGACTGCTGATTCCGCATGTAAAGAACACATCAAAATCAATTCTGAATTTTTCATCCAGCCTTTTTGCCATACTGAAAAATCCCACATCTCCGGAAACAAGAACAGCCATTTTTTGAGCTTTTGAGCTTCTTATTTTCTCTTCGATGTCCTGATATGAACATTTAATAATACCCTCTTTGAAGTCTTTGTACAAATCTCCGATTCTGTCAAATGCATAGACCNCATGGCAGATTTCCAGCAGCTTCGCACCATGTCCNGTGATTTCCTCCGGCGCCCCGGGGCCGCATCCGATTATGAATATTTGCTTTTTCATAATGCATCCCTTATCCTGTCGGCTAATATTTCCGCCAATCTTTTATCCGCTCCCAGCGTCTTTCCCATTGTAATTTTTACATCCTTATTTTCTTTAAGGTATTTGTCAATTTCCTTCGGAATATCTTCTTTTATGTGTACACCTTCAAACAGGAAATAAGGTATGACAATTATGTTATCAACACCTTTTGCTCTCAGCTTTTCAAGCCCGGTATGAAGATCCAGGTTTGAAAACTGCAGGTATGCAGTTTCAATAATTTCCTCACTGAATATTTCTCCAAGATAATTTACAACCTGCTGTAAAGTCTGCTCTGTTGACTTCTCCCTGCTTCCATGGGCCAGTATCAGTATTCCTCTCATGCAAAATCTCCTCCGTTTTTCATTTCTCTCAAGGATTTTTCTGCTTTTTCCAATGTTTTTTCTATGTCTTCCTCTGTATGCGCATCACTCACAAACATGGCTTCAAATTGTGCAGGCGCCATATGTATACCGTTATCCAACATATGCTTGAAAAATTTTGCATAAAGCTTTGTATTGCTGCTTTTAGCAGTTTTAAAATCAGTTACAGCTTCCTTTGTAAAAAATACGCATAACAGGGATCCGACCCTGTTCACAGTGAGAGTCAGCTCCAGCTCTTTTGCCATCCTCTTAAATCCTTTTTCCAGTGACTCTGCCATTCTGTCTATTCGCAAATATATATCCTTGTTTTCCTTAAGTTCCGTCAACTGTGCTATTCCTGCTGCCATCGCTATGGGATTTCCAGAAAGGGTACCCGCCTGATAAACTCCCCCAAGGGGTGATACAAGCTCCATAATCTCTTTTCTTCCCCCATATGCCCCAACAGGCATACCTCCTCCGATAATTTTGCCGAAGGTGACAATATCCGCTCTGACATCAAAATATTCCTGTGCTCCTCCCGGGCAAAGCCTAAATCCTGTAATGACCTCATCAAAAATCAGAAGCGCTCCGTTTTCATCACATAGAGCTCTGAGTCCGGCAAGAAAATTATCCCGTGGAGGAACTACACCCATATTGGCCGCCACAGGTTCAAGGATGACAGCAGCAATTTCTCCCTTGTTTTCTGCAAAGAGTCGTCTCACACTCTCTATATCATTATAATCTGCAATCAGAGTATTTCTTGCAAATTCACCAGTTACACCAAGACTGTCGGGATGTGAAAGAGTCAAAGCCCCCGATCCCGCCTTAACTAGCATACTGTCGCAGTGTCCATGGTAGCAGCCATCAAATTTTATTATTTTACTTTTTTCAGTAAAGGCACGGGCAAGCCGTAAGGCACTCATGACAGCTTCTGTTCCGCTGTTTACCATCCTTATCATATCAATTCCCGGAACCATGGAAGTAATAAGCTCAGCCATTATTACTTCTTTCTCCGTCGGTGCGCCAAAGCTCAACCCGTAATCGACAGCCTTTTTGACGCTTTCTGCTATCTTTTTATTGTTATGTCCCAGAATCATGGGCCCCCATGAACAGACATAATCAATATATTCTCTATCCTCTACATCATAAATTTTGGAGCCGTTCGCTCTTTTTATAAAAACAGGTTCTCCTCCAACTGCCCTGTAAGATCTCACAGGACTATTCACCCCGCCCGGCATTACACTCCTGGCTCTGTCAATCAAACTGCTGCTCATCATCCGATATCTCCCTTCTCAATTGCTTTTGATAATTCCTTTGCATAGTACGTTATAAGCATGTCCGCACCTGCTCTGAACATACTGACGGCACTTTCGCACATAACAGCATATTCATTAACAAGGCCCAACTTGGCAGCGCTTTTTATCATTGCGTACTCACCGCTTACGCTGTATGCGCAAATGGGGTTTTGTGTTTTATCCTTAAGCTCTCTTATAATGTCAAGATAAGCCATGGCCGGCTTTACCATCAAAATATCCGCACCCTCCTGAATATCCAGCATGGCTTCCTTTAAAGCTTCACGCCTGTTGTGATAATCCATCTGGTATGTCTTTCTGTCCCCAAAGGCTGGAGCAGATTTGGCCACATCTCTGAACGGTCCGTAAAACGACGAAGCATATTTTACTGAATACGACATGATTGGAGTATCATGAAAGCCTTTGCCCTCAAGGGTTTTCCTTATTTCTGCAACCCTGTTGTCCATCATGTCTGACGGAGCGACAATATCAGCCCCGGCTTCAACATGGGAAAGAGCGATTTTAGCAATGTAGGGAAGCGTCAGGTCATTTATGACCTTGCCGTCCTTCACTATGCCGCAGTGTCCGTTTGCCGTATATTCGCACATACAGACATCTGTTATTACAGTTATTTCCGGATACCTTTCCTTGATTTTCCTTACGGCTTTTTGTACGACTCCGTCTTCGCTATAAGCTCCGCTCCCTTCATCATCTTTTTTATCGGGAATACCGAAAAGCAAAACCGATTTAACGTTGGCATTAAGAATATCTTCTATCCCTGCCTGTACGGTATCGGGGCTGTAATAGTTATGTCCCTCTAAAGATTCTATGGGCTCGATAATTCCGTTCCCTTCCTTTATGAACAATGGAAGTATTAATGCTTTGGATGAAATCCTTGTTTCTCTTGCCAAATCCCTTATGTTTTTATCATTTCTCAGTCTTCGTGGCCGTATTGCGTTCATATTGCACCTCCGTAATTTTACTTATCATTGAATCAATGGTTGCCTCATCCGATATATAGTGCTTGATTCCATATTTTTCAGCAGCTTTTGAAGTTTGGCTGCCAATACATATTCCCGTTATCTTGCCTAAGTCAATTCCTTGTATTGATCCGACAAAGCCTTCAACAGTCGATGCGCTCGTAAATGTCACATANATGCCTGGATTACCATTTATTAGAGCCTCTATGTCCCGGCTTCCCTTATTGACATATAAGGTATCATATACCGGAACATCTTCAAATGCTCTTTCATTTTCTTTTAGAACAGCCGTTATTTCAGCACTACCCTTTAAAGCTCTCAAAAGAAGTATTTTTTCATCAGCACCCGCTATTTTACAAAGCCCTTCCGCCAGATGCTTTCCGTCAAAAATCTCAGGTATGTAGTCTGCTATAATTCCGTAGCCGGCAAGCGTTTCAGCAGTCTGACTCCCGATTGCGGCAAATTTTTGACCGGCCAGAATTCTAATGTCCTTGTTTTGCCTNTTCAAATATTCAAACAGGATATTAACTCCGTTTTTACTTGTAAAAACAATCCATGAGTACTCTTTGATGTTGCTTACTACTCTTTCCAACCGGCTGTTATTTTCAATTTCCTTTATCTCAATGCATGGATATTCTATAACATCTGCACCCAGTTCCTTAAGCTTGGCGGTCAATGTACCGGCAGAGTCCTTAGGTCTTGTTACAATGATTTTCACACCCATGAGCTCTCTTTTTGAAAACCAGTCAAATCTGTCACTCAGACCACAAACCTTTCCTACCACAATAACGGCAGGAGATTTGACGCTTTTCTCTACAGCCTTTTCATAAAGGTTTTCAATTGTGCCCAGAATTTTTCTCTGACCGGCTCTTGTTCCATTTTCAATAATTGCAGCCGGCATATGCTTATCCATACCTTCTGCCAAAAGTCCATCAAGTATTTGTCGCAGAGAAGAAATCCCCATTAGAAAGACTAATGTGCCTCCTGACTGTACAAGTGCTTTGAAGTTAACCGACAGCTCTTCGCCCTTCTTTTGATGTCCCGTTATGACGTGAAAGCTGCTGCAATAATCCCTGTGGGTTATGGGAATCCCTGCAAATGCAGGCGCAGAAATCGCTGAGGTAATACCCGGAACCACCTCGAAAGGAATCCCGTTTAGCTCCAGAAGCTCCAGCTCTTCTCCGCCGCGTCCGAATACAAAGGGATCTCCACCCTTTAACCTTATTACCAGTTTTCCCGCTAAGGCTTCATCCACAAGAATTCTGTTGATTTCTTCCTGAGGCACCGGATGCCTGCCGCTTTCCTTACCCACATCTATTTTTTTTGCATTGTCCGGTATCAGCTCCAGAATATCATCTGAAACAAGCCTGTCATAAACAACAACCTCAGCCTTTTTTATATATTCCATTCCTTTAAGGGTTAAAAGCCCCCTGTCGCCCGGACCTGCCCCTACCAAAACCACAAAGCCCTTTTTCATGAAGTCAGCACGCCTCCCCCTTGAGCCTCTTTGCAAGCGAAATACCCATTTTGACTGCATCTTCAGCCCTGCCATACTCTATACCTTTTATTGCTATATTTTTTTCTTCGTTCACATAGAGCCCTCTTAGCACTAATTTATCGTTTTCGAAATATGCATAAGCTGCAACCGGCGATGAGCAGCCTCCATCCAAAGCGGCAACAAAGGCACGTTCGGCATCGGAAACTATTTTTGACCTTTCACTATGAAAATTAGCGAGATAGCGTGTATCTTCACCTTTCCTGGTCTGAACGGCAATGATTCCCTGACAGGCCGCAGGCATTATTTCTTCCGTTGTAAAATACCTGCTGATCCTGTTTTCCAGTCCAAGCCTCTTAATCCCGGCGGCAGCCAGAATAATTCCACAGTATTCTCCGTCATCCAGCTTTTTTAGCCTGGTGATAACATTCCCTCTGAGTGGCTCGATATTGTCAAAGCCAAGAGCTTTAAGCTGCAGCATCCTTCTTTTGCTGGAGCACCCTAGCGGCTTGCTTTTATCACCTTGATTTACAGGAAGGATGAGAACATCCCTCTCGTCTTCCCGTTCCGACAAGGCCACCACGGGTAATTCAGAATTAATTTCCATGGGCATATCCTTGTAACTGTGTACAGTTATATCCACACCTCCGTTTCGCAGCGCTTCGTCCAATTCCTTAACAAACAATCCCTTGCCACCGATTTTATCAAGGGTTTTGTCTAAAATTCTGTCCCCTGTTGTTTTCATGGTGACTAATTCAACTTCTATATTACTGTCGTATTTTTTTATGGCATCTATGACCATCTGAGCCTGTATGACTGCAAGTCCACTGTCCCTGCTGCCAACTCTCACTGTTTTCATGTTTGCTCCCTCCGGTTCTTTAAGAATTCCCTTATTCTTGCAGCCGTTTCCTTTGCCGCTTTATGGTTGCTGCCGTCCTTTGAAATCAGTCCGCCTGTAACCTCCCCGTTTTCAAATATAGCAGGGAAGTAAAAATCGCACAGCTCTTTTCTGTCACATACATTTACTGGAATCCCCTCTTTCCGTGCGTCATTGCAGACCTTTTCATTCACATCCCTGTCGTCCGTTGCAGCAATTGCCATGAAAGCGCCATTCAGGTCACCCGGCAGGTAATTTCTTTCAATTAGTGTAAGCTTGTTTTCGCCGGCTAAAAGCTTTATACTTTCCGACTGGCAGGCAGCAATCACAACCAACTCCGCGCCATAGCGTATAAGAACCTGGACTCTTCTTGTGGCAATCCTTCCCCCTCCGATGACAACAACCTTTTTGTTTTTCAGGCTAATAAACATTGGAAAATGGGACAAGGATTCTTCTTGCGTAATTCCAAATTCCTTTTGAAAATATATAAACATTTCCTCCAGCGTCATGCCTTCTTCTTTACAAGGCCTTCCTATCAATATAACCTTTGTCCCCAGCTTTCTTGCTGCATCAATCTTCTCCTGAAAGCCTCCGCTTTTCCCGGTTTCCTTTGTTACCAAAAACTTAGCATTGATTTGTTCCATGGTCGCCAAATTCATATTCTCACTGAAGGGTCCCTGCATGCAAATTATATTCGTCGCGCTAAAGCCTGCATCCGAACATGCCTTTATTGCCTCAGCCGTTGGCAGTACTCTGACAAAAACTCTTTCTCTGTAATTTTCGATTTTTGAATATGGCAGCAACTCCTTACTTCCGGTTGTCACAAAAATATTTCCCTCTGTACCGTTAAGATAGGCACATGCTGCTTCTATGCTTGAAAACTCTAGGACATTTTCATATTCCAATGAATGCCTTACCAGCCTCATCACAGCCTTGCCGCATCTTTTCGCAGCCTCCTTTACATTCTCCGAAATGATTTTGGCATAAGGGTGTGTTGCGTCCACAATATAGTCATAGCTTTTTATAAGTTCTGTAATCTCTTCAAGGGAAAGCCTTCCCTCCTTTACCGACAAAAAAGGCATGTCAGGCATCACCAGTGAACCGTATCCGGTGGCTACAGCTGCTGTAACCTCAACACCGTTTTCGGCTAAAAAAGTACTTAACTTTCTTCCTTCATTTGTTCCTGCAAATACAATCACTTTTTTCATCTTATTCTACCTTCAATCCAATGCAGAAATTATATTCTGTATCCCCTAGGAGTTACCAGTTTCCCGTTTATGACCCTGGTAGTGGAATTTCCGATTATTACTGTGGTAAACATGTCCACCACCTCGTCTTTTAATTCTTTAAGCGGCAATATCTTGTGAGTTTGTCCCTCTCGCCCTATATTTCTTACATATCCGCACATTGTATCCCCGCTTATATTTCTCATCACGATTTCACAGGCTTTTTTAAGAAAATCCGCTCTCTTTTTGCTGGATGGATTGTAAATCACTATTACAAACCCGGCCTGCGAGGCCAGATCCAATCTCTTTTCAATGTCCTCCCATTTTGTAAGAAGGTTGCTTAAGGATATTACCGCAAAATCGTGTGTTAAAGGTGCTCCAAGAACCGCTGCCGCAGAGCTTGCTGCAGTAATTCCTGCTATGACCCTGATCTCTTCACGGATTCCAAGCTCCTCACATATTTCAATCATCAGGGCCGCCATCCCGTAAATCCCTGCGTCTCCGCTTGAAACCATAGCTACATTTTTGTTTCCTTTTGCAGCCAGCGCAGCCATCCTGCACCTTTCTACCTCCTGCATCATGGGGGTTGCTATTATTTCCTTGCCCTCAATCAAATCTTTGATTATATCTATATATAAAGTGTATCCGGCAACTACCTCGCTGTTTTTTAGTGCCTCTATCGCAAGCGGTGTTATCTGTGCTTTCTCTCCCGGCCCTATGCCAATAATACTAATCATGACTCTACCCCACCCATTTATTTTTATTATTTTACCGCCATAAGTCGTTTTCTTTGGGCATACCATTTGTTAAAATTCTCAATATGCTCTGCTATCAAACTCTTCATGGCTGATATTTCCTTAGAATTGTCCTTCCGTGCGGTTTCCCCAAGGCTGTCAATATTGTAGTACAGTATACCGTTTATCTTCCCGACCTCAGGGTCTATGTCCCTGGGTACTGCAAGATCAATAATGTATTTGGGCTTATTTGCACATCTGTCAATCATATCGATAGTAACAGTCTGATGGGGACTTGATGTTGCGCTTATTAAAATATCCACATATGGTATCAATGACTCCCTGTCGTGATACGGAATAACTTTACAGCCTGTAGGAACAATTATGCTTTTGTTGTTGTGGGTTCTGGTAGTTATGTGGACCTCACATCCCTTTGCAATCAGTTCCTCACAAACTTTTCTTCCAACTACTCCGTTACCGATAACCAACGCTTTGCAACCTGCTTTTTTTTCAATATATTCACTTACCAGTTGTACCGACTGCCCGGCTACCGAAGGCGAAACGGCATTGAGCACCAGCTGAGTCTTTACCTTTTTGGCACAGGTTATGGCGCACCTGAAAAGTGTGTTCAATGCCGCATCGCTTGCTCCCTCATCAATAGCAATCAGCATTGCTTCTTTAACCTGCGTCAATATCTGGTCTTCTCCAAATATCATTGAGTGAATTCCACAGGCAAGCTCAAAAAGATAAACCGCCAAATCTTCACCCTTTTTAACATAAAAACACTTCTTCATATCATCATCAAGATTGGCAGCATTGCAGAATATTTCAACCGGATCCGCTTCTTCGCAATGGCTTAATGAAATGTACGCCTCTGTGCGGTTGCAGGTTGAAATCAAAACCACTCCGGAAACACAAGCCTCCTTATTTATTTTGGCTAGAATATCTCTTATTTGATTTTTGTTGAACCCAACCTTTTCTCTTAATTCCAGGCTTGCGCTGCGATAATCAACTCCAGCCATGATTATATTCAAAAGCTACACCTCCATGCCCTTTCTGCGATAGCAACAGTGACTCCATCTCTAGCTCTTTTTCCCATTATCAATTTCCCATGATTGCTGGCCAGTATGGCCGCTCTTTCACAGACATTATCCACACCTGTAACAGCCCTTACAAACCCCGATGATGAAAAGCTCCCTTTAGCCTCCATAAGCTCTTTATTGGTATAAAGCTTAAGACAGTATCTGAATTTGTCACAAAGCCGTATAATTGCCTCTTCTTCTTTTTTTATATCAATGGTTGCAACACAGTAAACAAGATTCTTTGGTATGTTCTCTGCCGCCAGTGTTTCAAGAAATACTTCTTCCAATATCTCTTCCGGAATTCCTTTCCGGCATCCCACTCCCACAGCAAATAGCTTAGGGCACAAAAATAATGTATTTTTAAAAGGCTGCTTGTCCGCATTTTGCTTTTTGTGATCATATATATATATTCCGTAATCAGTTGTATCCTTTGTAAAGAATTCCGGTAATTCACCTTCCACCGGAAAATCACAGCGAAAACCAATTTTTTGACCATTCAGCAATGCGGCAGAAATATGCTTTATGTTTTCTATGTTCAAAATATGAAGACCGTTTTCCTTTGTCCACACATCAACCGAAAAAACGCCGTTAATATCTGTAGCAGTAGTAATAATTGCCCTTCCTCCCAAAAAAGACGCCAATTTATGGGCCAGGCTGTTTGCACCGCCCAAATGCCCTGACAATATGGGAATCACATATTCTCCTGTTTCATTTATCACAATGACCGCCGGGTCGGATGCCTTATTTTTAAGGAATGGCGCAATTGCTCTTACGGCTATACCGGCAGCTCCAATAAATATTATTGAATTGCTGTCCTCAAAGGCTTTTCCTGTAAGTGCGCTAAGATTGTCTTCCATCTGAAGCAGCTCGCCGCCTCCATACTTTGAATATGCAACGATAGAATGTCCCTCTTCTTTAAGATAATCAACCAGGCGCTTACATAAGAGTGAGCTCTTTTGGGTAAAGGAAATCAAGGTTATCCTCATTGTTCTTTCGCCTTCCTGAATTCATGGGTAAAGCTTGCATCATAAAGCTTTGAAAGCTCGTGCTCACAAGAAAGAAAATCCCCTACAAGTATCAAGGCCGTTTTGGTAATATTGTTTTCCTTTGCACTTTTATGAAGCTCTGCAATTGTGGTACGGACAATCTTCTGCTCCGGCCATGTAGCCTTATAGACAATAGCAGCAGGCGTATCGGATTTGTATCCGCCTTTTACAAGCTTCTCACTAAGCTTCTCAAGCATTGAGGTCGTAAGGAACAAAACCATGGAAGCCTTATGAGATGCAAGCTTTTCTATATCCTCATCCGGAGGTACGGGCGTTCTTCCCTCCATCCTTGAAAGAATAACAGTCTGACTCACACCAGGCAGTGTATATTCAGCATTTAACACCGCTGCCGCACCGCAAAATGAACTGACTCCGGGCACAACGTTATAAGGAATTTTATGCTTGTCCAACAACTTCATCTGCTCCTTGATTGCTCCATAAATACTTGGATCGCCTGTATGCAGCCTTACCAGTATCTTATCAGGTGAATATTCTCTAACGAAAACATCTATAATTTCATCAAGTGTCATAGAAGCGCTGTTGTAAATCTTGCACTCAGGCTTTGTACACTTAAGGAGCTCCGGGTTAACCAAAGACCCTGCATATATGACAACATCAGCTTTTTTCAAAAGCTCCTGTCCCCTCACTGTTATCAAATCAACCGCGCCCGGTCCTGCTCCGATAAAATAGACCATTTTTATTCTCCTTTAACTATAATAATCGAAAAATAACTGCTATCTTCATTTAAGTCCCTAAGACTGTTATATATTTTCTCATTTTCCATAAAGCAGCATTCTACCATTTTGGAATTGTCAAGCAAATTATGCTTCTCCAGCTTCTGCTTTATGTTTAAAATACCCTTTCCGCTTTTCATAAGCACCTTGCTTCCGTTCAAACGTAAGAGTTCATCCGCACCTTCATAGGATGCAGGAACAATATGCAATGCTTCCTTCCCATTACACAATGAAATGCCCAGTTTGGCAGCAGCCGCGCAAAACGAGGGAATCCCGTTAACAATTTCAGCAGAATATCCTTTTTCAACAACCAACCTGTGCACATACATATATGTAGAATAAATTGTAGGATCACCGAGCGTTATAAATGCCAGGTTCAAGCCTTTTTCGAGCTCTGCACAAATCAGCTCTACACAAGCTTTATGACTCTCCCGCAGTATTGCTGTATCCCTTGTCATAGGCATACTGCAGTACATTATCTTTTTGCCGGAGATATACTCACCCACAATATTCAGAGCTGTTTTCTCGCCTCCGGTATCAGGTACTGCAATAATATCTGCCTTATGTAAAGTCTCAACCGCCAATAGAGTAAGAAGCTTCTTATCTCCCGGTCCAACACCAACTCCGTATAAAGTTCCTTTCAATGCCCAACCTCCTTTAGCTCATTGATAAAGTCCAACACATTATCTGTCTGCATTAACACGCCATTTTCATTTGAAAATACAAGAACTTCAATCCTTGCCTTATTCATCACACGATAATTTAAATGATATACTATTTTTCCCAATATGCTTTCATACACCATTTTGGATATATTGTTCTGCAACAGGATATTGTGAATTTCATCTGTTGTTTTTGCATTCATGATTTTTTCGACCGTTTCTTTTCCTGCACCGGCTAATGCACTGTGAGCGGCAAATATTTCATTTCTGCAGTCAGCAATTTTCGAATGTGTATTCATAACACCGGCAGCTAACTTGACCAATTTCCCTATATGTCCGACAAGCAGGATTTTTTTAAAGCCCAAATATATCGCATAATCAAGAGCTTCACCAATATAATTTGAAATTTTTACAGCGCTGTCAACATCAATGCCCAAATGCTCTCTGGCATAACCAACTCCATAATTTCCGGGAGAAATGAATAGCACGTTTTGACCGTTTTGCTTTCTGATAGACATTTCCAGCTTGATTGTATCTATCAATGCAGCTTCACTCATGGGCTCCACAATGCCTGTAGTTCCCAGGATGGATATGCCTTCGACAATCCCAAGCCTTTCATTGAAGGTTTTCTTTGCAATTTCCACTCCCTGGGGAACAAATATTTCCACATGAAATCCGCCATCGTATTTGTATAGACGGGCAACCTCTTCCAACGCATTAAAAATCATCTTTCTTGGTCCGGGATTGATAGCCGCCTCTCCTATTTTGCAGGGCAAACCCGCAGAGGTTACTCTTCCGACACCTATCCCTCCGTCAATGGAAATACCGGCTTTTGCCTTTTCAACCCTGGCATAGATCCTTATNCCGTTTGTTACATCAGGGTCATCCCCCGCATCCTTTATGATGCAACAGCTTGCGGAAGCTTCATTGAGANTGATATCTTCCGGCTTAAGAATTATTTCTTCCCCTCCGGGAAAAGTTAAAGAAACCTCCGGAATCTCTATCTTTTCAAAGAGCATAATTGCGCAGGCTTTTGCGGCAGCTGCCGCACAGCTTCCGGTTGTAAACCCTTTTCTTAGCTTTTTACCAGACTTTATTATATAATCATTCATTATTCCACCCNCACTTATGCCTTTATATAAATTATGCGGGAAACTCACTATTTCAATTTCACAAAAACCGTAGAAGCATCGATATTTTGCTCATTGAAATTAGTGGTTTCTTGGCGCAAATTATATAGTACTGTATCAACGCAATTTCCTTTTTAGGTAGTTTTTCTTTTCTTCCAGTCATTAAGAGCTTTTCTCGCTTCGGATATGGTATTGGCATTCTCCGAAAATTCAAAGTCATCCTTTTCCTTTAGTATCTCCATCAAATGTCCGATTCGTGGAAGTCTTAAGTTTACACTCCTTATTTCATCCCTATGAGCGAATACTTCTTTAGGAGTACCTTCCAGCACAATCCTGCCCTGATCCATCACATAGGCATAATCACAGTAAAGCGGTACTATGTCAATATCATGGGTTGAAATAACCACAGATAATCCTAAATCCTTTTGTATTTTCCGAAGCAGTTTCATAATTTCACTAACTCCCATGGGATCAAGTCCTGCCGTAGGCTCATCAAGCACCAGCACTTCGGGCTCCATAGCCAGTACTCCGGCAATGGCTACACGCTTTTTCTGTCCGAAACTGAGACAGTGGGTTGGCTTATCCTTAAGGTGTGATATACCAATCCTGTCCATTGCAGCATTTACTCTCTTGCGGACTTCTTCTTCAGGCAGCTTCATATTTATTGGACCAAAGGAGATATCCTGAAGTACACTTGCCGAAAACAACTGGCTATCCGGGTCTTGAAACACAATACCCACAGATTTGCGAAGGTCTCTAAGGCCCTTTCGGGAATAGTCCAGCTGAAGTCCCTTAAACAGCACCTTACCGGCCGTTGGTTTGAGTGTTCCGTTTAGAGAAAGAAACAGTGTTGATTTTCCCGCTCCATTTCCACCCAGTACGGCAGTTGTCATTCCTTGCTTTATATCAAGTGTCACTCCCTTTAAAGCATGTGTTCCATCANTATATGTGTAATGAAGGTCCTTTACCTCCAGGATGTTCTCTATCATGAATAACTCCTCCTATACTTGCTTTAAAGCTATTGAAGATAAAACAAGTATGACGTTGATGGTTACTGCCAGGACATATCCTTTCCAATGCTTTTCATAGGTTTCTTCAAGTACATTGAGCTCTCCCTCGTATCCTCTTGCCTCCAGTGCAGTGTATAGTTCATCCGAACGCTTGTATGATTTTATGAAGAGCATGGAAATCAATGAGCCTAAAGAGCGATATCCGGCAGTCAGGCTTGAATAGCCCATACGGCAATTCTGTGCATTATAGATGGTATCTGCAGTTTCCAGCAATACAAATATAAACCTGTATACAAGCCCCATAAGCTCCACTAAAAGCTTTGGCATCCGAAGTCTCCGTAGTGCCGCCAGCAAATCCACCATAGGGGTACTAAGGGACAGAAAATAAAGGCATGAGACAGCTCCCAGTGCTTTGAAAAACAGCTTAATCGCCTCTTGCAGCCCTTCATTTGAGACACCTATCCATGTTCCTGCAACAGGAATTGCTGCCAGCAGGCTTTCTGGTTGCTCGGATATATTCACTGCAACGGTAGACACCCCTATTATCAAAAAAGAAACAGGCAATAACAGTAGTTTTATAAAAAAACGGAGGGGAGTCCCACCTCTTGAGACGGTCATGCCCCCCATAATAAAAATCACTGCAACCGATATTATCAAGTTATCTACCCATAGACATACAGCCAGCGTCAGCAAGGCAAATGTAACCTTTTGCAAGGGGTCTGTATGTTTAAGCTTTGAGCTGTAAGCATATTTATCTATAGAAATCATGCGCTCTTCTCATCTTCTTTCTTTCTGCGGCCTTTCAAATAACCTAATCCATACCCGATTATGCCGGCGCCGATAGCAGCTTGCAATGCAAAAAGCAAGCTCTCAATCTCTCCGCTTTTCGGTTCAAAAATGGGTGAGAACCAAGGTTCATAATCTGCATTTATTTCTGCTATTGCCTCCTCCGCTTGCCCATCTGCTCCACCAAACTCAGCATCTTTAGCAATAAACAACGGAATAATTGCTAAAGCTATAATAATAAGAATCAACAGCAGGTTAACAGAAAGATTATTTTTTTTTGTTTGCCTTATCGCTTCAGTTTGCATGATTAAGCCCCCTTTTGTAATAGATTTAAGCTCTTCAATTCATCTTTGCCATAAGCAGCTATTGCATTAAATATTAATACTGTAAGTATACCTTCACTGATTGCAAGAGGAATCTGTGTCACTGCAAAAATACCCATAAACTTAGCCAGTGATGCAGCAAAACCACCTACTTCAGCTGGAAAAGCTAGCGCAAGCTGCACTGATGTCACCATATACGTCAACAGATCACCCAGTGCTGCCGCTAAAAACACTGCCAGCCATTGAGGTCCTTTCGCTTTCTTTACCAGCTTGTACGTTGCAAATGCAACAATAGGTCCTACAACTGCCATTGAAAAGGTATTTGCGCCAAGCGTTGTTAGTCCGCCATGAGCTAAAAGTATAGCCTGAAACAAAAGCACTATCAGACCCAGTACTGACATAGCTGTTGGGCCAAAAAGGATAGTTCCCAATCCCAATCCTGTTGGATGTGAACAGCTTCCTGTAACAGAAGGTATTTTGAGTGCGGAAAGTACAAATGCAAATGCACCTGCCATTGCAAGATATATTTTTAATCGCGGATTTTCTCGTACAGTTTTATTTATTGAAAATAGTCCTATAACTATAAATGGTACGCACAATACTCCCCATGAGATTGCCCAGACCGGAGGTAAGAATCCTTCCATGATATGCATAGCTGAAGCCATTGTTGGCATCAGTATTACCATAAGTCCAAGACCCAAAGCCAATTGTAATTTTTTGGACATAATACTCACTCCTCATACAAATATTATTTTACAAACAAAAAACCTCTCAACATAAATAGTCAAGAGGTCATGCATACCCGGAATAATACTGTGCAGACATACACAACACCCCCTATCGCTCGTAGAGTAAATGGTGTTAAAAATGCAGGCAGGTNTTCTGGCTCAAGCATCATCATTCTCCAAACCTTCCCAGTTTCCCAGTGGTATCTATGGAGAACTCCACTTTTACAGCGGCGTGACCGCGCGGGATTTTCACCCGTCTTCCCTTTTCACTGATTCACACATTTTCTAGTAATGCATAACCAGCACCTGATTTTATATTAAATTATTAATATGTTATATCATTATTCAGATTATTTCAATGGATTATTTCATGTTTTATAAGATAATTTTGTCCAGTTCTGTAATTGCTTTCAGTTATAGATGATTTGATTTGTTCAAGGTAATACCAGGAGCTATGCAATTACCTGTATATTTGAAGGTGTAAGCTCCTTNGCGAGTGCTTTTGTCACACCAATTATATCCGCCTTTGCAGCAGAATAATTAANCTCACAATATGCCCCATATGAAAGAAACATTTATTATCTTTACTTTTTCTCACAAGCATGTGCTTTAAAACACTTTGGGTGTACTTGAAAACACCTTTAAGATTACAAATCTAATCTTTAAAATCCAGTTCTAACGTGAGTGTGTATGCTGAACCCTATTCAGCTTTTCCTTTGCAGTAGATGCACCTAATTCAATCACCCCATAATTTGCAATACTTCTGCTCTCTTTGGGAAGTTCTCCTTTCTCTGCCATAGAAGTATAAATTGTATCGGCAACAATAATATGATCCAAAACCTTAATCCCAAGCGGATGAAAAATATCAACTATTCTCTGTGTCAATGTTTTATCTTCCATAGAGAAATTTTGGGAGCCTCCGGGATGGTTATGGGCTAAAATTATTGCGTTACAATCGCAGGCAAGAGCATATTTTAATATTTCTCGCGGATAAACTGGTGCCTGTCCGATACTCCCTTCAGACATGATTTTGGTTTCGATTATGTTATTACCGCTGTCTAAAAAAGAAACCATAAACCTTTCTTTATCCTTCATCCCTCCCTTAATATACTCTCATTTTCTTTAAATATCTTCATGTTTCGTAGATTTTCAATTTGTTTAGGTTGAGCTTTTCCCTTGGATATAGCATAATTGCTGGTCGATGTGTGGTTTTAGGCAGAGAAAATAAACCGCATGTGTTTTCATTATCTCGGCCAACGGGATTCCACATCATCCCCAGGCAGCAAACCTCCCATGTCTTCCGGCATCAAATGTGCCTAATTCCTTCGTCCTGCTTATCCTGGTGGTGGAACGTCAATCATGCTCCTAAACCGGGTCTTTGCCCTAATGGTAAAATTCAACTTGACTGCCCCTGCTCTACCTTTTCAAAGTACAAATCCTTGTATCCAATTACTTTGTTGCCTTTGTATGCTCCCGCCCGCTGCGGCCTTCAGGCTTTTTCATACTCAGCTTGTGTTCTTGTCTCCGGCAGTCTATGCCGCCTTCATCGAACGGTTCATATCATTCATCATTTTGTTGGCATCGTAGTCATGCCCTTTTGTCAGTATTACATACATTACTCGTATGAGCTTGCCACACAGAGCAATTATTGACTCCATCTTGGTCAGAGGGTTCTTTTCCCGGGTTAGATTTTTCTGATGCATTACCCTGAATTCCTGGTTTGTTGCCAACATTGTAATGATTCCTCTGAATAATCCCTCTCGAAGACGTTTTCGTCCTCGCTTGCTTATGGTTGTTTTGCCTTTATGCCTGCCAGAACTGTTTTCTCTAAGACTCAATCCCGCCATTTTCTGTATCTGCCGGGGGTCTTGAAAACGATGAATGTCTCCTATTTCACTGACGATGACTGCCGCTGTCACCATCCCAATCCCTTTTATAGCTGCCAGTTTCGATGCGTTTGGTATTCTTAACATCAGCTCCTGCATAAGGCTTTCTATCTCCCGCTTTTGCTGCTTTATTAGTTCATATTGTGTCATAAGATTCTGCAAAGAGGCTTCCGCTGCTTCTGATCCAGCCATACGCCCTATCGATTCAGAAGCCGCCTTAATCAGTCTTTCCGCTTTCTTATGGCTGGGCTTTTTCATTCCCTTTCGCCAGGTATCTACTATACCTTTTACTCCTGCAGCCATCACCTTTGCCGGCGTGGGATAAGACTTTAATGTCAGCCATGCGGCTGTCCCGCTCCAATCTTTGAATACCTCGTTAAACTCCGGAAACCGGATGTCCAACCAGCGGATCACCTGATTGCTTAAGGCTATTTCTTGCTCCAGAAGCCGTTCTCTCTCAATTACTGCTTCCCGGAGCTCCTGAAAAAGATCCTCCGGTATATATACATCCCGGTATCTGCCATCCTTGACCAGCATTGCTATAGTCTTAGGGTCTTTGCGGTCATTCTTTGTAGGACTGTTATCGTCCAACTCTCTGGCACACTTAACATGGAATGGGTTAACGATACCAAGCCGATGACCTTCCTTTTGCAGGTGGTCACCTAATGTAAACCAGTAGTGACCTGTAGGCTCAAATCCCACAATTGCCTCAGTCTTGCCATGTTCCTGCATAATTTTCTGCATCCAGCTATCCAAAGCCTCATAGCCTTGTTTTGTATTGCTGAACCTTAATAACTTACCCAGTTCAACACCTCTGTTGTCAATAGCTCGTGAATAATGTGTATCCTTTCCCACATCAATTCCTACCACAAGTGTTTCAGATTTCATTTGCAAAATCTTTTCATTTTGTGTACGCTTCATATATGACGCCTCCATTATTTTAGTTTTGTGCCTTTCTTGTCTGGATCAGCACAATACTATTTTAGTGTCAGGCGTCTACTTTTTCAAAGTTCATTGTTTTTCTTTACAGGAATGCTCCTACATTATCAATATACTCAATAAGTTTCACTTTAGAAAAAGATTTTAGCCGATCTTCGATTGATGTCTCATCTTTAATACCAAAGTAAGTTCGAATATGAGCATGGTCACCATTAGTCAAAATTATCCGGACCAAAAAGCTTTTAGGTAAATTTTTCAGCAGACTCATCCTCTCCTTTAATTAAACCTTCTTAAGCAGGTATATATATCGGGATTTAGTTCGTGCAAATGAACTTCACATTACAATTACATTAGAATCTTCTACATTTTTTATAGTTCCATAATTAAAATAGTTATCAAGCTTCCCCTAATAGACATAATTATATCATAAATTCTGGAAAACTTGTTGAAAGACTTTTATTTGACTAATTTTTCAGAATATCATTTGCGCTTTTCCTGGCGAGCTATACCCCCATATTTATCAAAGAAAATCCAGTCAGGCAATTAATGCTTTTCTGGTTGTTTATCTTATAAAAATAAAAACCCGCTTATTCTTAAAAATAACCGAGTTTTTATCATCGTTTTTACCTCTTAAAAACTGTCTTTCTAAATCCCCCCAAAGCCTTATCCCATGCGGGTTTCGGCGCGTTTTATCTGAACTATGCACTCCACGTGTTCCGTCCCCGGGAACATATCCACGGGTATAGCTTTCTCTGCCTTATAGCCACGTTTTACTAAATAGTTTAAATCTCTTTCCAATGTCACAGGATTGCAGGAAATATAGACAACTTTTTCAGGTTTTAAGCTGCATAGTGAATTTAAAAATCTTTCGTCGCTTCCTGCCCTTGGAGGGTCCATAAATACAACATCTATGGGTTGTTTTTTAGCTTCTAATTCTCGCATGAATTCTCCGGCATCTTTATTGTAAAACTCTGCATTTGTAATTTTATTTCTTTTGGCATTGGTGATGGCGTCACGAACGGCATCTCGATTCAGTTCCACTCCAATGACTTTTTTAACATGATCGCTGGCTATTAAACCGATGGTACCAATGCCGCAGTAGGCATCTATTATGGTTTCTTTTCCACTAAGGCTGGCAAGTTCTATCGCTTTATTGTAAAGTACTTCTGTCTGAATCGGATTGATTTGATAAAATGACTTTGGAGAAATTCGAAATACTTTTCCACATAAGGTGTCTTCAATAAACCCTTTTCCGTATAAAACTTGTTCCTTTTCCCCAAGCACCATGCTTGTTTTTCTATTATTGACATTCAGTACAATGGTAGTAATTTCGGGGTGAAGTTTTTTGAGGGCTTTTATAAAATTATTTTTGGATGGAAAAATCTGAGAAGCAAAAACCAAAACAACCATGATTTCTCCACTGCTAAAACCTGTTCTTATCAGCACATGGCGAAACAATCCGTAACCGGTGTCTTCATCGAAGGTTCTTATTTTAAATGATTTTAGTAACCCTCTTATTGAATTGATAATAGCATCCGCCCTTTGATCTTCGATGAGGCAGCTTTCTACGGGAACAACTCGGTGAGTTCCTGCTTCATAAACTCCAGATATAATATTTTTCTTTTTATCGATATCAAAGACAGCATGAACTTTATTCCTATAATAATAGGGGTTTTCCATACCTATAATTGTTTCCACCTTGCAAAATTTCTTTAAAAGAGACTCTACCTGCTTTTGCTTTTCTATAAGCTGTTCCTCATAACTTAGATGCTGTAATTGACAACCGCCGCATTTATTTTTTACTGAACAGTTAAATCTTTTCTCTGATGGACGTTTTCCTTTAGTCATGCCTTTTAAACTCCTTCTTCGTTAAATTCCGGAATAAAACTTTCTGAAGCTGTATCTCCCTCTTGAATGAATCCATTTTCAACGCCTATGTGAATTGCATAATCTACCAATGCTTCATATTCATTTTCAGTGATTTTTCTATTGAGTTCTGGATATTTCTTTATTGGTTCCATCGGCGTATATTGGTTCATAATACTGATATAAATTTTATCTCCAAATGTTTCGTATAAATATCGAATGATTTTCTTAGAATCTTCCAAACATCCCGGTAGGGTTAAATGTCTTACGATTACACCCTTTGTCATCATTCCATTTCCATCAAAAACAGGTTCTCCTACTTGTTGCACCATTTCAACTATTGCTTTTGAAGCATATGAAAAATAGTCTTCACAATTAGAATATTTTTTTGAAATCTCTTTTGAGTAATACTTTAAATCCGGAAGATAAATATCTACATATCCTTTTAAAAGCTTTAAAGTCTCAATCTTTTCATATCCGCTGCAGTTATATACGATAGGAAGAGTCATTCCTTTCTTTCTGGATATTAGAATGGCTTGTACAATCTGAGGTACAAAATGGCTTGGGGTAACCAGATTAATATTATGTGCATTCTTTTCCTGAAGCTCTAAAAATATTTCCGAAAGCCGCTCTACAATAATCTTTTTCCCTCTTAGCCCCTGGGCAATTTTATAATTTTGGCAGAAAACACATCCCATAGAACATCCTGAAAAAAATACCGTTCCGGAACCTCTGTCTCCGGAAATGCAAGGTTCTTCCCACATATGCAGTGCAGCCCTGGCTACAATTAATTCATGAGTTGTTTTGCAATACCCCTTTTGTCCTTTTATACGATCAACATGACAATTTCTAGGGCACAAAGTACAATCATTCAACAATAAAGTATCCATTATAAGGCTCCTTTAAAAGCAAAATTTAGCATTCAAAAACCGTCCCTTAATAAGAGACGGATTATCATTTATTCATTATGAATTTTTCATTACGATGCTATGAATATCGTCAGCCACAGATTCACAGGCGTCACAGCATCTTTCAAGACGATGCAGTATCTCTGTCCAAATCATTAACTCGATAGGATCTTTTGATTTTTGATAAAGGTTTTTGACTGCATTAATATAAAGCTTATCTCCTTCTTCTTCCAAACTATTAATCTTAACAATTTGGGAATGGAGTGTCATTGATTTCTTGAAATTTTCAAACTCTTGTAAAGCTAAGTAAAGAGAATTACAGCAGTCAACGATTAATTGAGTAAACTCTAAAATTTCGGGCCGAATTGATTTGACATTGAAGATATCAATGCGAATTAAGACATCTTCTACCGCATCTGTTATATCATCAATCTTTTGAGAAAGGCTAATAATATCTTCTCTTTCAATTGGCGGGAGGAATTCTTTTAACAACCTATTTACTACATCATGCTTTGCAATATCTGCCGAATGCTCTACCTCATGCATTTCCTTTATTTTATCTGATAAATTAATGGTTCCAAAATTACGCAAGGTATTATGTAAAATTTCTGCTGAGTTCAAGGAAAATTTTGATAGATTTACAAATGCATCAAAATAGTTATATTCGTTTTTTCTTGCCATAACTTTTTTCCTTTCTCTACTCTTATTCTAGAAAATTTTCATAAATATGTACGCCATAATATATCCAACTGCGCCACAACCGGGAAATGTCAAAACCCAGGCTGCAAGCATTTCTTTTACTATTCCCCAGTTTACTGAAGAAAGTCTTTTGGCCGCCCCAACTCCCATGATTGCCGTTGTCTTCGTATGGGTTGTACTAACAGGGATACCGAAAACAGAAGATGCTAAAAGGCAAACCGCTCCTGCTGCATCTGCAGAAAATCCCTGATACTTTTCTAATTTCACCATGCCCATTCCGACAGTTTTAATGATACGGTAACCTCCAATGGAAGTTCCTAGTGCCATGACTACAGAACAAAGAAGCATAAGCCAAACTGGAATAGTAAAATTGGTTACATCGCTTGTTCCATTTGCAAGAAAAATTCCAAGCATGAAAACTCCCATAAATTTTTGTCCATCCTGTGCTCCGTGCATGAAAGCCATTGCTGCGGCACTAAATATTTGTGCTTTTTGGAAAAAGGGCAGTGTTTTTCGTCTATCTATACCTTTACAAATAAATTCTGTAATACGAACAATGATAAATCCCATCAAAAATCCAAGGATAGTCGATAAAAATAAGCCGTATATTACCTTTACCCACTCTGCCCCGTTAATACCGGAAAAACCTTTTTGCAAGGCTATGGCCGCTCCAGAAATCCCTGCTATCAATGCATGGCTTTCACTGGTAGGAATGCCAAATGCCCATGCTGCTGTAGCCCATAGAACAATAGCAAATAATGCAGCACAAAGCGCAACTAAAGAATTTTTTGAGTTTCCCCCAAAATCAACCATATTATAAATAGTTTGTGCAACCGTTGCATTGATCATCGTCATCACCAGTACACCTAAAAAATTAAAGACGGCTGCCATAACAATTGCTTTTTGTGGATCCAGGGAACGTGTAGAAACACAAGTCGCAATGGCATTAGGAGCATCCGTCCAGCCATTTACCAGTACAACCCCTAAAGTCAGAACTACAGTAATCAATAATGCAGGATTAGATACCAGTTGATCAAGAAAATCAACCAAAGATATTGTCATGATTTTTCCTCCCGGTACTTCATAAATAGTTCTTTTACGACAATAGTATCATAACATTATTTGAAAATTATAACAAGATACACTTTGTGTATTGTAATACTAACATATTAATAAACATATTATTTTTTTAAGACTTAACAAAAAAGCCGAGTAGGATAATTTTTTTCATCCCATTCGGCATATTTAATATCTTACAAATTAAACTCCATAACCGTTGTCAATTGACTTTCTTCTATTTTCTCCTCACCCTCTTCAAATATAGCCAGTATTTTTATTTCCGCTTTATACTTTCCGGATTCTAATTTTTTTCCTTCTTTATTAGTCATATCCCATTCATCCTGCCATTTTAGAATTTCTCCTGGATTAAGTTCTTTGTATAATAGCGCTAAAGTAAAGAATTTACCGTCAGAATATCTGTACACTTCTTCTCCCTTTTCATCGGTTATAGTTAGTTCAAATTGTTGTCCGGAGCCAAGTTTAAGTTCCTTCGGTTCAGTGTAGTGACTGATTATTTCAAAATCAAATATAACTTTATCTTCTTTGACTTCATAAGTTCCTCTGGTCTCAAATTTTCCCGGTGCTATAGATGGAGGATTGGATCTTAATTCCTTTTGTATAGCTTTATCTGTGTTATTCACTAAAGCTGCTAATTCTCCATAGGTCACAAATGCCTTTGGATCAAATTTTCTTGTCTCTCTGCCTTTAGCGATATCCAACATATACGCCACCATTACACCATGATTATATTTTATATCTATTTGATCGGTATCCTGGTAAATTAACATTTTGATTACAGGAACTGTTTCTAGATTTCTCCCTGTTTTTTCTGCCCATATTTTAGTAAGTTCATATACAATGGTTTCTCTGGTCACCCCATCTGGTACGTTGTCATATTCCTGGCTAATTGACAATTGAATGAGATTCTTAAAGTCTTCAACAGTAATTGGAGCGTTCAAATCTTTGTCCTTGAATATGGCTTCTACATCGTAAGTACTTAATAATTTTTCTTTATGTATTTGAGCCCAATGATCCATCTTGTAGCTTATAGGAATGACTTCTCCTTCTTTTATAGATATAGGTACTACATTGATATTCTGTGCCAGTGACGGAACCACCATCATTGTGGATAAAGCCCCTGCTATAATCGTATTTTTTAATATATTTTTATTCATCATAATTACCTCCCAATATTTCTTATTGATTTCTTAGTCTTTTAGACGGAAATAAAATTGTTTTGTTCCAATCTATGCTAAATTTTTTTAATTGCGTTCTTACACAACTCAATTTTTGATTTCATAGTATACACTAAATAAGGAGAAAGGAGTACCGTGCTATGTACAGACAGTGTCCAAGTAATCATTACCCATATACAATACAGCCAGGAGATACTTTATATAGTATTGCCCAAAGGCTTGAAATCAGCCTTTCAAGAATACTTGCAGCAAATCCCGGTATAGACCCTTACAGACTTAGAATTGGTCAAACCATATGTATACCGTCGTGTCTGCCAAATCATACCGAATATATTATTCAGCCAGGAGATACTCTAGCTAAGATAGCAAGAATATTTAACGTAACCGTAGATAGTATTATAGAGGCCAATCCCGGTGTGGATCCGTATTCTCTTAGAATAGCCCAGCGAATATGCATCCCTACAGGTTCCAAATGTGCAGAAATAGTGTCAGCTATGCAAAATGATATCAATATGTTAAAAGCTGAAAGTACCAGCCAGAAAATAGCTGAAGAAAATTATGGAGATTCAACCCAAACAACCCGTGTTATAGAAGTAACTCCTACCCAAATCCTATTTGATGCGGTGCCTGTAGTTTTTTCAGGGAATTATATAGGACACTTCCTTCCTGCGCAAAACTATCCCTATTATTTAGATGCTGCAATGGGAGGCCAAAGGGGTATAACCGTAAAAGATAATTTTGGTGTATGGCATACTTTTGGCTATCGAGTGCCTATTTCATAAAATAGGGCAGTCTCTTTCATAAAAATACTCCTTTGATTTCTTTGAAATATTTTTTAGGCAAATTTTTAGGGGGCTTTATAAGCCCCCTAAAAAGCAATCGGTTAAATGGTCGTTGACTAAACCTACAGCCTGCATATATGAATAAATGATTGTGGAACCCAAAAATCTAAATCCTCTTTTCTTTAAGTCTTTACTGATTTCATCGGATAGCTTTGTATTTGCAGGAACTTCACTGATATCTTTCCAATGATTTTTTATTGGTTTATTGTTTACAAAAGACCAAATGTATTCATCAAAACTTCCAAATTCATTGGTGACTTCTAAAAATCTCCGAGCATTATTAATAGATGCTTCTATTTTTCTTCTGTTCCTAACAATTCCCGGATTATTCATTAACTCTTCTATCTTTGCATCATCAAACAAAGCCACTTTTTCGGGATCAAATCCGCAATATGCCTTTCTATAATTTTCTCTTTTCTTTAATATGGTTATCCAGCTTAGTCCGGCCTGAGCCGACTCTAACACTAAAAACTCAAAGTGCTTACGGTCATCATGATTGGGCACTCCCCATTCTTCATCATGATACTTTATGTACAGCTCATCATTCCCACACCAAGGACATCTATTCATTCAAATCATTCCTTATAATGATTATGCAAATATAAGAAAATATCCAATGACCAAAATACCTAAAACAATACGATACCATCCAAAGGCTTTAAAATCATTATTTTTTATGTATCTTAACAAGAATTTAATGGCTATGACAGAAACAACAAATGCTACGATCATACCTGTCAGCAGAATTGCTATTTCCATTCCGGTAAAGCTTAATCCAAACTTCAATAGTTTTAAAAAGCTTGCTCCAAACATGACTGGAATAGATAAAAAGAATGAATACTCTGCCGCGATATAACGGGATGTACCAAGAATAATCGCTCCGAGAATGGTGGAACCTGAGCGAGAGGTTCCGGGAATTAAGGATAATACCTGGAAGATTCCTATGGCAAAAGCCGTGCCATAAGATAATTGATTAAAACTCTTAATTTTGGGGCTTTTATCTTTGTTTCGATTTTCTACTATAATAAATAGTATTCCATAAAGAATCAAGGTAATAGCTACCACCTGATAATTGTAAAAATGTTCATTCAGCCAGTCATCAAACAATACACCCAATACTCCAGCCGGTATGACACCTACGATTACTTTAAACCAAATCTCCATGGTTTCTCTCTTTTGTTTCTTCGTTTTGCTAGGTGAAAAAGGATTTAATTTATTAAAATACAGAAGCACCACAGCCATAATGGCTCCCAGTTGAATCACCACAAAAAACATTTCTTTAAATGCATCTGAAGCATTTAACTTTATAAATTCCTCAACCAAAATCATATGACCCGTACTGCTTATGGGCAGCCATTCTGTGATACCTTCAACGATTCCTAAAATAATTACTTTTAATAACTCGATTAAAAACATTTTATTACCTCCACGCTTTGAAAAATTAATATTGTATGTTTCAATTCATTTGCAAGCTAAATGCTCCTTGACAATTTTACTTTACTAGAAATTATTGTATTATGCAACAATAACCACTATATGTAATGAAGAATGATACATTAATTATTATATATGTAGCTTAAAAAATAAATAACGAAAATCTTAAGATATCCTTAATTTTCTCCAGCTATTCATAGCACAAAAAATTCGGTTAAGCTAATATTAAATCTCAACCGAATTTTTTAATTATGAATATGCGCATGGGTATGGACTATTGTATGATCTCAACTTGCTTGCTATAAATACTTCTAAAAATCATTTTTTCCCCATCAAACTGATAATTTAAAGCAGGCTCCTTCGTTAAACAAATCGTCTTACCATCCTGGATTTTATAAAGTCCTGCATCATATCCCGTTGTCATATAATAAATCTTTGAGGAACTAATAAAAAAATCTTTTACACGTTTTGGACTGATTCTTACAGGTTCACTTGCATCCAATGTGTACTTATAAAGTCCCATGGTTAAATCGTTATTTTTATTTAAAAGGGTGTAATAAAAGCTTTTTCCGTGGAATTTTGCCTGAGCAATAGGCTTACTAATTAAGGTTTTCTTACCGTTACCTTCTAAATCAATTGTAATAAGATATTTGGTTGTCGTTTCAATATAGTAAATTTTGTCGTTTGCAATCCAAAATTGTGAAGTCGGCAAACTAAGCTTTTGAGCTTCCCCAGTTTGCAAATCAATGCTGTAAATGCAAGGGGCTTGATCACTTTCTTCCAAATATCCAATAGTATATAACTTATCTCCTATCAGTTTTAAACTATTTGCTGCACTCAGGGACTCTCCACCACCGGATGTCAGGATTCTGTTTATATCGTAGGTATATCCTTCTTCTCCCAAATTTTTTACTTCTTTTGAACTTTCATCATATACATATAAGTTATTTATTTTTCGCATCATATGTATATTGCTATAATAAATTTTATCATTTTCTATAATAATACTTCCAAACTGCTTGGCACCTGTGAGCTCTTTACCCTTTCCATTCTCTATGACATATAAGGTCTCAGCCCCCATAGTTAAATCTCCATAATGAACTGTGAAATAAATCTTATTTTCTTTAGGAATAATTCGTTCGATCCACGAAAAGTCCTGCCCTTCGATATTTAATTCACCAATTTGATGTGTCTGCTTTGTATTCAAATTGTATCCATACAGAACGACTTTAGTCTGCTGCTTTTCTCCATAATAAAAAACATCTTCTACAAAAGGCTGATTCAGTGGAGTATAATTCTTAATCTCCTTCACCAATACCGGACCTTGCTCTCCATGGACATATAGCTTCTGAATCGACATTTGACTACTTTCATTATAATCATACATATTAAAATAAGTTTTACCGTTAACATTGTGTACGGCTAATGGTATATCAAAAG
>JGI24711J26586_10000377_pt1 | contig 34111 bp, 28 predicted proteins | sample BioPla3DNA1_FD_26586 | JGI IMG/M metagenome (IMG submission 26586)
GGCTGGTTCGCGTTATTGTTATTGTTCTGATTGTGAATTACTTCACTTCTTCAAAGTCAACGTCAGTTACGTGGCCATCCATGTTGCTGCCTTGGTTGTCGGTAGCACCACCTTGCTGCTGATTTCCGTAGTTAAAATCTTGAGTGTGAGCAGAGGCGCCTTGTGCTTCGCCTTGCTGATACATCTTTTGGGAAGCGTTGTTCCAAGCATTGTTCAACTCGGTAGTAGCCTCGTCGATAGCGCTAAAGTTCTTATCTGCATGAGCTTGTTTTAGTTTTGCAGCAGCTGCTTCGATCAATGTTTTGTCTTCAGCTGGAATCTTATCGCCAAACTCCTTGAGTTGTTTTTCAGTGTTGAACACCAATGAGTCAGCATTGTTGAGCTTTTCAACTTCTTCTTTCGCTTTGTTGTCCGCTTCAGCGTTGGCTTCTGCTTCCGCTTTCATTCTCTTGATCTCCTCATCTGTCAATCCGGAGGAAGCCTCAATGCGGATCTTTTGCTCTTTACCACTTGCTTTGTCCTTAGCGCTTACATTCAAAATTCCGTTGGAGTCGATGTCGAAAGTGACTTCGATTTGTGGAATTCCGCGCATTGCAGCGGGGATGCCGTCAAGGTGGAAGCGTCCGATACTCTTATTTTGATTCGCCATGGGTCTTTCCCCTTGAAGGATATGGATCTCAACAGAGGTTTGATTATCCACAGCGGTAGTAAAGGTTTCTGTTTTTTTGGTTGGGATAGTTGTGTTGGCTTCGATCAAGCGAGTCATCACACCACCTAAAGTTTCCAATCCGAGTGAAAGTGGAGTTACGTCCAAAAGTAAGATGTCGGTTACATCACCACTTAATACACCTCCCTGGATTGCAGCACCAATGGCTACTACTTCGTCAGGATTAACACCTTTTGAAGGCGCTTTGCCAAAGAAATTCTCTACTACTTGTTGGATAGCAGGGATACGGGTTGATCCACCCACCAAAAGTACTTCATCGATATCAGATGTTTTGTAACCTGCGTCAGCTAATGCTTTTTTACAAGGCTCAATAGTACGTTGGATTAAATCGTAGGTCAATTGCTCAAACTGTGCACGGGTCAAAGTGCGCACCAAGTGTTGAGGAATTCCATCTACAGGCATAATATAAGGTAAGTTAATCTCGGTTGAAGTGGAGCTGGAAAGCTCAATCTTAGCTTTTTCAGCAGCCTCTTTCAAGCGTTGCAACGCCATTGGATCTTTTCTTAAGTCGATATTATAATCCTTTTGGAACTCTTCTGCTAACCAGTCGATGATCGCCTGGTCAAAGTCGTCACCACCCAGGTGAGTATCTCCATTGGTTGATTTTACTTCAAATACACCATCTCCTAACTCAAGGATAGAGATATCAAAAGTTCCGCCACCCAAGTCGAACACCGCCACTTTAGAGTCTGATTTCTTCTTGTCCAATCCGTAAGCCAATGCCGCTGCAGTAGGCTCATTGATAATTCTTTCTACCTTCAAACCTGCAATCTCTCCGGCCTCTTTTGTAGCTTGTCTTTGTGAGTCACTAAAGTAAGCTGGTACAGTAATAACAGCTTTGGTTATTTCAGTTCCCAGGTAATCTTCGGCAGTTTTCTTCATTTTTTGAAGTACCATAGCCGAAATTTCCTGTGGAGTATAAAGTCTGTCATCAATTTTGATGCGTGGCATATTGTTGCTCGATTTCTCTACAACATAAGGTATTCTTTCACATTCTTTCGCTACTCTGTCATAGCTTTCACCCATAAAACGTTTGATCGAATAGATTGTTTTAGTAGGGTTGGTAATCGCTTGTCTTTTCGCAGGATCACCTACTTTACGCTCATTCTCCCCAACAAAAGCCACAATCGAAGGAGTTGTTCTTCTTCCTTCGCTATTAGGTATAACAACAGGTTCGTTACCTTCCATAACGGATACGCATGAATTTGTTGTTCCTAAGTCAATTCCAATAATTTTTCCCATAATTTCGTATTTATATAATGTTAATATTTAAATTGTTTTCTACACCTTTATATAAACAAAAATGGTGCCAAGCGATAAATTGAACCATAAATCTTCTTTTTTTGCTTTTTTTCTTTTGAAATTAAAATAAAAGGGGGGATCATGACAATTTGTCACTTTTTACTTATTTTTGTCAGGTGCGGGGAAACTATTTCTCTTCGGAAATGTGTGTCATACAGTGGGTCAAATTCTCATGAAAATGTCTAAATTGTGACGAATTGACGGAATGAATGCGATAAATATAAAAAAGGGGGATGATTTGTCACCCCCCCAATTATTTTTATTCCAACTTCATTAATAAAGCCTCCCTGATCATCTTCTTCAAGTTGTACTGCTCGTTGGTGAACGCTTCCGAACGGGCAGGACGGAAATATTCAGCGTAACGTGGGATGACCGGACGGATTTTGAGGTCATCCAGTGTGCCGGAAACATCCACCCCGACGGAGATCAAAATGGGCGATTCCACCAGCGAAATATGATAGATGAAGCTCATATCCAGGTTGTGCTTACCACTGATTACCGCCCGATATTTGTCCATTTTTATGGAGAATGGATAAACATCGATTTCGTTTTTGAAAAGGGTGAACTCAGCAGCAATGGAGTCGATCTTATTTTCTGTTTTCTTGTTGAACATCAGTATTTTAGATATTTCTGTAAAGGTCTCTCCATCCATTAAAACCAAGTCCTGACCACTGATGGCCGCAGCACCGCGAATAGTGGACTTTTTGAGGTCATAGTTGGAGAAAAGATAGGTTTCGGCAACGAAGTGAAACTCTCCCTTTCCTTTGAACGATTTCAGCATCGGCATCATGGTGTCGATGTCGGGGAACATGGTTAAAAGGTTCTCAATTTCAACATTCAACATGTGATAATCGACTCCTATAAAGAGGTGATTTTTANGTGGAGTTCTATATAAAGCGGTCACAACTACGTCGCTTCCGGGGAGTGTTGCCTTAAGTCCGTCCAGTATCAGTTTGCCATCTTTGACATAGAGATCTCCCTTGATATTGCGTATAATACTGCCATTGAAAAGCGCCTGATCGATTCGGGTATTCAGCTTCACGTTCATATTGAGAGGTACCAGGAAGGGATCGCCTTCAGCACGTGGAGTAGGAGGGAGGTCCACCTCTTCACTGCCACTTTCCGCACTGGTCAAATCCATAATGCGGTTGATGTCTGTTTGAGTGGAAATAAACTGAAAGTCGCCATGGAGGATCCCCTCATTTTTAAGGTAGGGTTGTAAATTGGAAAGGGTTCCAATCAATGAAAAGTCAGACTCTCCTAAGATAATTTTACTCTCTTTGATCCGATATTCATCCTTTTCAGCTATAAAACTGATGGTCGGAATATAGATTGTCTCAGGGATGCTTGCCATTTTGACTTTCCCATTTGTCAATTGGATATTTCCTACAGGATTCCATTGCAGTAGCGGGTTGGTCTCACTGTATTTCTCATGGATATTAAACTTGAGCGAGATCGCATCCGCAGCAATATCCATTTTGTCTTCCCCTTCACCGGTAGTAGCAGCAATTTGAGATGCTTTGAGGTCAATATTGTACAGATTTTGTTTGAGTTGGCGCAACTCTTCTATAGATGCTTTCCCTTTGATCTCACTTAACTCTGCATTATCGCTNTCCATTCTTCCTCTTAAGTGCCCAATTTGGTACTCACAGGCAATCTTTAACAGTTGCAAAGAATCTGTAAAGTTGGATCCATCAACGTGCAGGTTGGCATTATCCAAATTGAAATCGATCGATTTACCCATCGTGCCTTTCATTTGTGAGGAACTGATTCGGGCTTCCAGGAACTGTTTTTTACGATCTTTTCCCGCTTGATTCATCCTGAGGCTGATTTGCGCATCGGGAGTCTCGAAGAAGAGGGTGTCTTTTGCACCTATCAGACTAAAACGTTCCAGTTTCAGATTACCCTGAACGAGCAGTTTATCCAAATTGAGCTCGGTCAAATCGTCTAAAGTAGTGTTGAGTTGGGTATTCAACGCCATCTTGCCATTTACTTGATATCCTTCCGGTTCCGCAAACTCTTTGGAAAGTGTGGGTAAGTGCAAATCTGCTTTGAGATTACCATTATATCGGACTGCATCGAAGAGTTCGGTAATTAGTCCTTTCATCTCAAATTTTGAATCTAAGGTGTTGAATTTAAATTCATTAACCTGAACACGACTCTCATCTTCCTGATTTAAGTCGATATGGTAGTTAAAATTGCCAACTCCCTCTCTGAGGACAATGTTTTCCATTCCTTCCAGGTAGGCAACAAATTCTTTAAGTTTTAATTCCCCGGTGATTAATGGCATTAAGCTATCATTAAAGATTCCGCTGACTTTACCTTTGAGTTCCCCTTTTCCTTCCATTTCAATACCATCCAGGGATTCTCTTAAAAATAGGGGGATCAAAGCTATAGTTTCACGGATTGAGTCTGTCTGTAATGCATAGTCCAGGTTCAGTACCATATCCCCGTCAGGATTACTTTCAACGGTTCCATCTACCTCAATTCGGTTCTTTTGATGGTTGAGCTGTAAATCCTGAATGGTAATTTTGCCGCTCTCCATGTGGTATCCAGCACCCAATGACAAATCCATATCCCGATGATCCCAGTAGATATCTTCACCCATTTTGAAGTAGAGATCCGGTGATTTGAGTTTGAGCATAGCAGTAAGCTCCTCCGGTGTCATCTCCAAATCTTGAAGCTTGAGATCCAGTTTCTTAGCATCGAAAAAGTACCCGTTTTGATAATCATTAAAACTGACATCACNCTCTTCCAGTTTCAAGGATTTTAGAGCAATCAAATCAAACGGTTCAGACTCCTTTTTAGGGTCACTCTCTTTAAAAATATCAAAGTTAGTCCGACCGGTAGAGTCTGCAAAAGCGGCAATTTTTGCTTTGCGTATGGTGACCCCGTCAACAAGCACTTTATTGTGAAAGAGCAATGCTTTTAGATTGAGCTCTGCATCAACAGATTGTGAAGCGAGCAAAGTGTCCTGATCGGTTCCCGGAGTAGGATTAATCAGTGTCAATCCATCAATTCGTAAGGCGATTTGAGGAAATGTGGAAAATATGGTCAACTCTACCTCTTTCAGGTCTGCCTGACAGGTAATGTAGTTTTTAAGCTGAGAACGTACAATGGGGGTTAATCTTTTAGGGGTAACAATAACCCAGGAGATAATCACCGCGGCAATAATCAGCAGAGCGATCAATGATCCCAAGCTGATTCCTGTAATTTTTAATGCTTTTTTAAGTTTTGGATTCATAGTGGGAATTGAAGGTTACTGAACTTTTTGAAATGTATAAACTTTGCCGTATTCATCCTTGTAAATAAGTTTGTCAAAGGAGAGAGTAGAGAGGGTATAGATTTTGGTAACGCTTCCTCCCATCTCAATCTCGTGAACTAAAGTGAGTCTGGAGCCATTCACACTCCAGGTGAACTTTTGAGCTTCCTCTTCAGCAACATCATCTGAGGTGTCCCAGGTTACGCCCAATCCACCTTCATCGTAGCGATAATACTCATCGCCGGGATATTCCGGTGTAGCAAAAGGAGAAGGTCGTGACCACTTACCAATCAATAGATCAGCGTCAAATGAGGGAGTCTCAATACAGGATTGGAACCCTGCAACTAGAGCGACCAGAACTATTATAAGGATAATTTTACGTTTCATAAACATTGTATTATAACCTACAAAGATATAATAAATTTCGGATTTTAGATTTCTAATTTCGGAATCATCAATTCCATTGATTTATTGTAATGTTGACAAGTTTGTTAGTAAAAAGTTTAATATTTTTCCCTTTGCTTGAGAATTTTTTGCTTACTTTACATTAACGTTCGGTTCTTGCCGATTAAAAGGGAATCCTGTGAAAGTCAGGAACTATCCCCGTAGCTGTAAGTTCCAGCAAAAAGGTTTTATCATACCTGCCACTGTTTCATGTACTTGGGATGGGAAGGCGATAAAGCCGGAACAAGTCAGAAGACCTGCCGAACATAGAATTGTCATCGTAGCTTTCGGGTGGAAAAGCGAGAGAGGAATTACCCTGTAATTATTCTTTTAGATTCCCGCAAGTTACCATTTGTTAACTTTTTAAATTCATACTGTTATGAGTGGTGAACTTACTTTCAAAAAAATCGTAAAACGCAACGGCGTAATTGTAGACTTTCAGATCGAAAAAATTGAGCATGCTATTTTTAAAGCTATGCGTTCCATTGGTGCTCCGAATAGAGCAAGAGCGAAAGAATTGAGTATTGAAGTTTTAACGAGACTAATCAAAGAAAATCAAAACGATTTACCTACAGTTGAACAGGTACAAGATTGTGTTGAGAAAGTTCTTTTTGAACAAGAGAGTTTTGAATTGGTTAAATCCTACTTACTTTATCGAAAACAAAGAGAACAATCAAGAAATGCAAAAGAACTTTTTGGTAATATTGATGTTATTGATAACTATTTAGGAATGCAAGATTGGCGGGTCAAAGAGAGTGCCAATTCAGCTTATTCACTTCAAGGATTAAATCAGCATATTTCTACACTCATAACATCGCAATATTGGTTGACAAAACTTTATCCGGCTAATATTTCAGAAGCCCATAAACTGGGCTACTTTCATATTCACGATTTGGGATTTTTGAGTGTTTATTGTGTAGGTTGGGATCTAAAAGATCTGTTATTATCCGGCTTTAAAGGAGTTTTAGGAAAGTCGGAAAGTAAACCTGCCAGACATCTCAGAACTGCAGTGGGACAAATTGTGAACTTTTTCTACACCATGCAAGGTGAAGCAGCCGGAGCACAGGCTTTCTCCAATTTTGATACATTATTAGCTCCATTTGTTAGAAAAGATGGACTTACCTACAAGCAGGTAAAACAGGTTATGCAGGAGTTCCTGTTTAATATCAATATCCCTACAAGAGTTGGCTTTCAAACTCCATTTACCAATATTACAATGGATTTGGTTGTACCAGAATTTATGAAAAATGAACCTATAGTTTGGGGAGGTGAAATACTGGATGAAGTTTATGGTGACTATCAACCGGAAATGGACATGCTCAATAAAGCATTTGCTGAAGTTATGTTGAAGGGAGACGCTAATGGTACTCTCTTTTCGTTTCCAATCCCCACTTATAATATTACACCTGAGTTTGACTGGGAAAACCCGGAATATGAAGCAATTTGGAAAATGACAGCCAAATATGGAATTCCCTATTTTTCAAATTTTGTCAACTCCGATATGAAACCGGATGATGTTCGTAGTATGTGCTGCCGTTTACGACTGGATAAACGTGAATTGAATAAACGTGGTGGTGGTCTGTTTGCTTCAAACCCATTGACAGGCTCAGTAGGTGTTGTGACTATTAATCTTGCAAAATTGGGATATGAGGCAACTTCGGAAGAAAATTTGTTTCAACGTCTTAAAAATTTGATGGTGCTGGCAAAAGATAGCTTGGAGATTAAACGTAAAACGATTGAAAATTACACAGAAAAAGGACTTTATCCATACTCCAAATTTTACTTACGATATATATACCAGCGCTTTAATTGTTACTGGAAAAATCACTTTTCGACTATTGGTATCAACGGAATGAATGAGTGCTGTCTTAACTTCTTGGGGCATGATATTGCTCACAAGGATAGTAGGGAGTTTGCATTAAAAATTATGGATTTTATGCGTACTGTTTTGGAGGATTTTCAAGAAGAAACGGGCAATATCTATAATTTGGAAGCAACTCCGGCAGAGAGTGCTGCGTATCGCTTCGCTAAAATTGATACCGAACAGTATCCTGACATCATTACAGCTAATCCGGAAGCATTCAGAGAGGGTGCCGCACCTTATTACACGAACTCAACACATTTGCCGGTAAACTATTCAGATGATATTTTTGAAGTATTGACACTACAGGATGAATTGCAAACAAAATATACCGGAGGAACGGTATTGCACTTGTTTACAGGTGAAAAAAATATGTCCGGTTTGGCTGCTAAAAACTTGATAAGGAAAATTACAAATAACTTTCGCTTACCCTATATAACCATATCGCCAACGTTTAGTATCTGTCCTTCGCATGGATATGTTGTCGGAGAGTATTTTGCATGCCCAAAATGTGACGCAGATTGCGAGGTGTATAGCCGAATTGTGGGATATATGCGTCCGGTTAATCAGTGGAATAATGGAAAACAACAAGAATTTAAAGATAGAAAGCTGTTTAACATAAATAAACAGTCGAAAAAGGTAGTCGTTGAAGAAAAAGAGAGTACTTTTTCTTAAATAAAAGAGTTGTTTTTTTTATATACCTTTGACCTTTTATTAAGGATATGATATTAGATAAATTACAGGAAAAAATAGATTTCAAAACCAAACCGATAGGTGCGTTGGGTTATCTTGAAAAAATAGCTTTTCAAATAGGGAAAATTCAAAATAGACTCACACCTCAATTGCAAAAGCCAACTATGGTTGTTTTTGCCGCTGATCAAGGTATAGCAAAGGAGGGTGTAAGTGCCTATCCACCGGAAGTGACATACCAAATGGTGAAGAATATCATCAATGGTGGGGCGGCAATCAATGTTTTTTGTAAACAAAATAATATTGATATACAATTAGTTGACGCCGGAGTAAATTTTAATTTCTCTGATTGTGATCCAATTATAAAAGCAAAAATTGCAAGGGGTAACAGCAATTTTCTTTTTCAAAAAGCCATGACAGAGCAGCAGGTAGAGCAGTGCTTTAAGTTTGGAGAAAAGATTATAGATCAACTCTTTGCATCTCATTGCAATGTTGTTGGATTTGGAGAGTTGGGTATCGGTAATACGGCATCAGCAGCCATATTAATGAGCTATTTGTGTAGATTGCCTTTAGAAAATTGCGTAGGAAAGGGGACGGGAACAACGGAGCAACATCTGCAAAAGAAATTAGCTATTTTAAAACAGGCACAACGGTTTCATGGTGAAATTACTGATGTGAAGGAAATTGTAATAACCTTTGCTGGTTTTGAAATTGCTCAAATGGCAGCAGCGATACTTCAGGCATACAAGAAAAATATGCTGATTCTGATTGACGGTTTTACTGTTACAATTGCTTTTTTAATTGCATATAAAATGAATCCCGAAGTGATTGAAAATGCCATATTTTGCCATGTTAGTGGAGAAAAAGCACATCGTCAGTTACTTGATTATCTGGGAGTTGAACCGGTTTTGAATTTAGGTTTAAGACTAGGAGAAGGAACAGGCTGTGCTCTGGCTTATCCAATCATTGTAAGTGCCGTTGAGTTTTTAAACAAAATGGCAAGTTTTGAAAGTGCTAATGTTTCCAATAAAGTATAAATTTATGAAACGTCAAATAGAGATTTTCTTTGCTTCATTGATCTTTTATACAAGAATACCTTGTCCCAAAAATGTAGATTGTTCTCAAGTTGATCTTAATCAGGCAATACGCTACTATCCGCTAGTAGGGATGATTGTTGGGGTAATCTCTTTTTTGACCTACTGGGGTGCTTCGTGGCTGTTCGGGAATGTGATTGGAGTAGTAGCCTCACTGGCAGCAGGAGTGTTGACAACCGGAGCTTTTCACGAAGATGGATTTGCTGACGCTTTTGATGGTTTTGGAGGAGGGTGGACAAAAGAGAAAATTTTGGAGATTATGAAAGATAGCAGAATTGGGACCTACGGAACAATCGCTCTAATTTTGCTATTTGCGCTCAAATTCTTTTCTCTTTGTTTACTGCTGCCTCAACTTGCAAAAGAGAGTTGGTGGATCCTATTTCTGTTTTTTATTCTGTATCACTCATTGGCTCGGTTAACTTCAGGAAATATCGTTTTTACATTGCAATATGCCAGAGATGATTTAACATCAAAGGTAAAACCTGTGGAAAAAGGTGCTACCCAAACTGAAATTATCATTTCATATCTGTTTGGACTTATTCCTCTGGCAATTTTTACAATTATTAATCCTCTCGTTTTGATAGTCCTGATTCCTCTATTCCTATTAGTTGTCAAAGGTAATCGCTTTTTTAAAAAATGGATTGGAGGATATACAGGTGATTGTTTGGGATGTATAGAGCAACTAGCCGAGTTGATCATCATGTTAACTTTTGTAGCAATATGGAAATTCATGTGATTAGACATACACGATTAGCAGATGGATTGAATAGGTGTTACGGACAAACTGAAATGCCTGTTGCAGAGAGTTTTAAAGATGATACTGCCCAGCTTAAAAAACTACTACAACCTCCTTATGATGTAGTGTATTGCAGTCCGTTACAACGATGTCAGTTATTGGCTAAGGAGCTCAATTTAGGCGAAATAAGGATCGAGCCGGCACTCAAAGAGATCAGTTTTGGTAGTTGGGAAAACCAATATTGGGATGATATTGACAGAAATCAACTCGATAAATGGTGCAACGATTTTGTCAACGAAACTCCGCCCGGTGGTGAAAACTTACGCGATCTTTACAGTAGAGTTGTAGATTTTATAACATACTTACAAGCAGAAGAATATAAAAAGGTGCTTCTTGTTACTCATGCCGGAGTTATACGCTGTATTCATGCCTATTTCAATAATACAGCACTAGAGAAAATTTTTGACATTCCGGTCAACTTTAATGAAATATTTGTTTATAATATATAAAAGTCAGTATATTAAGAGTTTATAAGTTAATTCTTAATTCTAAATTAAATTATGAAGGGATTCGTACATATTTATACAGGCAATGGCAAGGGGAAGACAACAGCAGCATTGGGATTGTCATTAAGAGCTTTGGGTGCAGGGAAAAAGGTTTATTTTGCTCAATTTGTAAAAGGAGAAACCTATTCGGAGGTTAAAGCGATACAACAATTTCTACCGAAAATCACAATAAAACAGTATGGACTTCAATGTTTTATCCACGAAAAGCCCTCACAANCCGATATCGATGCAGCTCGTGCAGGACTGAAAGAGATTTTCGAAATCATTGCGTCAGGGGAATATGATCTGATTGTATTGGATGAGGCAAATATAGCCATCTATTATACTCTTTTTACTGATGAAGAGTTGATTCATATTATCAAGCAAAAGCCGGAAGAGACAGAAATCGTTATTACCGGTCGCTATGCTACCGATAAGTTGATCGATTTTGCTGATTTAGTCACTGAAATGAAAGAAGTCAAACATTATTACAATCAAGGTGTACAGGCACGGAAAGGGATAGAGAGTTAAAAATGAGAATAGGAGGATTTACAAAGCAAAGTTTGATTGACTGGGAAGGGAAACTGGCAGCTGTTGTTTTTACTAAAGGTTGTAATTTCCGTTGCGGATTTTGTCATAATCCGGAATTGGTGTATCCTAAATTGATTGAGCAAATCAAAGATATACCTGAAAAAGAAATCTTTGAGTATCTTTCAGACAGAAAGTATTGGCTGGATGGTGTGGTTGTTACAGGTGGAGAACCCACTTTACATCCCGATTTGAAAGATTTTATTGTGAAGATAAAGGCAATAGGTTTTCCTGTGAAACTGGATACCAACGGTTCATCTCCAATAGTTTTAAAAGAACTGTTGGAAGCCGATCTGCTTGACTATGTTGCTATGGATATTAAAACTATTTTCGATTTGGAAGCTTATCAGCGTATTTGCGGTATAAAAGAGCAACAACTACTCACAAATGTTCAAGAATCGGTTCAAATACTCAAAGAATTTGGTGTTGACTATCAATTGAGAACAACAGTAGTGCCAAAATACCACTCCCAAGAGATGGTCAGTGAGTTACAGGAGATCTTTTTCTATTGCAACTACAAATTACAAGAGTACAGAGATGTAGAGGTACAATATTCCAGAGTGGGGAAATGATATAACTGAAGAGGAAAATCTATCCTGCCCCCCTTTTATTTTATTTCAAAAAAAAAGAAAAAAATTTAAAAGTCGAAAGTCGAAATAAACATTAAGAATTAAATTCCGAAATCCGAAATCATTCTACCTTCTACCTTCTACCTTTAATAGACGTGAATGCTTTTCGCGGCTGCGGGGAGGTAGTTGACTCCAAACCAGCATGTTAAGAGCATCAAAAAGGCGATAATTAATATAATCAGTGTGATTCGATCATTTTGATTTTTGAATTTTCTGTAGTGCAAATAGAGTAAGTACATGAGCCAGGTGATTAGTGCCCAGGTCTCCTTAGGGTCGAAACTCCAATAGTGTCCCCAGGCTTCTTTTGCCCACATGGCACCAAAAATAATTCCAAAAGTGAGGAAAGCAAATCCGATATAGACTAAGTTATCTATAATGTTCAGGTTTTGGGTGTTCCAACGTTTCTTTCTCATTTGATATAACCCCTTGAAGGAGAATAGGGTAGCGATACTCATCATCGAATAGGCAAAGATGTAGACGATCACGTGGGGAACAAACCAGTAACTTTGGAGAGCCGGCATCAGGGAAGTGTCAAAGTTTTCAGGGTAGATGATGTTGAAAATTAGAAATAGGTCTGTCATCAGGACACTGAAGAGCAGTATCCACTTGTATTCCCATCTCAGATAGAGGATAGAACCAATAAAGAGAAGAAAAAAGGCATACCACAAACGTGTTTCTCCCAATGTTTTCATGGGAGCATGGCCCATTTTATACCACAAGACGCCAATATAAAACCCCAACCACAATATGCCCATTGTTAAGAAGACCAATGGCAACTTTTTATCTTTCTCAATGAAAGCAAGCAGCACAGCAATCAGTCCAATCAGCACAATGGAGCCGGCGACAATATAGTAGGTGATTAAATTATCCATTTCTATTCAAATTAGCTCCCTGCCAAATTAATAATAAAGCCCCTGCTAAAAGCATGTAGAAACCGATATAAACCAATGGAAGCCAGGGGTCTTTTACAGCTTCAATAATGGTATATTCCGACCATTTTCCTTTTCGTACGTCATAACTTACCTGGTATAGTTTCCATCCCATGCTTCGAACGGGTTTATTGACTACTAAAGTGATAGTTTCGGGTTCTTTACCAGGTTCATAGAGTTTAAATTCAGAACTATATTTCTTGGGTTTGGGAGGCGCTAATCCCAAATCGTAGTGCTGTAATTTTATCCGATGAGGATATTGAATAAAGCTACCGGCGGAGATCCATCCCTTCCATGTTTTTTGGGTTGCTGCGTCATAGACTCTCACTTTGACCGCCTGGGTATTACCCGGTCTTTCAGCAGGAAGAAATATTTTCTTCGATTCAAAGGCATGACGATGAAAGGTGTCGATAGTAATCTTGACTTCATCGTTAAAATTGACTTTCTTTCCTCTTTTTACATAAGCATCCGGTTTAACTTTAATTTTTACCGCTTCTTGAGTTTCTCTGTCTATCAATACCAGTTCAGGGTCATAATAATCGATATGGAACTTTTTCAATTCAATGGCAAAAGGAAGTTTATACTGCTTCCCTCTTTGATCAGTGCCGTACCAGACCGGCGTGTCGTATGCGCATAACATTTTCAGGCGATACAGATCCGAAGAGCCCATTGTGGCTCCCCCCAATATTATTAATAATCCCAAATGATTTAATAAAAATCCCACATTTCGCCAACGGAAAGGATAAATGCGGGTGAAAATCGTGAATGTGAGGATGATAAGCAGGTAGATAAGCGAGAAAAGGAAGATGCCGGAATTCAAAATGTCGTTGAGACGGAGTTGTATTGCAAAGGGCGATGAATCAGGATGTTGAGGGAATAATCCCATTATCAGCAGGACACCAATAAATACTGTAATGGCGGAGATGCTTGCCGGTATGCCGGACAGAAATTGAACTAATTTGCTCTTTTTGTACCTAAAAGAGATTAGTCCGATCAGTGCGATAAAGAGTAGAAATGTGATGAGATTGTACGGAAATCGTGGAATCCAGACCGAATCTCTGCTTGTTACGAGGTCCAACAAGAGTCCAATTAAAGGAAAACTCAAAGCGATTACAAACGCTTGTTTCAGTTTCCAGGGGAATCGCCAAAAATTTTGACTCAATTTATTCATGAGTACAAAAGTATATAAATATTTCGAATTGTTCGTCTCGATTTAAAAATAAATGAATCACTTTTGAGATTTTGGACTCTTCAATGGAAGAGTGAAAGAATGTTGTAATATTTCCTTTTTTGTAAAAAAATGAGCTTATTCTTCTAAAATAAAAGGTTGACAACCCTTTAAAATCGCTCAAAAAGAGGATTTTTAGTGTTCATGATAAAAAATATTCCCCTGGAAATGAATGATTTAAGAATATTTTTCATAAAAAGTCGGTTTATATCAAAAAAAGTTGTATTTTTGCGCTCTGAAAACAAACAGATCTATGCCGCATTCGTCTAGAGGCCTAGGACATCAGGTTTTCATCCTGAAGATCAGGGGTTCGAATCCCCTATGCGGTACAAAGCAGTTCTACGATAGGACTGCTTTTTTTTATTTTTAACAATGAGTGCTATTTACATCCACTTTCCGTATTGCAATTCAAAATGTCGCTATTGCAATTTTTACTCTGAAACAAACCTGAATACCCGGAAAAGATTTATTCAAGCTTTACTGAAAGAGATTGAATTACGTGCAGGTGAGCTTCAAGGAGAGAGTGTGCAAACTATCTATTTTGGAGGAGGAACTCCCTCGTTAACTCCTACCGAGGATATGGCTCTGGTTGTTGAGGCGTTGAAACATCACTTTAAGATAGCCCCTCAGATTGAATTTACGGTTGAAATTAATCCTGAACAGGCTAAGCTCGATTATTTACTTGCGTTGAAAGAATTGGGTGTCAATAGAATTAGTATGGGGGTGCAATCCTTTAATGATCGCGTTTTGCACTTTTTGGGTCGCCGACATACTGCACAGCAAGCATTAGAGGGCATCCGGCATATCTGTGAGGCTCAGATTAATAATATTTCGATAGATTTGATTTATGGGATTATAATCAGGGGGGGAAATGAGTGGCTCCATGACCTGGAGGTGGCTCTTTCTCAGCCCATTCAACACCTCTCTGCCTATGCACTCACTTTGGAAGAAAATAGCATTCTATACAAAGAGTTGGCACAAAAGAAACCTTCAGCCTATCAGGTAGGTAAAGATATGGATGAAAATCTTGCTCTCAGAGATATGAATCTGTTACTGGAAAAGATTGCAAATTCTCCCTTAAAACGCTATGAGATCTCCAATTTTGCTATTCCAGGCTATGAATCCAAGCATAATAGTGCCTATTGGGATGGAACTCATTATTTGGGATTTGGACCGTCAGCTCACAGTTTTGATGGAGAAAAACGCTACTGGAATGTGCCCTCTACAGAGGCTTATTGTGAAGCAATTGAAGCCGGAGAACGCTATTTCGAGGTTGAAGAACTTTCTCTGACCGATCATTACAATGAAAGAGTATTGCTTACCATACGAACTACTAAAGGGATCGACTTAAAGAAAACAGAGGAGCATTTTGGAGTAGCTTATCATGCTCATATAATGAATGAGATTAAGCAATTGAATAATGCGTGGTATCAAATTGAAAATGATCATTTGATTTTAACGGATGCAGGAATTGCTTTGACAGATCATATCACGGTTCAATTGCTATATGATTCATTAATGTAACTTTTAGTATCATAAATACGTAATCTTTAGATGTAAATCTTTAAATAGGAGATTTTGCATTGTTTTTTTGTTAATTTTGCAGAAAATATTAGGATTATGAATATGGTTGATACTATTTGTTCAGTGGCAACACCTCCGGGCAGAGGTGCTTTGGCTGTAATTAGAGTTTCAGGATCTAAAGCTTTTGAGATTACCGGAAAGCTGTTAAAAGATCCCCAGAAGATACTGTCGCAAGAACCCAATCAGGCAAAATTGTACGAACTTTTTGATGCGGATCGCCTGATTGATCAGTCAGTATTGATCAAATATGTTGCCCCTAAGAGTTTCTCAGGAGAAAATATGGTAGAAATAGTCTGCCATGGATCAACCTATATTCAGGAACAGATTTTGCAACTGTTAATTCAGGCAGGAGCTCGGATAGCGAAACCGGGAGAGTTTTCCATGAGAGCATTCTTGAATGGCAAGATGGACCTTCCCCAGGCAGAAGCAGTATCAGATCTGATTAATTCGCAATCGGAAGCGTCACACCGTCTGGCAATCAATCAGCTGAAAGGTAACTTTACAAACAGAATTAAAGAATTGCGTGCCCAGTTTGTGCAGTTAGCTGCATTAATGGAGTTGGAACTAGATTTCAGTGAAGAGGATGTTGAGTTTGCTGATAGGAAACAATTCAACCAGCTGTTGGATGAGCTGCAAACCGATGTAACCGCTTTAATCCAATCCTTTAAAGTGGGTAATGTGGTTAAACATGGGATTCCCGTGGCAATTATAGGAAAGCCTAATGTGGGTAAATCGACCCTGTTGAATGTGCTTTTGGATGAAGATCGCGCTATTGTTTCCCATATTCCCGGAACTACACGAGATACCATTGAGGACAACTTTACCATCGATGGAATCAACTTCCGTTTTATTGATACTGCCGGAATTAGAATCACTAAAGATGAAGTAGAAAGCTATGGTATTGAGAGAACTTTCAAAGCCATAGATCGCGCAGAAGTAATTTTATACCTTGTGGATATTACTGAAACCACAATTGAAGAAGTAGAACAGGAACTTCTCTTTTTGGAAAATGAAACCGATTTTATCAACAAAGTATTTATTATAGTTGCCAATAAGATTGATAAGTTGGAAGATTTCCCATCCCGTTTCTCAACCTGGAATGAATATGAAATCGTGTATATTTCTGCAAGAAAAAATGTAAATATTGATCTGTTAAAAGAAGTGTTGGCTTCTCAAATCAATAAATATGCCATTACCGACAACACTCTCCTCACCAATGTAAGACACTACGATCTTTTTTTGAAAATTGAAGACTCAATTAAACAGATCAAAGAAGGTTTAGCCGAAGGATTGCCTACAGATATCATTACCATAGACCTCAATCATATTCTTCACTACCTTGGAGAAATCACCGGAGAAATTACTACAGACGAAATCCTCAATACCATATTTGGGCATTTTTGTATTGGGAAGTAGAGGCGTTGTGTATGACGCTTATATCTAATTACATATAAAATAATACTTTTTTCACATTTTATATGTTTTTAGATATAATTTTAGTATTTTTGCAAAAATAATTGCAAAAGCATATAATCATGAGATTGAGTTTAGCAAATTTAGTTAAAACAAAACGGAAAGAAGCCAATTTGACCCAGCAGGAGTTTGCCGATAGGGCAGGAGTGGCGCTTACTGTCGTTCGAAAAATTGAGCAAGGCAAAGAGAATTTGAGTTTGGTCAAAGTGAATCAAGTTTTAATGATGTTTGGACACAAATTGGCACCGGTGAACCATAAAGAGATTGAATCATGAGACAAGGAAAAGTGTTTTATCAGGATCAATTTGCCGGGATCATCACGGAAACCAACGATGGAGAATACTGGTTTGAATACGATAAGGAGTATATCGATCGATTTCCTAATCAACCGATCACCTTTTCCATGCCTGTTTCGAATCAGGTGTATAAAGAGAATCGGTTATTCCCCTTTTTTGAAGGATTAATCCCTGAAGGTTGGTTGCTGGAGATCGCCTCTAAAAGTTGGAAATTGAATCCGAATGATCGTATGGGCTTGCTATTGGCATGTTGTAAAAACTGTATTGGTGCTGTGAGTGTCATTCCCATTATAACAAATGAAGAAAATGAGTAAAAATTGCTTATATTGTTATCAAAAGTTGGACACAGAAGGTGATTTTCATCCTTCCTGTTGTGTTCAGTTTTTTGGAACTCCCGAACCACCGATTTTGGATTACACCTTATCAGAGATGGCTGAGTTAGCCAAAGAAGTGATTGAAAATTCTGTAGTAGTTACCGGTGTGCAACCTAAACTCTCTTTGGGCTTTATAAAAAATGTACTAGAGGATAGCGGAAAAGGACGACTAACCTTAATGGGTACTTTAGGCGGAAACTATATTTTGAAACCTCAAAATGAACTGTTTCCTCAAATGCCTGCAAATGAACATCTGACTATGCGAATGGCTGAACTTTGTGGTATTTCCGTTGTGCCATCCACCTTGATTCGATTGAAGTCGGGAGAACTTTCTTATCTAACAAAACGGATAGACCGTACGGAAACGGGAGAGAAAATTCACATGTTGGACATGTTTCAGATTTTAGAAGCTTCAAATAAATATAAAAGCTCTGTCGAAAAGGTGGGAAAAGCAGTCAAAGAGCACTCATCCAACACGTTGCTCGACCTGCTTCGACTTTTTGAAGTCGTAATTTTTAGTTATATCACGGGAAATAACGACATGCATTTAAAAAACTTCTCTTTGATTTTATTTGGTCAGGATTGGGTTTTGTCGCCGGCTTACGACCTACTGAATGTAAATCTACATCTCCCGGAAGATAAGGAAGAGATGGCACTAACCATTGGGGGCAAGAAAAGAAAACTGACCAAGTCTGATTTTATTAATCTAGGTTTGAAATTACAATTAAGTGAAAAACAGATTTCAAACGCCTTTGAGCGCTTCATTAAGGCAGAAGAAAAAATGAAACAAACCATTAAATTCTCCTTCCTATCACCCGAAAATCAGATCAAATATATTGATTTATTGGAGGTTAGGTTGGAGTTATTAAAGGGATAATTAATAATAAGATTTCGGATTTCTAAGATAAAAGTTTCAATATTTTAAATCCGAAATCCGAAATCCGAAATCCGCCTTCTGTTTACGCAATTCCCAATTCTTTATGTTTCTGATAGATCGCTTCAGCTATTTTTTCAATTGCTTTGAAATCATCAGCTTTGGGGGCACCCTTAACCAACAGAGGATCAATGATTTCAACCTTGAGGTTGGGGATCATGCCTGCTACTTGCTCAATCACTTTGCTGCCCCAGCCATAGGATCCCAAAACAGAAACAAATTTGGTTTTAGGCTTCAAGATATTAGCTAACCTGACAGCATACCCCACTGTAGGGTGCGGTTCAAATAGAACGGTAGGAGTTCCCACTACGATAGTAGCAGCATCCACTAATCTGATGGCTAATTTGCCCATGTCAGCTACGTCCATGTTGAATGGATACACTGTAATTCCTTTTGATTCAAGCTCTTTCATTAGATGTTGTACCATTTTTTCAATACTGCCGTGCATTGAAACGTAAGGGATAATCACTTCGTTTTTTACATTGTCTGATAGCCAGTCGTTGTACGCATCTCTGATAAATTTAGGATTGTTATGGAGTGGACCGTGACTGGGTGCAATGATCTCAATTTCATATTTGTCCAGTTTGGGCAAGTTTTTCCTGATCATCGGTCTGAAAGGCATCATGATCTCAGCAAAGTATCTCTTAGCTGCATCATAAAGAACGCACTCGTCAGTAACAAACAGGTCGGAAGTAGCTAAGTGAGAACCGTAGAAGTCACAGGTATACAGCACTTTATCCTCTTTAAGGTATGCAAACATGGTTTCAGGCCAGTGTACCCAAGGGAAATGGATAAATTCTAAAGTTTTATCTCCCAATGAGAGCTCTTCGCCATCCTCAACAGTTCTGATTTTTTCAGCAGGAATCAGTAAGTGATCCATAATCAACTCTTTAGCTTTAGTAGAGCAGATTAATACAGCCTCAGGATATTTTTCCAATACGTAAGGAATTGCACCTGAGTGATCCTGTTCAGTATGCAATGAAATTACATAGTCAATCTTAGAAATCTCTTGAAGTGGAGTCATCAATCGATCCAACATCGCAGGGTCTGTACTGTCAATCAATACTGTTTTTTCCGATCCTTTGATCAAATATGCATTATAGCTGGTTCCGTCCGGAAGCGGAATTAAAGAGTCAAATAAACGTCTGTCCCAGTCTACAGAAATAATCGCAAATAAGTTTTTTTTGATTTCTTTTAACATAATCTATTGTTTTAATGGTTGATATAATATTTATTCATTCATAATTATCTAACAATTATAAGTCGTGAAGAAGCCGATTGATAATCTTTCCAACCTGCTTTTACAACATATTCTCCTACAGCAAGATGCGATACAGAAATCGCCTGATTAGGATCGGATAAGATCATTTTTTCGACTAATTTTCCATCCATCGAATAGATCAATAATTCAGTTTCTTGCATTATAGCCTGTTCAAACTGACAATATACATATTGATTTGCTGGATTTGGAAATAAAATAAATTGGGGGGAAGCATATTCATCAATCCCTACACAGTGGTCACCAATAGCCAGAGCATACTCCCCGGCTTCTGTGTGTTCCGTAATCAAATAGCCTTGGATATTATTGCCAACGGGGTGGCTGGGCACTTCAACCCAGTCGTCACTACAATCTTTACGGTAAAGCAACAGCAGATCCTCTTTGCCGTAGCCAGCCATCAGTTCGTAATCTTTAGCAGTGGGTAGTGAGGCTAAATAACGGAAATGCAAAGTTCCCTCTACGATATTTTTTTCGTAATACTGCACTTCCCAGTAATGATTATCCGCTACTCTGTAAATGTTAGGATAATACATCTTGATGCTGTCGGGCTTAACCCAATGGAAAGCTACGTACAATTTAGATGTATCTGTAAATTGGTCAGCCTTAATCCGGAAATAAGCATCCGCACAGGTGACTGCATTTTGGTCGGGAACATCGATGAAGTAGTCGATGAGCGCATCGCCATACTTTTCATGAGGATCTACAACCCAAAATCGAGGTTCAAAAGGAAGTAATACCGGCGTTACATCACGTTCTCCGTTAAATACCACATTCTCAACAATATGACGTTCTCCGGTTTGAGATACAAACTCGATATCCAGACGATTGGCATTGGCAAAATCAGTCGCATGATGTAGTTTTTGTCTGAAATGAAGATCATATAGATTAGGAGAACCGGTAGCAACCACCGAGTCAATCTGGAAATGCAAAAATCCCGGTTGATGAATCCATCCGTAGAAGAATTCCAAGAGATCCATCCCGGAGATGGTGCTCATTTTTTGGAAAAACTCCAATGAGTTGACATTGCCGAACTTCTCTTGTTGCAAAAGGGTACGTAAAGAAGCATAAAAAAGTGAATCGCCCATATAACCGCGTAAAGAGTGCACCACCAAGGCTCCTTTGTCGTAAGTATGTGACCCATAAGTAATCGGCTGAGGAATTTGGTCTAAAGGATAATATCCACCATCATTAACGTGAGTTGATTTGATCACAGAGCGGTGCAGATCTCTCTTTTCAGCAGCCGCTATGCCGCTGTTGGGCTGTAAGTACTCTTTAGCGATGATCTCGGAATAAACTGCAAAACCTTCCTTGAGCCACAACTGTTCCGGTCCCGAAGGAGTGATCTGATTCCCAAACCACATGTGTACAAACTCGTGAACCATCAGGTCTTCATAAGAGGTTGTACCATCCACGGCAAACATGGGATAGCAGATATTGTCCACATGTTCCATAGCGCCTTGCCCAAAGGGAACTACAGTGTAACCCACTCGTTGCCAGGCATAAGGACCATATAAGTTCTCAAAAATATGAACCACCTCTTTCAGGTTTACGAAGGTAGCGGGTACATTTTGAATTACAGACGCAGGGGCATATATTTCGATCGGAATGATCCGTTCCAAGCCATGTACGGTATCGGTGTATATTTGAAAGTTCCCGACAGCACAGGCGGTAACGTAAGTTGCAATAGGATAGGGGAGTTCCCATCTCCACACTTTGGTACTGTCATCCAACGTGAGTGAATCGGTCAAAACACCGTTACAAACAGCGCGCTTGTCACTATCGGTGCGGATGGTAAAAGTGTAGGTCGCTTTGTTTTTAAAATCATCCAGACAAGGGAACCAAACCCGTCCAATGGTGGGTGGAATCATGCCCATCCCGACGCCTACATTGAACGCAAAATCGTCAGTCATGAAGTAGCCGCCCCAAGACTCGTCTCTGATGGGCGTTCCGTGGTAATAAACCCGAACAAATTGCGTATCACCGGCTACAATGTTTTGAGTGGGAATCCTGATCAATGCGTTGGTATGGGTGTAGTTTGCTGCAGCTCCATTGAGAAAGAGCGAGTCCACCGTCAATGCGATCAGATCCAAATCGATATAAGGAATACCTGAAATTTTGGGAACCACCTTCACATCAGTATAACCGCTGATCTGTCGATTGGTCAACTCCACAATGGAAAGGTTTATATCGTAATGCACCACATGGATAGTATCGGTTCTATCATGCGCCTGAACCGTCAAATTCAACCCCAAAAATGCAATCCAAAAGAAGAGTGTAATATTTCTTTTCATAGATTCTGAATTAACCAGCAAAGATATAATAAATTTCGGATTTCGGATTTCGGATTTCGGAATGAAAAAAGTCGAAATAACAATACTCGCTTTACTTCTAATTGCTTACATCTTACTTCTTATTTGTATTATTTGTAAATTAAAATAAATGGGGGGCAGGACATTCGCCTCTTTTTATTTATTTTATTTCCCCACTCTGGAAAATTTGCCATTATTGACATGGAGTGTTTATTACGAATTACGCCCTTACAAGGTAGAAGGTGGAATGATTTCGGAATTTTAAATTTAGAATTTAGAGTTTAGAATTTAGAATTGAATTTTGCGTTGTACTTTGCAGAGTAACCCCGAAGGGGTGACATTATAAAAGGTAGAAATTTAAAGGTAGAATTTAGAATTAATTGGGAACGATATTGCATTTTCCTAATTTAACCCTCTAAGGCTAATATAATAATAAATTTGGGCTAAAGCCCTTGTGGTCTTGAGGGTTAATTCCCAACCATGCCCTAAAGGACATGGCTATTGATGTGATTATCAATTAAATACGTTTCATATTTGAGTATTTTCAATTCTCAATTTTCAACTTTCAATTTACGACCCCGTAATTCGTAATTCGTAATTCGTAATTGACCAGCATATCTAAAGAGGTTATTGTTAGCGAGTGGGGAAACGGAATAACTAAAAAGCAAGATCTTTTCTGCCCCCTAATTTTTTTAAAAACCAAATTAAACAAAATGATGTTATAAGGATTATTGCCCAAGTCTGATGATTCCTCCGTCACTGTCATTCTCGCCGTTTTTCTGAGATTTAACACCTTTGAAGGAGTTGAAGTTGTAGGTCAATCCTATCCACACAATGCGGGTTTCGCTTTTACTGTAGTTGGTGAGTTTGTAAATAGCATTATCTGAATTGATCTCCCATTTACGTGTGTTAAAAACATCTGTCAAGATAAGGCTAACGGAAAATCTATTGTTTAAAAATGTTCGTTTTACAGCAATGTCTGCATAATAAATTTCGCTCAAATGGAATTGAGGTAATTCAATGGGAGAGTTATAATTAAAGAATAGTTGAATTTCTGTTTTTTTGTCCGGTTTAATGGTTGCTTTGATATTTCCTGTCCAGGCAAGGTTGTCAGTACTTAAATCAATTTCATTGTATTGACCGGTTGATTGAGTGTAAAATATTGAAAATCCGGGATTTAAAGAAAGATATTTATTGAGTTTATAGGTGATATTCAAATCGCCTCCTATTTTGTTTTGTGCCTTTCCATTGACGTACGTAAGTATTAATCTTTCAGGTGTCTTCAACATAGAGACTTGTGTAATGAAGTTTTGGGTACGGCTATAAAATATGTTACTGTTAAACTGAAACTTTTCTTTTATTAAAGAGTAGTTGAACTCTACTTTGTCAAGAATTTCAGGTTGCAAGTTTTTATTTCCCGTTTCGTATGTCATTTGGTCAATGATGTTGATAAAAGGATTTAATTGAGGATAAGTAGGGCGTGTTATTCTTCGATTTATGCTTAAAGCAATGTTTTGGGCGTTATCTATATCGTATTTGATTAGTAAATAGGGGAAGGGAAATAGATACTTTGTATAAACTGTATCTTGGATAGATTTTTGAATCAATTCAGAACTGTTATATTCTATTCTAGCACCTATTTTATAATAGATTTTCTTAAATAAACTGTCAGAATAGAGTAGGTATGATGAGTAAATATATTCCTGATGCTCTAGGTTGTTACTAAATTCAGGGTTTAAAATCCATTCACTTGAGATGCTCTCTAAATCGTAAAAGTAATAATTGAAATTATTCCATCTGGAAAATCCTTTTAAGCCAAATTCTATTTTACCGGTTTTGAATAAAGATTTCATGTAGTCAGCCTGAATACTCATATTAGTGGGTCTTCCCCCACCAAAAGATTTTTGTAACAGCACGTTTTCAATATGATATTCAGCAGGTCTGGAACCTTTTGTTCTTGAAAATGAAGCATCAAAAGAGAGTTCGTGTTTGTTCTTTTCGATTATTCGTTTATAGGATAGCGTAGTCCCAAAGGTTTTTCTCGAGTGAGTGATGTTGTTTTTTCTATTAAAATGAAATTCAGGCAGCGTGTCGTCCAATTGTTGACCGGTAATGGATTGAACATTATTCAAATGAGGCGACATGTATTTTAAACTCAAAGAAAATAGATCTTTTTTTGTCGGCTTTGCATTGAATAATAATCCTAGTGTATGATTTGAATTTCTTTGTATTGATTGAATATCTTGTTCAACAAAGAGGTTTTGAGCGTACAGTTCCCTCATCAAACTACTTTGAATATCATTTTTTTCATATTTACCATTATAGCTTATTCCGATATCCCAAATTCCTTTAGAGTAGTTTAAATTCAATCCTCCATTGATTTTGTTGTAAATGCCATAATTTAAAGAAGCTGCACCACTCATTCCGGAAAGGGTTTCTCTTTTAGTTACGATGTTGATGATACCGCCTGTTCCTTCTGCATCATATTTTACATCCGGGTTGGTGATGATTTCAATGCTTTCAACGTGCGATGCAGGAATTGAATTCAAGCCTGATACTGTAGTGGGAACACCATCAATAAGCAGAAGAATGTTTTTATTTCCACGGAGATAAACATTGTCCTCCCCGTCAATGCTAATAGAGGGCTGACTTTTTAATACATCTGTGATATTGCCGGAAATAGCAGAAATGCTTTGTGCTACGTTTATTTTGGTCTTTTCAACGCTGATCTCCTTTTCAGTTCTACTCGCTGATACCTCAAACTCACCCAGATGCAATGCCAATGATCTCAAATAAATAGGTTCAGGTAGTGTAACAGAGGCATTTGATATCTCCACATTTCTAAGAGCAGTCATATAACCTACAGAATTTGACTTGATCAAATAACTTCCCGGTAATAAATTTTTAAATATAAACTCGCCCTTGGCATTGGTGATTGTTCCGGTTATTAATACTGAGTCAGATGTTTGGTAGATAGCAACAGATGCAAATTCTATGGGCTGCTTGTTGTCAATGTCCACTAATACACCGTTAATGGAATAGTTTTTATATTCTTGTCCAAAAGAAACAAAGTTAAACAATGTGAAGAATAGTATGAGGATGAGAAGGGTTTTTGAGTATCTCAGCATAAACTTTAAATTTTCAAGTATAATTACTTTGGACAGAATATTATATAAATGGTTTAATTTTTACATTATAAATAAACCTTACAATTAAATATTTTACTCCTAAAAGGTTGCTTTAAAGGTGGAAGCGATCTTATTCCGCCTTCCGCCTTTCGCCTTCCGCCTTCAACAGAATGTTATATTGAAACTTTTTCTTACTTTTGTGAGCTATTTTTTCCACAATGCAACAATGTAAATTCGCTATCGGTTTAATGTCGGGGACTTCGCTGGATGGACTGGATTTGGCTTTTTGTCAATTTACAGAAAATCAGGGAGTTTATCGCTATGAGGTGGTAGCTACGGAGGAGGTTTCTTATAGTGACGAGCTGCGCAGTCGGTTGGGGCGGGCACACCAGTTGTCCGGTTTTGAACTGATGCGGTTGGATCAGGAGTTTGCGCAATTTTGTGCTCAGGAGGTGAATCGGCTGATCGGAAAGGTAGGCATCACACCCGATTTTATTGCTTCTCACGGTCATACCGTTTTTCATGCACCGGAGCTGGGCTTCACGACTCAGATTGGCAATGGTGGAACACTTGCCGGACTGACCGGAATACCTGTTGTGTGTGACTTCCGCTCTTTGGATGTGGCGTTGGGCGGTCAGGGGGCTCCTCTGGTGCCAATTGGAGATCGCTTGCTCTTTTCAGAGTATGATGCGTGTCTGAATCTGGGTGGTATAGCTAATATCTCTTTCGAGGATGGAGCGAAGAGGGTGGCTTATGATATTTCGCTCTGCAATATCCCACTCAATCACTATGCGCGCCAAATGGGATACCCGTTCGATAGAGAGGGAGCGATTGCCGAAAAGGGACGAATTGTCTCCCCCCTAATAATTCAATTACAAAAATTAAAATATTATAAAAAACCATACCCTAAATCGTTGGGACGGGAGTGGTTTGAGCAGGTGTTTTTGCCGATTTTAGAGGAAACGGAAGCTTCATCGGAGGATTTAATGGCAACCATCACGGAGCATATTGCATCTGTTATCGGGGCTAATCTGCCGGATCAAGGAAAGGTGTTGGTGACGGGTGGAGGTGCGTTTAACTCATTTTTAATGAAGCGAATAGCTGCACATACTCAATCGGAAATTTGTCTTCCTGATGAGCAGACAATCAAGTTTAAGGAGGCGATTGTTTTTGCATTTTTGGGCTATTTGAGATGGCGTCAAGAGGATAATACACTCGCTTCGGTTACCGGTGCTACACAAGATAGTGCAGGTGGAGCAATCTATTGGATATCAAAAAAATGATGAATTATGGTTGATTTAAAACAATATAATACATTCGGAATTAGTGCATTATGTAAAGAGTTGATTGAGATTACAGATCCCTCTCAGCTGGTGGATGCGATTGAAAAGAAACTTTTTTTTGAACCGTTTTTAATTTTGGGGGGAGGAAGCAACTTCCTGTTTACTCAGGATTTAGCAGCCAGAGTGTTCTATATCAATACGAAAGGGATTCAATGGATAGCGGAAAATAGTACCTATGTTTATCTGAAAGTAGCGGCCGGTGAGGAATGGGATGATCTGGTAAATTACTGTGTGGAGCATAATTATTACGGATTGGAGAATTTAGCCGGTATTCCCGGAAAAGTGGGGAGTAGCGCTGTGCAAAATATCGGAGCGTATGGTATGGAAGCTAAAGATCGGATCTTTCAAGTCCATACTTTGCGTCTCGACAATGGACGTAAAGTGCTGTTTACCAATGAGGATTGCCGATTTGGCTACCGCGATTCGATTTTTAAGAGAGAGGTTAAAGATCAATATGTGATTACGGAAGTGGTATTTCAGTTGTATAAGATTAAATCGTTTAACCTTGAATATGGCGCCTTGAAGGAGTTGGCGCAAGAGCCTGATAAAGTGACCCTTGCCGGAGTTCGTGATGAAGTGCTTCGGATAAGAAACTCCAAATTGCCATCGGTAAAGGAGATCGGTTCAGCAGGAAGCTTTTTCAAAAATCCCGTTGTTTCTATAGAACAATGGAATCAGCTGAAAGCGGAATATCCCAATCTGATTGGTTATCCGGTAGCGAATGAGAATATAAAGCTGGCAGCCGGACAGCTGATTGATATGGCGGGCTGGAAAGGGTATCGCGAAGGGGACGCCGGCGTGTATCCCAAACAAGCCCTAATCCTAGTCAACTACGGTATCGCCACAGGACAAGAAATTCTCCAATTAGCGGAAAAGATCAAGGAAAGCGTCGTGCAGAAGTATGGAGTTTACCTTGAACCAGAGGTGATTGTGCAAAGGTAGAAGGAAGAAGGTAGAATTTTAAGGCGGAATGATTTCGGATTTCGGAATGCGATGTGATCCCCTAATTTGATTTTCTCTTTACCTTTCTCTTTGTCTTTAATTTTCGGAGAAACTATTGTAAATTTGTAATTATCTTTGTCTATAACATTAATGAGATTCAATTTGAGATAAAACAGTATGGCTGAGCAACAATATAAAGAAGAAAACTAAAATACTTTTTTTCATACCTGTTTTTGAATTATATACTTCGCAGATTCATAAATTTAGAATTTAGTCGGTAGATGGAGATTTGTTTTCAACTTTTATCAGCTCTCCTTTTTCATTATAAAATTTCCACGAACCATATTCGTAAAAATCTACTTCCATACTGCTGTCATAAAGGATAATACCTTCTTTCTTTATAACGCCAGTAGGATAATATTCAATCATATACGCCTGACGTATTGGTGTTTTTGTTAATCCACGATACTTATCAATCAGCACTTTTTTCCCATCATTTAACTTGATATCAAATATTTTACAACTAAGATATCCAACTTTTTCATCAAAAAACATCCAAGTTCCGGCATATTCACCGTTTTCAAATTCTCCAATACGAAATAAGTTATGATTTTTCTTAAAATAGCTTATACTTAATCCATGCAATACATCATCTACATAGTAAGCACATTCATTATCTTCAATCCAAAAACCTTGTTTTTTTCCATTCTCATCGGTAAAATTGATACTGTTATTTTGTGGATAAACATTGAGGTTGATGAATAAAATTAAACTTATAATAAACACTAAATGCTTCATAATCAGTATTAATTTGAATTATTGATTTTATTTCCGGATTTTATAGGTGCAAATGTATAATTAATTTTGGATTTAAAACAAGTGTAATTGTAATTTTGATCACAAACCATTTATATATAAATTTTTCCTATTTTTGCAGATTATTATGAAAAACAAAAGAGTATATAAGATTTTATCGCACGTTATCACCATGGTGGTGATGCTGATCTTTTTTGTGTTTTCATCAGGGATTATGGTGACAGTTCATGTGTGTACGGAATCGCATGATCATATTTGTTCTACTTCGCGACATAGTATCTATTTGCTTATCCATGAACATCATCATACAGGTTGTGAGTCTGAAGAATGTCATGCCTGCTCATCAGTGGATGAGGAACATTCTCACTGTACTATGCACTCTCATTGTTCGCTGGTTTCCCATCTGATAAAAATTACTGATAGCTATAAAGTTGATGATTTATCAAAGGAATATCAATTAACATGTGATCCGATTGATCTTTTCAATGAGCCAATAGTTGAAATATCATCTGTTCCAGCCTCTTTTGAACAGATGAGTACAGATATTGATCGTCCCTCCATTCGAGCGGGGAGTCCCGATTTTATTCATTTTATTTCTCAAAGAGTATTGTACGCCTAATAGTTTGTTGTTCAAATTGTTATAAAGTACACTGCGAATTAATTACACTATTGTTAATGACTACAAGTAGATTTTACTTGTGCTAAAATGATGAATAAAATGAAAAAACAACTGTTTATATTATTGTGTCTGGGATTTTTTATAATGACAACTCAAGCCCAGGTACAAACCTTAAAAGGAACCATCACTGAGTATGGTGAAGGAGGTAGTATGTCTCCGGTTTCAGGCGCCTCCGTGCAGTGGTTGGGAACCAATATAGGAGCCTTTTCAGATGCAGAAGGTCGATTTGAAATTACTAGAGTCAGTTCGGTAAATCGTCTGATTGTTCGCTATATAACGTATGCAAACGATACGATTGAAGTGCCTCAAGATCAGGAAACTCTAAATATAGTTTTGTCTTCAGCCAATAGTCTGCAAGGCGTAGAAGTTTCAGCTAGAGAGGGTTCTTATATTTCTATCAAACCGATTTTAACTCAGATTACTACCAGTGAAGGATTGCGTAGAGCAGCTTGCTGCAATCTGGCAGAAAGCTTCGAGGGCTCGCTCTCCGTGGATGTGGAGTATGCCGATGCCGTAAGTGGCGCTCAACAGATTGCGATGTTGGGTTTATCCGGAATTTATACGCAGATTTTACTGGAAAATGTACCCTATATCCGATTGTTAGGCAATCAGTTCGGATTGGGTTTTGTACCCGGTTCATGGATGGATGCGATCAGTGTTTCGAAAGGAACCTCTTCAGTATCTAATGGATTTGAGGGAATCACCGGACAGATCAATCTGGACTACAAAAAGCCGGAAACCAATAAGGAAAAGCTCTTTTTGAATCTATACGGAAATACGATGGGTTCCGCAGACGTGAATCTTAATACCCGTTTCCCGATGAGCAAAACTAAACCGGTTTACGGATTGCTTTTATTACACGCCAACTCTCAAATGGCACGTTTGGATAACAATAAGGATGGTTTTATGGATTTGCCTCTAACTAAGCAATTGAACTCCATGTTCAGAATCGATTATCGCTATAAAGAGGTGATGGAGGGCAGAACTATGATCGGTTATCTGATTGAAGACAGGGTAGGAGGGCAAATGAAGTATGATCCCAAACAGGAATTGAACATGTTCAATCCTTACGGATTACATATTAAAACCAATAAGGTAGATCTGATTACAAAAAATGGATTTATGTTTAAAGATCACCATCACAGAAGTATTGGAACGATTTTATCGTTCAACTTTCAGGATAATCAGTCGATTTTTGGGATGCGTCTCTACAATGCTGAACAAGTGAGTGGATATGCAAATATTTTGTACTCAGACCGTTTTGGAGCAAAAGAAAATCACCGTGTCGGAATGGGATTGAGTATGCAGGTTGACTATTTGAGAGAAATTTTGAAAACGCTCCAAGTCAGTACCTCACACTATTTTCAAAATAAAAAAGAAATAGTACCCGGATTCTACGCGGAATATGCTTACTCCATAGCTGAAAAGTTTATTGTTATGCCCGGTTTCAGGGTAGATTATCATGCTTACTATAATCAGATGTTGTACACTCCTCGTTTGCATACCAAATGGCAAATATCGGAACATAATGCCGTGAGAGCTTCGGCAGGAAAAGCATACAGAGTTTCCAATGTGATAGCTGAAAATCTTTCTTTGCTGGTGAGTAACAGGGAGTTCATTTTTGAGAAAGATCTCAGACCCGAAGAGGCTTATAATGTTGGGGCAAGTTATGTCAGAACTTTCAAAATGAAGGGAGGACAATCTACTTTTACAGTGGATTATCACTACACTTACTTTGTTAATCAGACCATTGTAGATATGGATCAGGATGCGCACAACATTTATGTTTATAACCTCAATGGAGGTGTTAATGGGATTTTAAACCAATCCTATTCGCATGCCTTTCAAGCGGAGTTGATTATGTTACCGATTGACCGTTTTGAGATTACTCTGGCGTACAGATTTAATGATGTGCAGATGACTACAGCCGGACAATTGCTGCAAAAAGCGTTGATGAGTCCGCATAAGGCACTCCTGAATCTGAACTATGCTACCCGATACAACAAATGGAAGTTCAATACGACACTGCAATACAATAGCAAGATGCGTTTGCCTAAGTTGGATCCGGCATTGGTGCAACCGGAACAGGAATTGCCTCAGTACCGTTTGGATGCGCAATCACCCGATTACTTTATTTTGAATGCACAAATAACCCGCAAGCATAAACAATGGGAGTTTTATATTGGAGCCGAAAATATGTTGAATTACAAACAGGAGATGCCTATTTTGGGCTATGATAATCCTTTTGGACCTCAATTTGATGCTTCCATGGTGTATGCTCCGATTACCGGAATTATGGGTTATGTGGGCATGAGATTAACTCTTAGAAATCATTAGAATTTGAAAAATAAATAAAAATAAACCTATGAAAAAACTGTTCATTTTAGTTGTATTGGCTGCTTTTGGATTATCCACAGCATTGTATGCTCAAAGCAGCAAGAAACAAACTGTAACCATCAAAACCAATGCTTGTTCGAGCAAAAGTGATGAGATTTTTAAAGAGATTATCCCTTTTTTGAAAGGGGTTTCATCTTATGAATTTTGTGAACACTCCGGTAATTTAACTGTGACTTATAATCCTAAAAGAACCGATGAAGCCACAATCAGAAAAGCAATCGCCAAGTTGGGTTTTGACGCTGATGACGTGAAAGGAGATCCCGTAGCACGCAAAAAACTTCCCCAAGAGTGCCTTACTCCTGTAAAGAAAGGCAGCTGTAAGCATTCCTGCGGAGGACACTGAGAAGTGTGAAATAAGAAGTAAGAAGGTAGAAGGTAGAAGGTAGAAGGTAGAATTTTAAGGCGGAAGGCGGATTTCGGAAGGCGGAATTTTTTGAATTACGAATTACGTTTTTTATTGATTGCTGAATGCATCGACTTCGGAAGGTAGGATTTGATTTCTGCCTTCCGATTTTAATTACATATTTAGGCTAAAATTCGTTGTATCAATACAATAAAAATTGCCATACTTAAAAGATATGGCAATTAAAAATGTATATGCTTTATTGTCAACTTATTACAATGCTACCTTTCTAAGTTTTGAATTTAGATATAAGGTTCATTCGTAATTCGTAATTGTGTTCTTCTTCCTTCTACCTTCTACCTTCTACCTTCTACCTTATTTAAGGAGGTTCATTATCGTTTTGTACACCAAAATTGGGGCTACTTCGAATGAGTATCTCTTTTCGATTCTTTCGGTGAAGCGGTGTGCGTCTTTACCGAAGGCGCCAATATCCAAAACGGGAAGATCCAGTTTTTGCATATCTTCCAGTGGAAGGTCGTACTTCACGCCAAATCCGGGCATATTGTTTTTCAATGCAGCGATGATCTTGGGATCTTTAGGTGCTGCTGCATAGCTTAAGTCGGAAATGTAAGGGAAGAATTTCTTGTACACCAGTTTATAGTCGGTTTTGGTGCTGTTTACTGCATCCGCTACAGCGTCCAGTAAAGCTTTCTCTCTGGGCTCTTTACCTTCAACGTAGATATGTGGATAGTAAGGAGGTGTGAAATAGACGATTACCACAGGATCGCGGTCGCTCCACAAGTGGTGAGTCAACTCTACCAGTTTCAATGAGAAGTCACGTTGATCGATGCTCTCATCTGCCATCATGCGATCGGAAAGCTCTTTAAGTTGAGCATCCAATTGGTCACCCATCTCTGCTTTTACCTTGTTGTAGAGCTGATCATAAGTCAATACTCTGGTTTTCCAAGGCAGTTGTTTATAGGTTCTGTTCGCCAATTCACAGAAACGTTTGTATTGGTGATTCAAGTCGTCGATGGTGTTTTGGAACGCCTCTTCAGCTGCTTTCACCATTTTCTCCAACACTTCATCAGGCGTGCTGATATGGGTTGCATAGTTAAAGAATGAGGTTGCATATTGTACAGTTTGAACCGAATATTCCGGTTTTAAGTCTCTTTGTTTCAATGTGATAGGAGGTAATGAAACTTCCCCTTCTGCCACATCACAGAAGTCGGCATTGAGGTTGATACGATTGGTAATCGAAGCTAAGATTTGGTTTGCATCGATTCCTTTGAAAGACTCTCCAACGTGAGTTTCTTTTCCTACAACATAGAAAGAAGGCATCAATTTTCCAACAGTTCCGATATAAACATATTTATTGGGATCGCCTTCATATTCAGCGGTCATATAGTCGGTATCCAACAGCGCCAAATAATCATAACCATGTTTTTCTCTCATTTTGATCAGTTCAGGTACTACCGACAACATTCCGCCGGAATTTCCCTCTTCGTCACAAACTGCTGCAAAGATGAGATTGCCTTCAAAGTTCTCAATATCTTTGGAGATTTCTTCCATAATCGCCATGATGATTGCATCTCCGGTTTTCATGTCGAAAAGTCCTCTACCGAAAAGGTAATCACCTGATTCTAAGTCTTTTCTAGCTTCTTCAGGCAACGATGCAGCGATCTCTTTAAACTTTTCAGTCAGTTCATAAGGTCTGTGCGCATACTCTTTCAGTGTGCCGTAGTCGGAAATACCCACTGTATCGGTATGTCCAATCATAACGATCGTCTTTTTCGAATCTCCTTTTCCACCCTTCATCGTTGCAATCAAAGAACGACGTCCCAATTTGTCATTTTTCATATTCACAAATTGCAAGTGATCAGGATTTTTCTTATAGTAATCCATTTCAGAAAAGATCTCATACACTTTCTGAACGGAGTTCAATTCTCCGGGAGTTTCAACCACACTCAGTTGATTCGTCAAAGCAACTGCAATCTCCTCGATACGCGCAGCCATTTTAGCATTCACAAATTCCATACAAATCATATTTTTAGTTAATAAATAATCGGCTTCAGTTCATTTGTAAAAGAGTCATTAAAATCCCTACAAATTAACCGACAAATATACGAATATTTTTTGATATTCCTTTTCTTTTTGGAATAATAAAAAAAAGGGGGGG
>JGI24711J26586_10000381_pt1 | contig 33979 bp, 28 predicted proteins | sample BioPla3DNA1_FD_26586 | JGI IMG/M metagenome (IMG submission 26586)
CAGCCTGGCTACGTCGTCACCCGACATGCCCCGCCGCAAGGTACGGTAGGTGGCAATGGGCTTGCCGCTGGGGTCAGTAGTGCCGCCGGGATCGCTTCCCACTTCTTCCTTGGTAAGGATGCGCAGCATATCGCCGCGGATATAGCCGTTCATGCCGCTGTAATACACGTGGTACCAGGTATAGCCGCCGTTTTGCACGGTAGTGCCCATGAGCCTCACCCGTGTACCCATGCGGTAAATCTTGGTAAGCGTCAGCGCCTTCATGGAGCCTTGCTTGCGCATAAGCACATTGTTCATCACCGTTACGGCAATATCTGAAGCCGTACCGGGAGCGGGCGTCTGCGCGGGATCCGGCGTTTGCGTGCCCGGTGTCTGGGTAGCAAGCCAAGCCGCTACTTCTTCAGCAGACATAATATGGGCGTACTTGGCCAGAACATAAACGTCGGCGCCGGCATCGGTCAATAGATGCCAGGTGGTTCCGCCGGAAGTCATGGTCATCTGATAGGGCAGCACCGTGCCCCTTAGTACCTGCCTGGCAAGCCCGCCCGAGGTGGAGGGCGCAGTTCGCAGGTTGGTGTGGTCATAGTCAATCATCACATAGCCGGTAGTGGTAAGCGGGGGGATAACAGTGCCGGGGTTTGGAGTTTGGCCGGCCAGGTACTGCGCCACTTCAGCATCGGTCAGCTGCCGGACGCAATCGGAACGCAAATAGCCCGTATGCCCTTCGGCGGATACAAAATACCACAGGTAGCCGCCCTGATTGATGATGGGGCCGGTGATGGGATAAATCTTGTTTTTCTGCAACCATATAATGGATGTGCCCGCGGGAGTTTTACGTAAATTGACATTGCCCTTGGTCAGAACAATATAGCCGCTGGCGCTCACCTCCGGCGGGGTGGTGGGGCTTGGCTGCCCGGGTGTGGTTTGGTCCAATACTTTGACCATATCGCCACGGATATAGCCCGTGCCCTGTTCGGAATACACATAGTACCATAAGTAGCCGCCATGGGTAGTAGTGCCATAGTAGTTAAGGGTCGTGCCCTTGTCAAGGCGGGCAATGACGCTGCCGCCGGGATCCTGCCTCAGGTTGACGCCGCCCTTGATTAAGATAAGCTTACCGCCGACAACCGATGGAACGGGAGTGACAACAGGGGGCTTGGGCGAATCGGTTACCGCGGGCGGGGCGGGAGGTTCCGTCGCGTTGCCTTCACTGTCTACATAATCGTAACAATCCGAGCGCACATAGCCTCTCAGGCCGCTTTGCACGTCGGTTGCGTACACCCAGTCATACCCGCCATAGTAAATAGGGCCGCCGCTAAAGGGAAGAATAGTGCCCTTGTTCAACTGTTTTTGGCTTTCCCCGCCCGGTGACAGCCTCAGGTTGACGCCCGATTTGGTCAGCTTCACATAGCCGGTAATGGCTGACGGCGGGGTGGGATCAGTGGTTGGGGCTGGCGACGGGGTCACCGCATTGCCCGAACCGTCCGAATAGTAGAAAAAATCCTCATGCACATAACCGTACACCTTGCCGGAAGCATAATAGGCATACTGCCAGCCAACGCCGTTTACCACCTGCTTTTGGCCGTAATAGGGCAGGACCTCGTCCTTTTGCAGCCACAAGAGGCTGGAACCGTTGGGCTTGTCTCGGAAGTTAACGTTCTTTTTGTTAATGGTGATATAGCCAGATGCCTGTACGCCCCCGGAGGGAGTTTCAGGCTGCCCGCCTGATTCCGGCGGCGCGACAACGGGCGCGCCCAATTCAAGGTGGGCGGCGCTCATATAGCCGGTAAATTTATCGTAGGTAACAGGATACCAGCCGTCCTGTACGGGGCCGGTCACGGTGACCTTGTCGCCCTGCAAAAAGGCGTACAGGCCGTTGCCTCCGGGCGTTATGCACAGGTTGGCGCCATGCGCCGTTACAGTAGCGGAAACGGGGAAGGTTGTATTTGAGCTGCCTTCAGGTTTGCTGGTTACCACAACGCCGCCGGAAGTGTCCGGAGTGGTGGCATCTCCTTGGCTATCGACAAACTCGTAGCAGTCCGAACGCACATAGCCGTACCTGCCGGACTGGGTTTCCTGAACATACACCCAGTTGTAGCCGTTGTAAGCCGCAGGCTGACCATAGTAGGGCAGGATGATGCCCTTTTGCATTTGCATAATGGAGCTGCCGCCCATGGAAGAGCGCAGATTGGTGTTGGTTCTTGTAATGCGGACATAGCCGCCCGCCGCCACAGTGGGGCCGGAACCTATGCTTGTGGAAGGCGCAGCGGACTGCGAAGGGCTACTTGCGCCGCTTTCTTTAATCATATCGCCGCGCACATAGCCTTCGTAGGTACGGGTGCCTACATTGTCTTTCAAGGCAACGGTACCCCGCACCCTATACCAGGTATAGCCTTCGGCCGTTTTGGTTCCAAGAATTTCGACCACATCCCCATAGCGGAAATGGCCGTAGTGGTCGCTGTTTTGCGAGGCCTCCTTACGGAAAAGCACCTTGTCGTTGATGATGGTGCCCGTACGGCTTTGCGCTAGCGACATGATAGGCAGCAAGACCACTGCCATCATTAGGCACAGCGCCCGAATAATAGGATTGTGTCCATTTTTGTGCATACCGTTTACCTCTACTGTTATTCCATCGCTTGACAGCCAAACAGACCGCAAGCAATCAATCCGCATGAACTCATAACATAGTATATTACAATTTCGTTACGAGGTCAACATTTATTTTGAATTTTCTTAATGTTTTTGAGGTTTTTAAGGCTCGAAGCCAGTCAAAACACAAAATCATGTCCGTTCATGTCCTTTGAAGTCCTTTCATGTCGCTGATTTGCTTTGGTAGCTTGCGGTTGCGCCGGAAAAAGGGCGCAGAAAGGAGCGCAACGATGCAGCAACAAACACAAACCCCAAACAAACAGGAAGGGCGGGAAGAAGCCCTCAACAGGAGGGAAAGGGAGCTTGACAGGCGGGAAAAGGCCTTGGAAGCGGGCGAGCTACTACGAAAAGGCGGCCTGCCCAAGGAGGCTTTAAGCCTTGTAAGCCTTGACAGCCACGAAAGCATGATGGAAAGCATCAAGACCCTGAACCTTCTGAAGGAGCGCTTTTCCCAAGGGGCGCCCGAGGTGGCGGCTCCCGACCAAAACCCCCGGAACCTCAGCTACAACGAAAGGCTACGCCGCTACAGCAGCCGCTTTTCAATCCCCTACAACAACTAAGGAAAGGAAAAACCATGAGCGAAACCATGAAACAAAACCTCATCATCCCCGAAGTGATGGGCGAAATGGCCGACAGCCTCTTTGGGCAAAAAATGAGCCTAATGAAGGTATGCAAGGTGGATACCACCTTGGAAGGCGTACCCGGCGACACCCTCAAGTTTCCCTGCTTCCGCTACATCGGCAAGGCCGAGGAAGTGCCCGAAAACGGCGACGTGCCCTTGGGCGTCCTGACCGCCGACACCACTGAAGTGAAGGTTAAAAAGTTTGCCAAGGCCGTGTGCCTGACCGACGAAGCCCGCCTCTGCGGCTTTGGCGACCCTGTGGGCGAGGCGGCAAGGCAGCTATCCTACGCCATTGACCACGCAGTGGATGAGGAAATGTACGGCATCTTAAAAAACCTGCCGCTAAGGCAAAAGTCCGTCTACGATACCCTCACCGCCGATACGGTAGCCGACGCCCTCACCCTCTTTGGCGATGACCCCGACGGCGAAAAGTACCTTTTTGTCGATGCCGAAGGCTTTGCCGCCCTGCGCAAAGACCCGGGCTATATCAGGGCCAGCGACCTTGGGCAGGAAACCATCTTCTTCGGCGTCGTAGGCGAAATCTGGGGCTGCCGGATTGTGCTGTCCAGCCGCCTGAAAGAAGATGCCGAAACCAAGGAAAAGAACTACTATATCCTCAAGCCCGGCGCCCTGCGCCTTGTGTCCAAGCAAAAGACCATCATCGAAAAAAAGCGGGAGCCCGAAAAGATGCGGGACACCATCTTCGCCTCCCGTCACCTGGCCTGCTACCTGTACGATGCGCAAAAGGCCATCGCCTTAACCAAGTTTACAGGGCTTGAGCAATTATCAGGCGGCATGACGCTTGAAAGGGGCGAAACCCTGGGCAGCTATATCCTGCGCATGGAAGCGCACCTGCAACCGCCGGGGGGCTACGCCTGGTATGTAAAGCCCGCCGATTCCGCCATGGGCATCAGCTACCAGACGGCCTATCAAGGCGCGCCTTGGCCGGGCGAGGGGCAGGAAATTCTCTTGCAGGACAAAAGCTATTTGCAGGCGGTGCTATGCGACAGCCAAAAAATGCCCGTCAAATACCTCTTGGTCGAGGCGCCGCTATGACCGGAGATACCTTAAACACGGCGAAAAACATGCTTCAAAAACGCCTGCCTGATGAACAGGACGCGGAGCTGCTCAACAGCCTGCTGTCCGAAGCCGCCCTCACCCTCCTATCCCTCACCCACAGGGAGCAGCTGCCCGCTGGTATGGCGGGCCTGCTTTCCCGCCTTTCGGCGGTGTACTACAACCGTTTGGGGCTGGAAGGGGAAAACCTGCGCAAGGAGGGCAGCGTGCAAATGGCCATGGACGGGGTGCCCGATGATATCCTGCGGGAAATCAGGGCATGGCGGCTTGCCTGGGTGCCAAAATGCGTCCCGTAAAGCGAAACCTGCGCCAAGTAAGCCTCTTTCCCACCCGCCCCTACAAATCCAGAACGGGCGCTGTGACCTTGTATGAGATAACAGGCGAGCAGACGCCTTTCTTAGCCAGCGTCTACCCCTTTGACAGGCGCATTTTCACTGACAGGGCCACCCGCCGCCCTTTGGAAAGGCTCATTTTCATCCCCAGTCGCCCCATTCAAGCCAGCATCGGCGACCATTTGAGGTTGGCAGGCGACAGCCGCACCTACCGCATCAGCCGTGTGCTAAGCTACCCCCGCCACCTTGAAATCGAAGCGGAAAGGATGCTCTAAAATGAACATGGAAACCGTTTACACTGCTCTTCAAAACGCCACGGGCTGCGCCGTTCGGGGCGATGGGGCCGACTGGCCGCTGCCTTGGGTGTCCTTCCAAGACAAAACCAAAGACGGCCATGCTCAAATGCAGGTGGAAGTTCGCTCCCTGTCAAGGGAACATTGCGACAGCCTATCCGCCGCCACTCAAAACGCCCTGTACGCCCTTGGCTACGCCTTAAAGAACTCAAACAACCATGAAAACTGGGAGTCGGGCGCCTTTATTAAAAAGATGCTCTTTCACCGGCTGCTTACCACTGAGCTGTATATAAACGGGCAAAAGGTGGGCGGGCTATATGCCCTTTCAATCAAGCGCCTGCCCTATTCCGCCCTGAATGACGGCGGCGTTCGCAGCATAGAAGGCGGAGCTATGCGCCTCGTCCTCAGCTTTATCCACAACCCTGACGACCTTGGCCAGCAAGCCGCCCTCACAGGCGGTCAGATGGCATTCAACAACAAAACCTACCTTTGCGCCCTGCAGGAAGCCAAGGCTCAGGGCCGCATCATTACCTGCCAATACCTGATTGAAGAAAAGGAGACGCCATGAACCCATTTATATTCCGCCGGGCGGACGTCTTGGCTCTAAACTTTAACAAACTCTCCAAAGACGATTTGCCCCACACCCTACTCTGCCTTGCCCTCAAAGGCGCAGGGCGCAAAAACCCCGAAGCGGAGGCTGACAGATTGCTTAAAAGCCGCCCGCCCAATCTTTATGGCCGGCTGCTTGCCGCCGCCACCGCCGCCTACCAACGGCAAAAACGCATGTTTTTGCGACACAACCGAGAGTACCAGGCCTGGCGTGCGGGCTATTACATCGCCTGCGCCCTGGGCGCCCAAAATCAGTACCCGCCCCGCCCCTGAAAGGAGACAACCATGGACGAACAACAACTGATGGACACCCTCAAAACCCTGTACCGCATGCAAAAAGAAGCGCTCATGCAGCGGGAAATCGAAGAAGAGCGTCTGGAGGAAAAGAACGATGAAATTTAACGGCCAAACCCTGCCCCGAGCCGCCCGCCTGCGGCTATCCTACAGCCCCAATACAGAAAGCGGCTGCGTCCGAAGCCTGATTGCCAGCTGGGACTTTTGCACACACGAGGAGGCCCACAAGCTGCTGGCGGCCGTGCGCGGGCCGGTCACGGTGGAGCTTTTAGACCCCGCCACAAAGATGGCCGTCAGCATGGTGTGCGGCCTTGTTCACAGCCGCCTTGAAGAAGCGAAACACGGCTGGAAAAACCTTGAAATAATGCTGCGGGAAGACCCCAATACCTACTATTCCGAGGTGAACGTATGAACATTCGCAAAGTCATTTTAGGCCTTGTGTCCTCTTTGCTAATGGGGCTAAGCCAACTGCTTGGCGGGGTGGACGCCCCGCTCAAGGCCCTGTTTGCGCTGATGGCAGCCGACCTCATCACAGGCATGCTCAAAGCCGCCCTGCGCAAGGAGCAGTCGGAGGGGCTTTCTTCCAAAACCATGTTTTTGGGCCTTGGGCGCAAGCTCATCGTACTCATCCTTGTGATGATGGCCGTGCAATTAGATAGCCTCCTTGGCCTTGACAGCGTCAGCCGCCTTGCCGTGATTGGCTTTTATGTGGCAAATGAAGCCCTGTCCATCGTGGAAAACGCCGCCCTGCTTGGCGTCCCCTTCCCCAAACAGGTACTGTCCTCGCTTGAAGCGATGCGGGATAAGGAGGAAAGACAGGAGGAATAAAAGGAAAAAACCAAACAGCCTTCACAGAAAAAATCTTGAAGGCTGTTTTAATGTATGAAACAGATTGAAAAACCTTGTTTTTTGAAGTATATTATACTAATAAGGAAAGCAAATGCTGTTTGGGACTATAAATAAGCACTGATATGATTGAAATGGAGAGGGGAAAAATCTCGTGGCAAGGGTGGCAAAAAACGCAAATTTACATGCGGCGAGCGTGGCAAAAAAAGATGAGTTTTATACTACTTATGAAGATATACAGGCAGAATTAAACCATTATGAAGACAAGTTCAGAGGTAAAACTGTTTTCTGCAATTGTGATGACCCCTTTGAAAGTTACTTTTCTAAGTTTTTCTTGCGAAACTTTAATTATTTAGGGTTAAAGCGCCTAATATGCACTTCTTACAGTACTTCTCCCGTGATTGCGCAGCAACTGGTACTTTTTGATGATATGGACGAACCTGTCGTGCAGGGCAACGGCTATGTCATGGATATAAAAGAGGTCCCCATGGCAAACAACCGAGGCGTTTCAGATGATGATATAGACGCTCTTCTGAAGTCAAAAAAACGAGGCGTAAAAAAGCTAAAAGGGGATGGAGATTTCCGTTCAGAAGAATGTATCGAATATCTGAAACAAGCGGACATCGTTGTAACGAATCCTCCGTTTAGTCTGTTTCGAGAATATATAGCACAGCTTGTGGAATACAATAAAGACTTTTTAATTATCGGTAATATAAACGCTATTTCATACAAAGAAGTATTCCCACTTTTCAAAAACAATAAACTATGGCTTGGTCCAAGTATCCGTAGTGGAGACAGAAAATTTTATGTACCCGATGATTATCCTCTCCGTGCTGCAGGTTGCGGCATAGATGAAAACGGTAGAAAATATATTCGTGTAAAAGGAGTTCGATGGTTTACTAACCTCGACTTCGCTATTAGACACGAAAAATTAGTATTGTATAAACGTTATTATGGAAATGAGGAAAACTATCCCAAATACGATAATTATGATGCGATCAATGTAGACAAAGTTGCCGACATACCTTGTGATTATTTTGAAAACATGGCTGTTCCTATTACCTTCGTAGATAAATATAATCCAGACCAGTTTGAGATTGTGGACGCGAATACCATAAGAACAAATGAAGACACACCAATAAAAAAACATGGTTTAATTAAAGACAAAGATGCTGTTATTTCTACTGAAATTTCTACAAAAAAAGACTTGACAAATCGTAATCTGACCATATCATCATTGACAGACAGACAGACAGACAGACAGACAGACAGACAGACAGACAGACGAATTACCTATGTCAGAATTGTCATCAAGCGGAAGATGTAACGGCATCATGGGAGTACCTATCACATTCCTTGATAAATACAATCCAGACCAATTCGTCATCATCGGACTTGACAGATATGTCCCAGACAATCCACACTACGGACACAGATTCACTGTCAATGGTCGAGAAAAATACGCAAGAATCCTTATTAAGAGAAAGATGTAACGGAATCATGGGTGTACCTATTACTTTTTTAGATAAATATAATCCAGAACAGTTTGAAATATTGGGCATCACCTTGGGTAATACAGTTGATTATCCAATGACAACCATTTATGAAAATGCCATTCAACACAATCAAAACGGTAAAACACAAAGCGGGAGTAAAGTTAACACAAGAGCTGCTGTCCTTGTAAAAGAAAAACCCAAGGACAAAGTTTATTATACTGCAGATAATGCAGACGGGTACTTGCTAAGTATATATCCTCGAATTTTAATCAGGAGAATAAAATCATGAAAATTGAACCAAAGCAAATTAAAGTCAAAGATATTTTTGATGGTTATGTTGATAACGATGATGACGGTGTGTTTGCCTACGGTGGTAAGCTTGCCATCCGTCCGGCATATCAAAGAAACTATGTATATAATAATGTTCAAGCTGAATCAGTTATCCAAACTGTACTTAAAGGTTTTCCGTTAAATATTATGTATTGGGTCAAGGTAGGGGACAATCAATACGAGATATTAGACGGACAGCAAAGAACGTTGTCTGTTATGCAGTATTTAGACCATAAATTTTCTATTCTGCTTGATGGGAAGAAATATTATTGGGATGCTTTACCCGATGACAAATATGATGCGATTATGAATTATGAATTTATGATTTATATATGTGAAGGTGAAGAATCTGAGAAGTTAGAATGGTTTAGGGTTGTTAATATAGCTGGTGTAAAATTAACCGACCAAGAGCTTTTGAACTCCGTCTATACTGGCGAATGGTTATCTGATGCCAAAAGATATTTTTCAAAGAGAAATTGTGCCGCAAAAAAATTATCGGATAGATATATAACCGGAGATCCAAACAGGCAGGAATTACTTGAAAAAGCACTTAAAGGTATTTGTGAATATCAAGGAATAAAAGAAATTTCAGAATATATGGCAAAGCATAAATCAGATGCAGACGCAAATGAACTGTGGCAATATTTTCAAGATGTTTTTCATTGGGTAGAAAAAATATTCCCTAAACACTATCCATCTATGAAGGGTTTGGACTGGTTACACCTTTACAATAAATATCATCATAATTCATATAATTCATCAGTGATGATTGCCGAAGTAAAAAAACTTCATGAAGACGAGGATGTACAGAAGAAAAAAGGAATCTATGAATATCTTCTTTGCAAAGACACTGACCCCTATGCAGGCAGATTGTTGAGCATAAGAGCGTTTGACAAAAGAGATAAAATGGCTGCATATACCAAACAAGATGGTATATGCCCCATATGCAAACAACATTTTAATTATGAAGAAATGGAAGGCGACCACATAATACCTTGGAGTAAAGGTGGAAAAACTGTACCCGAAAACTGTCAAATGCTCTGCAAGGATTGCAACGGAAAAAAGACAGATAAATACTAAGGGCAGTTCCATATACTCTGAATTAACGATCAATGGATAGAATAAAATCAGGACTATACTTCTTATAAATCACCCCCAAAGTTGAACTAAACCAACTTTGGGGGTGCATTTCATGTATATAAGTGAAATGGTTTAATTCTAAATCAAACGTTTAGAAGCCCAAGGCCTTGCCGTCGCGACGGGGGTCGGCGCCGCCATGGAGGGCGCCGTCTTCCTGATAGACGATGCCCTGCACGCCGCCGAAGTAGAGGTTCCACTCGCCCCTGTCATTCACTTCGTGGCCCATGGCCTGAAGCGCTTCAATCACTTCGGGGGCAAAGCCCATTTCGCCGGATTCGTAATGAATCTTGTTGCCCAAGTTGTCGGTAATACGGGGGGCGTCGATAGCTTCCTGAATGGTCATGCCGTGGTCGATCACATGGGAAATAACCTGCGCCACCGTGGTAAAAATGCGGGTGCCGCCGGGGGAACCGAGCGTCATGAAGGGGCTGCCGTCTTCTTTCAAAACGATGGTAGGCGTCATGGAGCTGAGGGGGCGCTTGTTGCCTTCAATGCGGTTGACCGATTCGGTACCTGCCACAAAGTCGTCCATCTCGTCGTTAGCGATGAAGCCGTAGCCTTCAATGGCCACCTTGGAGCCCCAGAAGTAGTTGATGGTCTTGGTAATGGCCACCATATTGCCCTTTTTATCGGCGATGGAAATATGGGTGGTGGAGCCGGACTCGTACTTGTAGGGGTCGTCGGCTTCGTAGGCGCCGCTCTTTTCAAGGTCAATCTTCTCGGACAGCATCTTGGCGTAGTCCTTGTTCGTGAGGCCGTCAAGGGGCACATCCTGGAAGTCAGAGTCGGCCATGTACTTGGCTCTATCCGCAAAGGCCATCTTAAAGGCTTCGGAGAACAGGTGCAGCGCAGGAGCGGAACTGGGCTCCAGGGCGCCGATGTCGAAGTTTTCAAGGATGTTGAGGATTTCAATCAAGTGGGTGCCGCCCGAAGACGCGGGGGGCGCGGAAATGAGCTGATAGCCCCGGTAGGTGGAGCGCACAGGCTCACGAACCTTGACTTGGTAGTTGGCCATGTCTTCCATGGTAATGATGCCGCCGTATTTTTGCACGGCGTTGACAAAGGCCTGGGCGATTTCGCCGGTATAGAAGGCATCCTTGCCGCCTTCGGCAATCATTTTCAGGGTCTTGGCCAAGTCGGGGTTCTGGTAGTTGTGGCCGATTTCATGGGGGAGGCCAAACTCATCCAGATAGTAGTGGCCAAGTTCGGGGTATTTAATCATGTTGTTGTAAGCATCGGTTGCCGCTGCGTTCATGTTGTAGGATACCAGGAAGCCTTCGGTCGCCAAGTCAATGGCGGGCTGCATAACTTCCTGGCGGCTCATGGAGCCGTACTTTTCAAGGGCGTATTCAAGGCCGGCCACTTCGCCGGGCACGCCAACGGACTTGCCGCCTTCTGAGTTATGGCCGCCGATGACCTTGCCATCATTGCCGATGGTCCACAGGGCAGGTGTTGCCAGGGAGGGAGCCATTTCGCGGAAGTCGATAAATACATCCTCGCCCGTTTCGGCGGAATGAATCAGCATAAAGCCGCCGCCGCCAAGGCCGGAAGTATAGGGCTCGACCACGCCGATGGCGTAGGCGGTAGCGATGGCTGCGTCAATGGCGTTGCCGCCCTTTTGCAAAATTTCAAGGCCCGCGCGGGAGGCATAGAAGTTGGATGCTGCCACCACGCCGTTTTCGCCCACGGCGTCACGGTCGGTGCGCAGGGGATTGCCCTGCTCGTCATAGGGTTTCCAGATGTCCTGGGCGCTGGCGGCTATAGGCAGTACCATCACCAGCGCTAACAATAGCGATAGTATTCTTAAGTTACGACGCATGTTGTTTCCTCCTTATTATATATGCTAACAACCAAATAAACCGGTTGCCGCGTTCTATAGTTTTCTAAGCGTATGCACCCATAAGGTCTGTAAGCGTATTATAGCATATTCGTTTTTGAATTACAAATAAAGGCCGCCCTGCGCTAAATTGTATGCTTAACCACGCCCGGCATGATATTTTTTGCAGGGCGTGGTAAACCCCGTTCACTCCTCGGGGTACGATCTGTTTTTGACCGGCAGTAAAAGAAGCGCAGCAAACGCTACTTGTCGTCCTCCTCATCGCCTTTGTTTTTATGCGTATCTTTGGCGCTAAAGGCGGCGCCCAAGGCAATGCCTAAAGCCATCCCCACGGGCATCCACAGGCCGATATTTTCCGTCGCCGCGCCAATGGCCGCGCCCAACGCAAGGCCGATTGCCATGCCGATGGGAAGACCGGAGGCATCGGGTTTCTTGGTTTTTTTCATGTTGACCTCCTTTGATTTTCGCAGGCGTTAACGTTCTCTTCCTCTAAGTTGTAAATCATGATATAGTCCTCTTCATTGGTTTTGACAACCTGAAAACTCAGGCGCTTATACAGGCTCACTGCCCTGTTTTCTTTCTGTACAGACAGGGAGACTTTTTGATAGCCCTTTGTTTTTAAGAGCCTTAGCATTTCTTTCATCAATTCCGTGCCGATGCCAGAGCCACGATATTCTTTGAATACGGAAATGGATAGGGACGGGGTTTCATTGTCGATATGCCCGTAATCGTTCATAATGCGAACCCATACCGCGCCGACAATTTGCCCGTTTACTTCGGCAATCAGGGCGTGATCGTCTGTTTTTCCGAAATTTTCTGTATACATCCGCAATTCCAGCAAGTCAACAATGGATCTTGGTGGAGACTCCATGCCCTTTGGCACGAAGATCGCTTCGTACAAAAAATCTTTGAGTAAATTGTATTCATCTGGGAACATTGGCCGGATGATGTGCTTCACCTTCTAAAACTCCGGAAATTTAAAAATATTGGGAACAGCGTTTTCGCCAAATGTTTTTACCCCCATTCGATACATGGCCTTCGCGTGAATCCTGTCGTGCCAAAGAAACCTGCGCAAGACTTTGGGAATGGACCACTCCTCGCCATGGCTGCCCTCGTACACTTTACCGGATAGAAAATTTCCCCGCGCTTCCAAAACTTCAAAGCCCCTCAAACGGTTGTTTAAAATATCGCCGTCGTTTGACGCCTTCACGCCCACTTCGCCCCAATAATACGCATTGATGTTTTTTGTGTGCAAATACATTTCGGAAGCGGTGCGGGGCGTTTGCCCGTAAAAGGTTTTTCGGGGCTCAAGGACGGTGGTTTCTTTGCCCGGCATAGCCAGGTAAAGCATTAAGAAATCCTTTGCGGACTTGAGCGCCAAAGCCTTCAGGCGTTCATAGGTTTTGATGGTCATATCTTCCCGTTCGGTATCGAAAAGGACATCCGAATCGGCGTCGGCAATATCGAGTTTCGTTGCTGATTCTTGTACAATGCGAGTACGCACGATTGATGGAACCTCCCGGTTTGCCCAAGCTAAATAGCACTTAATTTCTTCCGGCATCTTGCTTAGCGCTTCTTCCTTGGTTGCGCCTCTTGTAAAAGCGCCGATAACATTGTTTGCAAAAAGCAAGCTATCGTTACCATTATGTTCCCAAACGCAGTCAATTAGCATCTTATTTGCTCAGCCTCCTTGCCTTGCCCTTTAAGGGGCAGCGTTCTAAAATAATTTGATATAAGAATGGGTGTCAAAGCCAAAGATTTAGAAAGATATTCACATTGTCAATCAATGGTTTTCAAGCAATAAAGTTGACCATCGCGTAAATGATATGCCCGATAGTGAAACCCAAGGCTGGAATGACGGCCACCCAATTTTTCCTGTCGATTGCATACAAGATGAACGCCATGCACGGCGGAACGCTTAGCCCTAAGATAACGATGGCGCCCGCCAAGCCCCGATAATAGGCAAGCCAACTGATATAATACAAAAGGCAGCAAAGACCTGTGGCTATAAGGAGTGGCGATACGCTAAGTTTTTTCCTTTCCCTGTCTTGAATAAAACACAAGGCGGCAAGCATCAAAGCTTGGCATACGGAGGCAATGGCGTCAATGGTTTTGGTAACCGACTCTGCCCTTAAAATATCATTGGGCGCGGGAAGGGCTGACCATATGAAGTTTGGAATCATGACGGCCACAAACAGCAACAGCGCCCCAATATCAAAGCCTAATTTATATTTTTTGGCCATGGGCAGCCCCTTTCTACAAATTTACAATATTGATTTAAAACCTGATGAAAGATCCTTTTTTGATTGGGGTTCAGGATAAAGTACACCAAAGTTCGCAACTTCTCTGAGTGAGCAGGTATAGGCGAGCCACTGGGACTCCGCTACAATGTGTGTTGCCAAGACATTCACAAGGAGGAGAACTCCAAAGGCTCAAGACAAGAATATCACGAATTTAGGACAAATGCTATTCTATTTCATGAACATCCCCCTGATTCCGTTCTCAATACGCTTGAATGGCTGTGTCATCGGCTCATGAAAGTAGAAGTTTCCAGCCAAATCGTCGCAAACTCACAAACAAACTGACAACATAACAATCAGGGAACAAAGTTACAAAACTTAACTTACGGGGCTACAGATCCTATTTTACATATTTTCTAATCAATTCTACCGCTTTGTAATTCAGCAAGCTTCACCATTGACTTCCGATGCCCTTTTTGAGAGGCTGATCGTAACAACTCAATTGCTTTTTTTTGATTTTGATCAACGCCCATTCCATTCAAATATAGTAATGAGTTACCCGATAGAACCTTTACCTAAAAGAGATGAAATGCAAGCGGAAATAGTTACCTGCGTGATGATTTATAACGCGGAAACAAACGAAGTGTTGGTTCAAAACCGCACCAAAAAATACCCCGACTGGTCCTTTCCCGGCGGGCATGTAAGCCGGAAACAAAAAAACCATTGCCATCAACCCGCAAGGATTTTGGACAACGGTCAAAGATTTGTTTGTGGTTTAATGAACGAAAAATAGCAGATGGGGATATAGACTTACCTTATTGCCCCGATAGCGGGCTTATAAAACGCATCAAACAGGCGAGTATTGGCGGGCTGCATTTTGTACCTCATCTGGGGCGCCTAATCATATATTTTAGGCAAGGGAGGAAGAACGAAAAACCGCTTGCTCTGAAAGCCAAGAATGGCAACGGAGTAAGTGGCTTTATAAATTACTGGTATTTGAGTTTGGAAAATAAGTTATTTGTCTGTCAAGTTTAAACCGTCAAATGTATATCTGCGCAAGTAATCCAATTCTTCTTTGTCTTTTTCGAGGAGAGCGAGAAAATCATTGAAGGAACATAGAATGATATCAAATTCAAAATCCTTGTCTATTCTTTTGAACAGACTCTTGACTTCCCTCATGTAATTATAGAATGTTTCAAATTCTCCTTGTACTTCCTTCTTGTTTGCACAGTATTTATCTTTAAACTCTGGAATTTTGGATGTGGGTAGAGTCCACATACAGTTGACCAATGTTAGTTTCTTGATTATTCGGGGTTCTGCCTCTTTATCGAAACAAGCTCTGTAACAAGCAACTGTATGTTTGAATATTTGGAAAGCATCATATTTTTTTATTTTTTTTACCTCATTTTTCAGTTTTCCTGCGATGTAACTAAAAACCTCTCCTGCGTCATCATCAATATAATTTTTCTTACTGAGATAACTATCTGAAAGCTTACCCTGGTTGCTATCAATAATCCACTCTAACATTTTCATTTCAATAGCGATGGCTTCACAAGTGTCTTTTTGATATAGAAAGGCATCTAAGTTGGCTGGCTTATCAGAGGAAGTTAGAGTTGGATATTGCTTTTCAAATTCAACAGAATAAACGCCTTCTCTGATGCGTTTGAATTGCTCTTTCTGGTCATCTCTTTCCTTTTGATCTTTAAATATAGCTGCTCCATTTCCGAAAAGATTATAAGTTAGTGCTGCGGAAGAACGAAGGGCGTACATGTTTTTCTTCAGTTCGTTTCCACTTCCTTGTTCATAATTGCTACGAGACTTGTTGCTCATCGGCTTATAAAAATTGTCATTCAGCTCTTTTAGATAGTACGCTCGTGTATACTTTTCGTCTTCACACTGATAAGGGTGAACCCCAACCACCTTTTCAAAAGCGGTTTTTAAGAGTGTTAGAATATTCTTATAATACTTATCCATAATGTACCTTCTTCAGATTTGATTTATTACTTACCCATAGGGTATGTATCATTTAGTTAGTATAACAGTTTCGAAAAAAATCCATTTTCGCTTTCAATTCTTCTTCGCTGTTTTATACTTCATACCTTTTCAAAGCATCTCGTAACGCCTCTTTCACCTTATCCGCCAACGACTGCGGGGATAAAATCGTTACATAAGGGGCATACTGCAAAGCCCAAAACCGCATGGCCTGTAAGTTGGCCTTCACATGGGCGATGACGGAAGTTTCCGTTTCGTCTGTGAATATTACGCCGTTTCCGAACCAGTCAATCAGTTCTCCGGCCATGTCGGGCGTGGTGCGCATGATTACCTGTTGGCTTTCACCGGAGAACATATAAATGTGCTCCGCCATGTGCTTAGGCAGATTCAGGCCGTTTTCCAGGCCTTCCACCTTGCGCTGCGGTTTTGCCGGTGATTTTCTCAGCTCTATATCCCTGATACGATCCAATCTGTAGTGGGATATATTGTTATGTTTATCTGTGTTGGCGATAAGGTAATATCTGCCATTGGTTGCCACCATCTGATAGGGGTTGACAAGGTAGTTTCGCGGCTCTCCCGTCTTATTCTGTCTAAGGCGTAATTTTTTGTCGATGCCATAGTCCCCGTAATGGAACACCACCTGACGGTTTCTTTCGATGGCTTCATCTAAAATTTCAATGGTGTAGAACAACTCGGCATTCTGGGGCTGATCGCTGGGCAGATTTCGCACATGGCGCACCTTGCTTTTAAAGTATCGGCTGGACAAGCCTTGGATTTTTTCAATCAGCTTTTTGCATTGGCTATATGGAATGTGTTTGGAGAATAAAAGGCTGTCAATCAGCAAGCGTAATTCAGCGTCCGAAAAATCTCTTTCCAAGTACCAGTCGGTATAAATAACCTCTTCTTCACCGTGCTTGTTGCGGCGAACGCTTTGGGAGTATTCCAAGTGATAGCCAAAGTCGATTAAATTCATCAAATTACGCTTGATGGCTTTCCGGTCTGCGTCCATTTCATATTCGTTTTGCAAAATGTCCAAGATATCTTTTTGGCTGAGCCGATGGTCGGCATCGCTGTAGCGGCGCAGGATATCAAGGATATTCATAATAAGAAGTTTTTTGGGTTGTTTAGCGCGCATATTCCACCTCTTTCATCGATTATAGCATATACCGGCGAGGAATATGATATTTTTGAGTGATTTTACCTTGAATCATGTTCCGTCTTCAAACGGGCACTCTAACAATGGTAACGCTTTCCCGCAAGGCTCTGATGTCCGAGTAAAGGAGCGTTTCTTTTTCCAAGAGTAAAGCTGCGGCCTTTTTAAGAAAAGTCATGTTTTTCAGCAGGATGTCCCGAGCTTTAAACATGTATCGTTCAAGTTCCGCATGAACAACGGCTTCGGTTTTTGTATTCATATTTTCGGAAACCCTAGGCATTTGATGGGTGGCAACATGAATCAGGCCAAGGCCGCAGGTGCCGCTTTGGGAAATACCGTTGCGAATTTCTCGAACAGCCCGTTCGATATCCGATTGGCAGCAGTTTGCGCATGTTTCGCAATGGTAAAGCTCAACGGCGGCTTTACCCCCAAGGGCCACTAAGATACGATGGGGTCTGCGTATTAATTCCCTGCATATACGAATGAAGCCGTCTGCAAAGTCTCTGCCCCTTGATCTGAGGGAGGCCAAACCTACGCTGCCGGGGCATAAAACCTCGCAAACCACCAAGTGACCCGCTTCATGCAGGGCGGTTTTTTGCAAATCTTTTTCAGAAGGCTTGCTAAAGTTGTCGGGGGAATGATATTGCATCCGTAATACGGCGTTGGTTAAATCGTCCATGGAAATGCTTGGACGCCTTGCGAAAGCTGCGTTGATAGCGGCCTCATTTAGGATGGTTTCAAGTTCTGCGCAGGAGCTGTAATTAATCATCATGGCGATGTCTTCCAAACTCACGTCGGGTGACACCTTTTTGTCTTGAAGATAGTGCTTGATAATTTCTTCCGCGTCCTTAGCGGTAGGAATGCAAACTTCAATCTTTCGGTCAAAGCGTCCCGACCGTGTAAGTGAGTAGGGCAGCTTTTCAATGTTGTTGGCGGTTGCGATAATGAATACGTCACAATTTTGAATATCATCAATCCCAGTTTGAACGGCAACATATTCTTGAGTGTCTCTGCGCCTTTCATCTTCGTTGGCGTACTTGTCCAAATCATCCAAGAACACGATGGCGGGTGCGTTTTCTTTGGCGGCTTTAAAAGTGTTTGCGATTTCACTTACAAAATCATTGGCGCATTTATTTCTTCTTACCGTGTAAGACTTTAGGCCGCTTTCTTCGATGAAGCAATTTGCCATGAGCGTTTTGCCCAATCCAGGGTTACCATAGAGCAAAATACCTTGCGGCTGCTTTGCCCCGAGCTTTTCATAAATAGACCTATTGTGAACCATGTCGCAAAGTTGCATAAATTCGTTTTTAATGGTTTCATAACCGATGATTTTATCAAACGCGCTCATTTGTTTTCCTCCATGTCTGTTGGTTTTTTGCCTGTAATTTCATCATAACACTAACGATGGGACAAAAAAGTCACATGAACATAAAAGGGAAAACAAAATCGTGCCAAAACTGCGTTTGGCAATTTTGGCACGGTGGACCAATTATTTCCGATGAGCGGCGCTTTACCGTCCTATTCCCAAGTGTGTACGTTTCAAAAATGTTATCCACTTGTGGTACATATCAAGCAAGGGTTCGTCCAAGTACAACAAGGCTTTTTCCCTGATTTCACAGGGAATGCCATAGGCGGCTTCGGCGATGCTGCCTGTGATGGCGGCCAGCGTATCGCTGTCGCCGCCCAGGGAGATGGCGTTTCGGATGGCATCTTCAAAGCCGGTGCTTTCAAGAAAGGCGATGATAGCCTGCGGGACGGTGTCTTGGCAGCTTTCGTTGAAACGGTACGTCGGGCGGATTTCATCCAAGGTTTTGCTCAAATCGTAGCCGTGCTGTTTTTCAATAAAACGCCGGAGTTTTTCTTTTTCTTCGGCGGTTACGGAACATTGTTTGAGCGGCATATCTGTCATATACCAGCTGCCGAAGTTAAAAATGCGGCAATAGAAGATTGCGTCCGTCACTGCCAAGGCGCCCTTGACGCCTTCAGGATGGTTGTGCGTAACTTCGGCTGATGTTTTCGCCGTGTTTCTGGCGTTTTCCGGCCAAAAGCCCACGCGATCATAATACCCGAAGCTCATGTTCCATGCGCAGGGGGACACCCGCATAGCCGAGCCGTTGCCCCAAGAGTTGTAGGGCTGGCGGTCGGCTGAATGTATCCAGTAATCAAACCGAGCTCCGTACCCCGCGTAGGGATACATCCGTCCCCATTTTTTGTAGGCATCAATGAAATCATCGGGCTTGCCGCCGTTCATAATGGCTTCCGCAGTGGCAATGGTCATCACGGTATCATCGGTAAAGGAACAGGCCTTTTGAAACAGGGGAAAGTCTTTGGTTTTGATGTTATTAAATTCATAAACCGAACCGACGATGTCACCTATAATTGCTCCCAACATTCTGACAACCTCCTTTTTCATTTGCTTCAATCATACCCAAAGGGACGGATTTAAGGCAAGGGGGGCTTCCATGTAGCACCGCCTTGAGAGCGCCCGCCATTATTATGTATTTTAGTTTAAGGGATGATATACTTACATGCGTTGACTGAAAAACTGGGAGGTGGAAGATAGAATGGCTGCCACCACAGAAAATTTGTAAGATTATCAGCTTTCAGTAGTCTTATAGGTGAGGAGGTGAGAAAGTGGCGGAGCTCGACAAAGAGTTTGAGCAAATTTATACGATATATTTTAACGACGTGTATTTGTTTCTCAAACGCTTGTCAAAAGACAGGAGCGTTGCGGAGGAGATAACCAGCGAGACCTTTTTCAAAGCCATGCGCTCCATCGATAGTTTCCGTGGGGACTGCGACATTCGCATTTGGCTATGTCAAATCGCAAAGAATTGTTATTATTCCTATTTAAAAAGGCGGCAACGCATCGTAGATGTAGAAAATGTTGACAACGTCTCTTTTCCGGAACATGGAAACAGCATTGAAGAACAAATATTACAACAGGACGATGTTGCACAGATACATCGATTGCTCCATGAACTGCCGGAACCGTATAAAGAGGTGTTTATGTTGCGTGTTTTTGGAGAACTAAGTTTTAAGCAGATTGCGAGCATTTTTCATAAAACGGATAATTGGGCTTGCGTTACTTATCACAGAGCAAAGAATAAAATCATCAAACAAATGGAGGAAAGCAATGAGTAACAAATGCAATATCATCAAAGATATTCTCCCTCTCTATGCAGAGGATATGGCAAGTCAAGACACAAGAGATTTTGTAGATGAACACCTGAAACATTGTGCGGGGTGCCAGGCAAAACTTAGACAAATCAAACAATCCGTAGATTTTGAACCTGACGGGAACACTTTGCCGCTCAAAAAGCTGAAAAAGAAACTGCGAACCAAAAGAATCCAGACGATAATGTTTACTGTCACATTGGCCTTTGTCATTCTCGTGTCTTTATTTGCGGTTTTAACATCACCGCAGTATTTTCCCTATTCCGATAACCTGTTAACCGTTTCGGACAATATGAATGGCAGTATTACCATATCTTTTGACGAAAAAGTTACAGGCTACAGTTGCTCCAAAGGAATTGATATCGATACAGGCGTGGAGGTTTACTACATAGACGCATGGAATACGATTTGGGATTTGTTGTTTTCCAAGCGTGAAAAACAAAATATGGTGGTCGACACTGCGGACAAAAAGGGAATACAAGTTTACTATGCCCAAAACAACGACGCTGTCGATGTGCCGATTTATGGCGCCCGTGTGAGCGATAATGAAGGCAGGAAAACGTTACCGAGATTAGTATTAGGGTGGCATTTTTTTTGGGCATTAGGTGCGTTTATCGTGTTGCTTGTCGCACGATTATTATTAACGATTCTTTTCAAGAAAAAATCGAATGTTGTCATTTGGCTTGATCGATTGGCGCTGCTTCCTGCTTCTTATGTATTAGCGCATTTGCTTACAAAAGGAATCAATTTTCCGACTTATTCACTCCAACGTGATTTTAGTATGATTGTACTGGCGGCGATTCTTATCTATTGCGCAATGCTGTCGGGGATAAGCTTATATAGGGCAAGGAAAACGCAATAACGTTTGCTTTTTTAGAAACTGAATAAGCGCTTTTAATTGCTCCCCAAAAAGCATCAACAAGGCGCCGCGCGAGGCGGCGCCTTGTTTTATACTCCTCTCAAATAAGAAAAGCTTTTCCTGCGCAGGTCTTCCTCGTTTTGGCTTTGGGAGGCTCAGTCAGCGTAGGATCCACTACGCCTCCTTCGTCGCCCTTTGCCAAAACAAACAATCCCTTGCGCATTATGCCTGTCTTACCTGAGAAGAGTATTAGCCGTTTCCGAAATGAAAGCGCTGGTTACGGATTGGTTCCATAGATCGCCGGATCTCCGCCATAGGCAAGCATGAGCTGACGGAATTTTTTTTCGGCTTCGTTTCTGGTGATCGTTCCTTTTTCAAGCTCGCGATCAATCAAAGCGGCTTCGTTGACGAGTGCTTCAAATTCCGGGATATCGCTGTTTGTCCAGTTGCGGCGGCCCAGCAGGGCGCTTGGATCATCCGCCTTTTCATAGGCCGGCGTTCTGTTGGCGTGCACGGTCTTTACAGCTTCCAGCGTATCTGGGTCAAGACAAATCATATGGTGTCCCAACCGGCTGATATACGAGAGGATCCTGTTTTCAAACTCGGTTACTCTATTCTCCTCAAGCTTTTGAAACTGGATTTCGTAATTGAAGGAGAAACAATAATCCCTTGTAGCGCTTGCTATAGGCGACGGCAAAAGGATAAAGCTGAATTTCTCCATCTGTTGCTTTGTTAAACCGGATACTTTCTCCATGGCGGCAATAGCCGCTTTGACTTCCGGTGTATCCGCATACAATAGATTTTCGTCAGGTTCCGCAAACGCCAGTGTCGTTTCCAAACGGGAGAGCATTTCTTCATCGCTTTTTTGAATTTGTGAAAGATCATAGCCTGCTTCCTCAAACTGATTCATGAAATAGACCTGATCCTCAAAGGGCTGCATAAAAAACTGAACATTCTTGGCCCTGCCAAAAACATAATCTTTTTTGCCCGCTTCCCAGGTGCGCCGGGCATAGTCAGGGAAGAAATCATCCAGATACCAGTTGCACATCATCACTTCACCCGAGGGAGAAGCAACCGTAACCCTGTACTCGCCCGGCGGGCCATAGTCGTGGTCTTCATCGATGTTCACACCCTTTCGGGGCGTGATGTAAAATTCCCATTCGTTCACTTCATCTTCGTAAGGTGAATGGAAAAAGTTGGGATAGACGCCCATGGCATCAAGCTCCTCTTCCGGCGTCCCGAAAGCATCGATAATGGCCTTTCGGGCGATGGCAAAAGCTTGCTCATAATCCAGGTCTTTATCCTGCGGCACGGTTGAAATGACTAAATCCTCTTTCACGCCCCCATATTCTTTTTCAAAACCTTCTTGGTCAAATTCTTCGATGATCTCAATTGCGCCTGTGGTGTTCATTTTTTGGAAGGAGTTTTGCCACACCTCCCATAACTTTTGAAAAGCGCCTGTGGCCGCCAGCGTTGTCACTGTGGCTAAAATTAATACAATTGCTGCTATCAAAGTAGTTGATATTTTCTTTTTCATAACGGTATTTTCCGTCCTTTCCTGATGCATAATCTTCTGCGCCAGCCAGGGATCCCCCTGAATCGAAGAAAGGACGGTGTCTATTGAGTGTTGTACAAAATCTTTATCTCTCTTGTCATTCATCAAAATACGCTCCTTTCATTGCTTGGCGCAATTTTTTCTTTGCTCGTTTGAGTCTGCCGAACACGGAAGAGACTGCGATATCAAGCGTTTTTGCGACTTCTTCCATGCTCATGTCCTGGTAGTAGTAGAGCAATACCGCTTCCCGCAGCTTGATGGGGAGCTTCGCAATTTCCATATTGATAGCGACCGTGTCTTCGGGCAAGGTGTCCGAAGCTTCCGGAAGCTGGTCAAGCGTTATGCGACGGTCAATATGCTTCAGCCATGCCCCACGCTGCATGTCTCTGCAGGTGTTGATGGCAATTCGCATAAGCCAGGTTTTCACGCTGCTTTCTCCACGAAAAGAGGGCATCGCTCTGTAGGATTTTATAAAGGTTTCCTGGACCGCATCCTCCGCAAGCCCCAAGTCCTGTAAGTTCAGGTAGCACATGCGCAACAAGGATGTTTGATAGGTATCTACAAGTTCAGTAAATTTCTGCTCCGCGGCAGGATCAGGCGCCTTGATCCCTTGCATCCCTCTGCTCACCTCCTTCTACTTATTGGACGGATAAACCCGCGATTATTTTCGTATGCATAAAAATCTTTTTTATTTTATGTTTTGGTTGGGATTATTTCAAGGGAACAAGCGTATTCTTTTTCTTGCGGGCGGTCTTTTATTGGAACAGAACACAGATTCATAGAATTTCAAACAGACCCGACCATCAGAACGGGACAACATATGAGGTGTTTTAGCTCAGTCAAATGGAAATTCGTGGTTACATATTCATTGTTGTACATTGATATCAGGTTGTAGTATACTCCGGTATGGATTCTCAAAGGAAATGCTTGAGGTATAAGCAGGCTGAACCTCTCCCCCTCTTTCATTAGTGAACTTTCCGAACTTCTTGCCGCGCTCCGCTGAATGCGGCAATGGAGCTAAGGAGATATCAAATTCAAAATCGGAGGATATTGTGTGATGAAAAGATTAATTTCTTTGATACTTATTGCCGTGGTTCTCTTCGTGTGTCTATGGGCGAATGCGCAGAACACAGATGTGCTGGGCAAATGGTATTGGAGCGATGGTCAGTTGGGGATGGAAATGGTTTTCGACTTCAAGGCCGATGGTACCGTTATAATAACAACGAACATAGCTATAAGAGAGGAAGTTGGTGAAGGCACTTGGGTGATGGATGGAAATCAGCTTACAGTCACGTCTTATACTGGTTCTGAAGCCTTGTTCACTTTCTCCGATGGGCAGCTTACGGGAGGGGAAATGTCGGTCGATGGGCAGCGAGTGGAAAGCTCTTCTTTGGTTTTCTCCAAAGGATTAATGGATTCGCAGGCATATGTGCCTGGTGATATTGTGACTAAACCAAGCCTGAAAGATTTTGAGGGTGAATGGACGGTATATATGCTTGATTTCGATGGCGGGCAGTTTCCCGCGGAGATGGCAATGGATCTCCTTAAGGATAGTGACATGGTGAATCTGACGATTCATGGTGGAACAGCCTTTTTCAGCGATGCGGACGGCGAAAACTCTGGCGAAATCCCCTGCGAATTGTTAGACGGAGAATTGGTCCTTAAAAAAGTTGATGGCAATGTAATTTCCATCAAATGTTCGCTTCATTTACACGAAGATGGGGTTATTTCAAGAGTTGAAGATACCAATGGAAAGAATACTGTAATTTACTATAAAAAAGCGCAGAAAGAGTCAGAATGAACGGAAGCAAGCGCGGATTAAGAGGCGAGGGTGGGATTCGCCCGCTATGCGGGGCCGTTCGCTACGAAACCGTCCACTGGACGCTTTCGTTACGCTCTGTTCGAATCCTTTATCATATTTCCGCCAACAAAAAACCACCCTTGCGGGTGGCCTTTCGTTGGAATTGGACATAGATTAATTGAATCTCAGAACAGGGTACATCCGAAAATCAGAAAGGATACACCAACAGAAAAGGGTACATTGTTAAGAGAAGGTGTAGCTTTTTTTGTATGATTGACCGAATTAACATTGTTGGTTTTTAAGTAAGAACAAGCAAAATATTACGAAAAGGAAAAGTGCGCCATTGTTATCTGTGGAGAAGTCGGAACAGTCGGCAGGATGGACACAGAGCATAGACATTCACCTCCTTAAGGGTATAATAATAGCGCCGCTTGTTTGATCGACGCTGAAGTTGTTATTCATCTTGGAAAACTGGAAGCTGTGAATTAGAAGAGTATGCGACTGCTGCGGTCTGCCTTCTTTACTCCGCAGAATTTAATTCTGATAGAAACGCTTTTATAATGTGATGTTCGATATCCAGCGGGGGACGCTGGGGGTCTTTGGGCAGCGTTTTCGCAGCGGTAGCAATGCGCTCAAGCGAAAGCGCCTGCAGGGTAAAGCCCAGATTCATGGCCTCAATGGAATTGCCCTTGGAGTTTCATCCGCACATATTTTGCAGCAAAGTAATTTCTTTGGGTGTATGCTGGTTCGGATGGCTATGTGGTTTTCTTCCTCGCAGCATTGCGTCAGTTCAATTACGATATGTTATTGATGATAATTTCCTTAATTTGTCACTTGTTTTTTTATTTTATAGAGTTATAATGATCTTAATCAAAAATTAATTTGATGAATCCTTGACATCTTTATAGAAGAGTAAACCTAAAATCTGTTGAGAACTACGATTTATAAATCGCATGATATCTGTCGCAAATCACTTTTGACAATTCAACTATGTGTTAATTTACAAATGAACAACTCAAACTTGAAGTAGTTAATGCCAAGTGTAAATAACGACGCAGAATGTTACTGGAGCAATTCGATGATGTGCTTAAGAGAAGGAGTAAAGTTTATGAAAAAGGCAAATATTCTTGTTTTAATAATGATTGTGTCGATGTCAATTGTTATTTCTTTAAATGTGGTTTCTGCAGAAGAACAAGTTGTGTTTTTGGATAATGTGTTTGAAGAAAAAGTACGAGCTTTTCTTCAGGTGCCTTCTGGCATAATAACGCCGGAACAGTGTTTGCAGGTTACATCCCTAAATCTATCCAACCTGAGCATACCGTTTGATGAATGGGAAACATATCCTGATAGCAAAAAAATACATTCTCTTGAAGATTTAAAGTATTTTCCAAACCTTGTTAGTCTAGATATCGCTCTCAATGCGGTTGAAGACCTAACTCCTCTATCAAATCTGCATGAATTGACTTATCTTGAGGCTCCTCATAATAAGATTAGTGACTTGAGCCCAATAGAAAGTCTATCAAAACTTGAACATGCTGTTTTCTGGTCGAATCAAATATCCGACTTAAACCCAGTCAAGGGTTTAACAAAGCTTAGAGTATTTTCGGTTTTTTCAAACAGAGTTAAAGATCTCAGTCCATTATCTGGATTAATCTCATTAACTACACTTGAAATACATGATAATCCAGTAAACAGCTATTCACCCATTATTCATTTATATAATAATTTGCTTGAGAAGGATTTTTCTCTTGATGACAAGATAAATATCAATCTCGACAATGCAGAGAGTTTTCCAATTGATTATTCGATAAATGACTTTACACCCATAGGTAGTTTCGGGGGATTAACTTGTGCTGTTAGCTTTTCGGATCAATACGCTTATGTTGGAAAAGGATCATCAGTCATAGTCCTAGACAAATCAGACGGCTCGTTAAAACAAGTAGGTAAGCAGTTGTCGCTGAATTCTTTCATATCTTCGATTGTATCAGATAATGATATTCTTTATGTTTCGGCCGGGAACGCGGGAGTTTACATTGTTGATATTTCAAATGATCTTGAACCAGTTATATTAAGCCAATATCAAATTGACGGATTCGCAGAATCAATAACAATTAGGGAGAATATTCTATATATAGCAGCAGGCAATCAGGGATTGCTTACGCTTGACGTTACAGACCCACGCAATCCGAAATCTGAGGGTCAAGCGTTTGCTGGTAATTATGTTGTGAATGTAACCTTGTCTGATAACTATGCAGTCCTATCGGCTGCAGATGACGGTATTTTATTAGCAGATATAAGTAATCCCGAGAGTCTCCATGAACTCTCCACATTGGATACGCCAGGTGTTGTGCGAAGTGTTCTTATAGATGGGAACAGATTATTCATTGCAGATGATTGGAAAGGAATATGTGTAGCAGACATTAGTGACGTAACAAACCCAATCATTATTACTCAACTTGATACTGCCGGGCATGCATTTGGATTGGCCAAAGACAACTCGATTCTCTATGTTGCAGATGCATATATGGGGCTTCGAATAATCGATATAGAAGATATTTATTCACCCAAAGATATAACCAGTTTTTCACCAGCCTCAAGTCAAATGATAAGTGTAACGCTTGATAATAGTTTATTATATTGTGTTGATCGTATAAATGGATTATTCTGTCTGAATGTTGATAATCCATTTTCCCCAAAGCTAATAAGCCTATACGCTTGCTCTATCCCACTACCTCTGAACGTTCCTTCTGAAGTTCAGGATTGGGAATATAAAGCAGATATCATGAGATTGCTTGTACTAGGTGTAATAAGGGATGAACCGTTGCGTCTCGAATCAAACATAACCCGCGCTGAGTTCGCCTCTATGCTCTATCGAGTTAAGAAACTTGATGGCTTGCAAACCAGTTCTTCAATAACGCTTATGGATGTGCCTGTCAATCACGTTGCATATAAGGCTATTCAAAATGCAGTTCAATTAGGACTTTTTATATTACCTTCTCCCGATTCATTTAATCCAGACGGGGCGATGACGTACTCTGAAATTGTCTTTTCATTGTTAAGATTAGTGAATCGAATACCTGTCGAATATTCAACTGATTTATGTATCGAGATGGCAAAGAAATTAGGTCTTGAGTCTGTATATAGTGCAAATCAGGATCAAGAGTATGTACAACGGGCAAATGCCATGGTGATGCTATATAAGACTATTATGGAAATTCCTGATAGTATCACAAACAAGACACTTTTCTTCGATAGCTTTGGTCTAAGGCTTGAAGCTTTTCCATATAATATATACAATATTCAAGTGGTTGATGGCTATGCATATGTGCTTGCAGGAAGTGACGGATTTTGTGTTATTGATGTACGAGACCCATCGAATCCGCATCAGATTGCCCACATAGACATACCAGAATCTGTTACTATTAAAGTAAAAGATGCATATGCTTATGTGTTCGGTGACGATGGTGTATATGTTATTGACATATCAGACCCTTATCATCCATACAGGTTGTCAAGCGAATCATTTTTCGTTGGTGGTCCGATAAGAGGGGTGGTAGTTGAAGGGAATAAAGTATATGCTGCAGATGAATGGGGTTTGAAGATATTTTCTATAGAAGATCCATCAAAGTGTAAGTTAGTCAGCTTTACAGAATTATGGACTGATGAATTTGGGTTCAATAGCTGCACATCAGACATAGCTGTACGGGATAATATTGCGTATCTGGCTTTTGAAAATCGTGGATTGGAAATGTATAATATCAATGATCCTGAGCAAATTGAATATATTGGATCATTTGGCGCATCAGAATATTCAGTTGGCAACATTCAGTTAGTTAATGATATCGCAGTTATTCACTTTGGTAATTATGTAAAATTTCTTGACATTTCAAATCCAAATGAACCAGAAGAAAGAAGTACTATTATATTGGACACGATTTCATCGCAATTCAACTATTCCATGGGAACTTTCGGTAATATTATTATTATACCTAATGACCAGCAAGGTCTACAGCTTTATAATATCTCAGATGCTATGCACCCAATAAAGATTGGTAATATAAACACCCCGGGAATTCCTTCTCGTGTCGAGGTCTGTGATGGTACTGCATATATTACTGATAGCATAGGAGGCGTGTTTATGTTATCACTTCTAAATAGTGCCAGCAGTGAGTCAACAAACGAAAACGAGGCATGGGAATTTGATACTTCTTGGTATCAGAGTGCTTCAATAGAACAGTATGCGCTTTCTTCGGAAAAAGCAGTAAAGAGAATAGAATCTCTCCGTGAAAAGTCCGACTTTGCAGAGACCTTGATAGTTAATACAATAGCGAGTACTGGTGAAGGCAGTCTTGACTGGTGTCTGGAAAATATTCATGAAGGTGGACGTATTCTTTTTGACGTATCAGTTTTTCCTCCCGAACAACCAGCGACTATATTTGCTTCAAATGGATATGAAATTTTCCGCGTAGGGAATATTACTATTGACGCAAGTAATGCAGGTGTAATTATTGACGGGACAAATGTACCGCATGACCAAGCAGGATTACACATTATGTCTTCAGGAAATGTTGTTCGCGGCTTGCAAATACAGAACTTTCATTCGTATGCATTAATGATTCACCGGAATGGAGGCAACATCATCGGTGGGAGTAGGGAAATAGGTGCCGCGCCAATTGGAGAAGGGAATATATTCATCTCATCTGCAGGCGTTACACTGCATGGCGAAGTAGTAACAGATAATATCTTTGTTGGAAATAATGTTGGTATGAAAGCAGATGGGGTAACACCTGCTGGGAATAAAGATGGGATATCTTTACGTAGATATACGACCAGGAATGTAATTGGTGTAGATAGACCGGAGTATCGCAATCTGATTAGTGCTAATCGTCAAAATGGCGTATCGTCAATGGAGAGTGCATATGGCAACCTAATTGAAGGCAATTTAGTAGGAACGGATATAACCGGCAATCATCCCTTTGGCAACGGTAATCACGGCATTACATTTGAATTATGCGGTTTTGGTTCGATAGTGAAAAATAACATTTCTTGTGCTAACGGTCGAGTAGGCGTATTGGTTGGCGATGCTATGAGTAATAACAATGTAATTGTTGGAAATCGTTTAGGAATCGGAGCGGATGGTGAAACTCGGATGCAAAATCTCATGCAAGAGTTTGCGATTTACGGTGGAATGCGAGGTCCAAATTTTTATAACATATTCGGAGGTAACAGCAAAGAAATGAAGAACATTACCAGTTCAGAGTTGGAATATGAAGAATCTGTTTGGGCTGGAGTCTATGATATCATTCTCGATGGGAGAATATGCAAATATAGATGTAATGACGAATACTGAATTATCGGCATTAATCACCAAGATAATAGCTATGTTTCCTATGTACACATATAATCGGTGCTAGCCTTTGACTTGTTATTATATGATGTTAAATGTTCATGATTTTTGATGGTTATCGATAAACATAATATAAACTTTTATCTACGATGCAAATTATTTCCCTTATGCCCTGATACTGTAAACTTTTTAATTTCGCCGTTCGACTTTCAAACACCGAAAACATAAAAAATCCGCGCCGGAAAGTACCCTGATGCGGATTTTTTGATTGAAACACGAGAAAGCCTTATATAGCAAGGAAAAACAAAAGACCATTATTCTATCCAATAGTAGTCCTACAGTCCTTATTTGGCGGAGAGGGTTGGTTTCACCCGCTTTCGCAGGTCCGTTCACAGCAAAACCGTCTACCGGACGCTTTTGCTTGGCTCTGTTTGAATCCTCTATTGTATTTCCGCCAACAAAAAACCACCCTTGCGGACTGAGCGCCTCCGCTTGAAGTGCGGCATAGATAGTATTTATGGTTATCGTGATTTAGCGTGTGAAAATTTTATGTTGACAATCATAAATATGGGCAAATAAATTTTTTCGCAAATGAGCAAAAATAGTGAGCTGAGTGTAAAAATTACGAAAATGAAAAAAACCTTTGTTATAATGCCGTTGTTGGTGTTATAATCATAATAGCAAATATGTGTATTTGTTTTTATTGGTATTAAATCGTGCCAAACAAGCTTTCGGGCGGAACAAAAACACTTTGCTTCAGAAAATAGCGTTGAAGAAATCGGTAAACGTAACTTATTTCACACTTATGATATATAAGCGGACGGCGAGAGGAAAAACAAGGTGAAAAAATTCAATGAGATAGCATTTTTTGCGCTATTGACTTTTATATTTTTATCCATCGTGATCATTCCGCATGTGATGGATGATATGCCGAACCTCTATCTTATAGATAGAAATGTGATTGATTTTTCAGACGGCTGGACTTGGGAAGGCGACGGATTCAAGAAAGAATACAGTTTGCCTTATCATTTTGATGTGGAAGACTCCGAGCCTTTGGTGATAAGGAACACTATTCCCGAAGATTTGCCCGATGGTTCCGTTTTTGCGACCAGATCCGTCGCTCATTCCGTTGTTGTAAAAATTGACGGAGAAACGATTTACGAAATGGGCAATGATAGAAGTCAATATTTGGGTCGGGATTTGGGTACATTTTGGGCGTTTATCAAAACCGAACCGGAGCATAAGGGCAAAGAAATTGAAATTTCTCTTTTTTCCTATCGAACTGTTTCGCATGGCTTCGCTTCCAAGGTGTTTGTGGGTTCCGAAAGCGCCTTGTACGCCCACCTTTTTACGCAAAATGGTTTGTGGAATATTTTCGCCCCTGTTCTTATCCTTTTGGGTTTACTCATTATTTTTGCTTATTTTGTTTTTGGCATTTTCAGGGAGAAAAATCGAGCGCTTCTTTATCTGGGATTTTTCGCTTTTTTCATGGGCAACTGGTTCTTGGGCGAGTCACAAATGCTGCAGCTTTTAACGAAAAACACATACTATACCGTTAGGATTACGCATCTGATGACTTTGCTTGCTCCTATATCCGCCTGCTTTTTTATACGAGAAAACGTTCCGATGAAAAAGAGGTTTTTTACCGATTTTTTGGTTACTGTAGCTATTGTAAATGCAGTTGTCACGCTGGGTCTGGAGTATTTTAATATCTTAGGTCTTACCGATACCGTTGATATGACGATGGTGCTTATCGTATTTATCCTATTGTATTATTTGGGAATTCTTCTGATAGAAAGCTTTTTATACAAAAATCAGAAAGCGCTTAGAGAATTAAAGTTTCTATCCATTGTTTTCGTATCCGGAATTGTGGAAATAACAGTATATTATATCAACGGACAATTGGTAACATCTCACTTTCTGCATATTGGTGTCTTAGTTTATATCGTCTTAATGATTGTATCCCAGTTTCAAGACTATATGGACAGAAAGAGGATCAGAGAAGAAAGAGAATACTACGCGAAAATGGCATATACCGATATTTTGACAGGCGGATACAATCGCGCGAAATATTTGGAAGATATGGAAAAAATAACCGAGCCGGGCGGCGTGGTCATTGTACAGGTGGATACCGACAGGCTTAAATATATCAATGATTGCTTTGGCCACTCCGCGGGTGATTTGGCAATAATTGACACATATCAAGTTGTGGAAAATAATTTCGCCCATGTAGGCGAAACTTACCGTATCGGCGGGGATGAATTTGCTGTGATCGTTGAAAACACCGCAACGGCAGAGGAAGTGGACGCTATCATTGAGAAAGTAAAAAAGGACGTAGAAATAAAAGACAAAGAAAGAGAATATACTTTTTCAATATCTTTAGGTTTCGCGGAGTATGAGGCTTCCTTGGACGCAGACCTATATTCTACCGCCGTAAGAGCCGACCATAAAATGTATGAAGACAAAAGAAGGCATAGACAGTTTAGAACCGATTCACCAGTAGGATAACAATAGAAAAGCCTTCTTTGAGCGCATCTGAACATGACAAAGATGGAATATAAAACGCTTGTTACGTTTTTTGCCTGAAAATGCAAACTGATTGCTGTTTGTCGTTTGGCCTTCTAAACGTCGAAAACATATAAAACCCGTATTGGAAGGCGCTTTTGAGCAGATTTTTTTGCTTGAAACTTTGGAAAACTTTATAATTTAAGGAAAAAGAAAAGAACTGCTATTTTATCGGAATAGTAGTCTTTTTGTTGGAGAAAGACACGAGTTTTATACAAAACGTACTTGGTAACAGTTCTCCCGTTTACTTTGTGCACACCCTATAGTGAGTGAGAAATGATCAAGCAAAACTTCAGTATTGCTCAGCTGAATTTGTGGATACTGCTTAAGGTGTTGAAAAAAAATGATATGATATAATATGGATGAGTAAACGGCAAGGAGATTGCTTAAAAGCAGCCTGAGTACATTCAAAGTATCTGAACATTAAATTTGATACAAACACATTGCGATCGCCTGGGGGGGTACATTTTAGGTTCAGAGAAGTACACTTTTTGAGTAAAATGTAACCGTGTAGAATGATCATTATTTTCATTATGCGCTGGCTTATCACGATATAATGTACCATTGACATTGGATAATGGCGTATTATATTATTCGAGATGGGTTGATATCAAAACGCTATTTTGAGGTTTTCATGGGTTTATCCAAATCGGAGGATATGTGTGATGAAAAGATTAATTTCTTTGATACTTTTTGCCGTGGTTCTCTTCGTGTGCCTATGGGCGAATGCGCAGAACACAGATATGCTGGGCAAATGGTATTTGAGTGGTATGGTTTTGGAAGGTCAGTTGATTGACCCAAATCTAATGGGAATATCAATGGTTTTTGATCTTAAGGTCGATGGCGCCGTTATAAGGACAGCAAACATGGGCATTGGAGAGGGTGTTGATGAAGGCACATGGGTGATGGATGGAAATCAGCTTACAATCACGATTGATAATTGTCCTGAAGTGTATGCTTTCTCCGATGGGCAGTTCACAGGAGGGGAAAGCTCTTCCATGGTTTTCTCCAGAGAATTAATGGACTCACAAGCATATGTGCCCGGTGATATTGTGACTAAACCAAGCCTGAAAGATTTTGAGGGTGAATGGACGGTATATACGCTTGATTTCGATGGCGCGCAGTTTCCCGCGGAGATGGCAATGGATCTCCTTAAGGATAGTGACATGGTGAATCTGAAGATTCATACTGGAACAGCCTTTTTCAGTGATGCGGACGGCGAAAACTCTGGCGAAATCCCCTGCGAATTGTTAGACGGAGAATTGGTTCTTAAAAAAGTTGATGGCAATGTAACTTCCATCAAATGTTCGCTTCGTCTACACAAAGATGGGGTTATTTCAAGAGTTGAAGATGCCAATGGAAAGAATACTGTAATTTACTATAAAAAAGCGCAGAAAGAGTCAGAATGAATGAAAGCAAGCGCGGATTAAGAGGCGAGGGTGGGATTTGCCAAGGTTTTGCGGAACTGTTCGCTACAAAACCGTCTGCCGGACGCTTTCGTTACGTTCTGTTCGAATCCTTTTTCGGATTTCCGCCAACAAAAAACCATCCTAACGGGCGGTCTTTTATTGGAACAGAATATAGATGAAAATAGAATTTCAAAAACGGGCACACCCAAAAATCAGAAGGGTGCTGCGACAAAGAAACAGGTGCGCTTTAAGAGGGCGCACCTGTCAGACCGTAGACAAAGCGGTTTTGGCAATTATGCAAAAGCCGCTTTTTTGTAGCATAGAAACAGTCCAAAGAAGGATTTCACTAATGAATA
>JGI24711J26586_10000388_pt1 | contig 33820 bp, 22 predicted proteins | sample BioPla3DNA1_FD_26586 | JGI IMG/M metagenome (IMG submission 26586)
AACAGGTGGTTTACCGCTTGATTCATGCCGCTGTTTAACTGGTTTTCAAAAAGCAGCAGGTTGCCTTTGAATTGGTTTTTCACTCTTCGCGAGTTGTTTATCACGAACCTGTAGGCACTGGAGTAGGGGTCTACAATGTAGGGGCTCGCGATTTCCCAAATATCTTCGTTTAACAACGACTCCACAGGCAGGCTGGAAAGGAACTCTTTGGTAACTTGTTCCGTCTCTTTGTTTTTGTACGCACCCTGAAGGGCTTTTACATAAGAGCTCACAAGGGCGATACCGCGTTCGCCTGATAGATACCTCTTTTCTAGATGCAGCAAACCACCACCGCTAACTCCTTTTTTCACCTCGCTTATCAAGCTTGCTCCATCTCTAAAGCCTACGATCGAGTGCAGTATTTCTCCATCTGGAGAAACCAACAACAGGGTTGGAACGCCGGGGACATGCTCTTTGTACTTATTGAAAAAATCCAATCCTTTCCCCTTCTCTATATCGTATTGCACGTTGATGAAGTTGGAGTTGAAATATTCACCCACCTCTTTGAGAGGAAACGTGTCGCGTGCCAACATCTTGCAGGGACCGCACCAAACGGCAAAACAGTCCACGAAGATATTTTTTCCTGTGCGTTTCGCCTCCCGGAGGACCTCATCAAAGGGGGCATCCGAAATAAAGCGGATACCTTCATCTTGTTGAGCGTCAATAGATAAGGAAAGGGCAAGATAGAGGAGTATTAATGTTGCTTTTTTCTTGGGATACATTGATTGGACATTAATTTCAGTAAAACTGTTTGTGAAAACTTTATGCCGACTCTATTTTTGTTGTTGAGTCGAAATCAGTTGCGAAATTAATAAAAAATTTCGCGAGAAGCCGTTTTTAGGGGAATACCAACGGGATAAGATTGCTTGATATGTTAAATATTGTTGCAAGTGGCGGATTCCTCCGATGACATTGCAACACTTCACCTAATCGCTTCATCAATATATTGTAGGGAATATGTAAAGCTTGTCACAGCTTTACAATTGTAGCGATGAAACAAGGTGCCTACCTTGGGTAAATATAAAACTCGTTGAACGATGAAGACTAAAATATCCTTTCTGTTGCTGATGGCCGTTTTGTTGGGTTGTGATTTTGCCGATGTAGCTGTAGAAACAGACTTTGAAACGGATTTTGAAATGCGTGCACCCAATCAGGTGCTGATGCTAACGGTCGATTACACGACGAACAGTTTTGAGGGTGGAACGGTGCTGAGTTTTTCAACGCAGACCAAGAATTTCACCGTTACAAACAGGTATGTCCAGCCAAACGACTTTGGAAGCGTTGAGCTCACTTACGAGGAGTTGGGCGAGAAACTTTTCTTCGGTACTATCCATTGGATGGGAACAGGAAAGATGACCTTCCCCGAAAAATTGGCTTCACCTGAAGTGTTTAAGCGAGTAACAACCCAAGATTATGTAATGCCGACCCACGGCTTTGAGGATATTTTTAACCCCAACGACCTTGAACTGAATTACGAAAAAGCGTGGGGTGCCGTTCAGGGGTTGGCAATTACACGAGAGTTCTTAAAGGCTAACCCCAATCAAAAAGTCAAGATGTTCCTTTACACCCCCAGTGTAGGCGTGGGTAACCCGGAGGATTGGTTCTGGGTGATCTACCTGAAGCGATAACCTGAACGTAAAAGGGATGCCAAAAGCGTTTGTTGTTCTATATCAGCATATGGACATCTTTCATAAAACAGAGCATCACACCAACAGTTTTCTTTTCTAAAAACAATCCAAAAATCATTACCTTTACATAGAAATTGAGCTGCAGGGATTTTGGCAAGTTATTTATTCGATTTAAATTCCTTGGTATCGATAAGAGGTAAAATAAGGTTGTGCAAATGCGTTCCCCTGAAAAGCGTAAACAGTACTCCTCGGGTAGTTGAAAGAGAAATTGAATTTACTCCAACTATAAAGTTTTCAGCCAATTCAATCTTTTTCTCTTTAACGAAATCGGAAAAGTTTTCAATATTGTAAATACAGCTTACTTTTGCAGTGCACAGTTCAACTTCTTCACTTCCGCCAAAAACTTCAACCGAAGTAATTACAAACATATTCTTTTGATCAATATTGAAACGATGCTCAATATTAACATTGTATTTATACGGTGTGTTTTCGGGGATGACCTTACCATAAGATTTGATTGCAAATTCCAATATTTCAATCCCAACAAACGAGAATACAACATTTTGTTCCATAAATAATTATCAGTTTGATGAATAATGAGCTGAATAATGAACCGATTTGCTGGAAATTAATTGGTCATAATAGCTTTGCGATGGAGTTACTACATATATGATAGATGTTGCTTGAAAGCTTTCCCCTTTTGCTACTTGCTCATCATCTTGAAGGTTTAGTAAATCCACATCTAATGCTATCCCTAAATCGGTTAAAGTATCAATTGTGAAATTGTGAGTTCCACTCAGCCATCTAGTTACTTCCGATGGGTTTGATTTTCCCATCGCATGCATCAAGTCTTTATTCTTCCATCCCTTGGCTTTCATAGCGTCATCAATTTTTGCAGCTATAAGCATACGGTTTTCTACGCGTTTTGCTTCTTGTGAGGATATGGAAGATAAAATATCTGAGATACTGTGTCTTTTTTTGTCTGTTGCTTTCATTTTGTTTTATTTGTGTATGTCATAATTCTATTTCAAAGGATAAGTCGCCTTCGAAATCTTTTGCGTGGAATGAGAAGCGAATTTCTTTATCTGTTATTTTTTCAGTAATTTTCTCTGAAATAGCTCGCATTAAGTAGTTTTCATCTGATAGTTTTTCGCTTTCTTGAAATGCTCTCATATCTTTTGTCTTGGGACCGCCACCACCCAATACAACAATCAATGTGCCGTATCTAATACAGTAAAGTCGTAAATTTTTATCAGGATCGTCATATAAAGCACACACTCCATCGCCCGTAACGCCTTCATGTAGTTTAAAAAAATGTTCACGTGCTCCTGTTTTAGTTCCTATAATTTTTAAACGTTGTATAATGTTTTTTATTTCACTTAAATGTGAATCGAAGTTCTCGTTAATGAACTTTTCAAATAGAGTTGTATCGTCTTTATCTATTATTACAGAATAGATAGATGCTTTGTTTCCGCTTAATTCTTTTATTTTGATTAATTCACATTTCATTTCATACTGGGATTGCAAAGATAACACGTTTTACATATATGTGAAATAAATAAGAACTCTATTTTGTTCATCAATTTGAAATTTAACTTTTAATTTAATAAAAACAGGTTACATTATGCCGAAATTCATTATTTCGGATGCTTGTGCGAAGTCGTTTAGGTCGCCGTTGTTTTCTAAAATGGATTTATCTAGCTTGCCTGCAAGCGTGAGAATATCTTGATAGCGTCTGTTTTTGTAGCAGGTTTCAAATCCGAAAATAAGTGCTTCTTTTCTAACTACTCTGGTTTTTTTCCTGTCGGTTTGTGCCTGAATTAGTAGGGCTTCAAACTCCCGCGTCAGTTGTTTTTCTCGTTTTTCAACCAACTGATTTTGAAGCACGTGCACCCAATCAGGTGCTGATGCTTACGGCCGATTACACGACGAACCCCAATCACAAGGGCATTTTCTTGTTAACCGACAATTAAACTGGCAGGGATAATGCGTTGTATATAGATTATATCATCATGCATCGAAATATCCTCTAATGCAGAGTCGGAATAACGAATTTGACACATGGTACAGGAAAATCAAAAGTTAAACGACTCTTTCATATTGCAGCTATAATCATCGCTTAAATCATCCAATAATTTTGAAAACACCTCTTCGTGTGAGGGGGCATTTTCAATTCCTTCCGGTTTGGGATATTGGAGAGTTACGGTTCTTTTATTTTGGAGCTCTTGCACTATCTTTAAACTTCCTTGAAAAAAATCCATCTAATCGCCGTAGGTTGGGATGGTCTCGAAAATGTGTTAGGCGCGTGATTTTTGTTTAAATGAACTTTACCCATTTTGGAATACTACAAATAAATCGGGGAATATGAACGTTGTTTTAGGTATGTCAGGGAGAAAGAGTTATAGGAAATGGCTGTTTGCTCTAATAGGGTTATTTATGCTGGCACAAGCGGTATCGGTCGCACAGACAAACCGACAGACCGTTAGAGGAAAAGTGTATGATAGCGATTCGCATGAGCCGCTTGTCGGTGCAACGGTTATCGTACTGGAAAGCGATCCCATATTGGGAGCTTCAAGCACCATGGATGGGGAGTTTCATATTGATGGAGTGCCCATGGGGCGGTATGATCTGAGCGTCTCTTACGTGGGATACGAGACGAAGTTGGTTCCCGCTGTTATGGTTACGGCCGGTAAAGAGGTGGTGTTGCAGATTCCCTTGCGGCAGAGCATCATAGAGATGGGTGAAGTGGTGATTAGTGCCGACGCAGGTAAAGAGAAGCCGCAAAACAGCATGGCCTATATCAGTGCACGAACCTTTTCGGTGGAGGAGACCCAAAGATACGCTGGGGGCTTGGATGATCCGGCACGTATGGTGGCCTCTTTTGCCGGGGTTACTACCAGTACCCCGCAGGATAATGCCATATTTGTCCGGGGTAACGCGCCACAGGGTGTTGCCTGGCGACTTGAGGGCGTTGAGATACCTACACCTCACCATTTCGTGGGGGCCAATGTAACGGGTGGCGGAATTGTAACCCTGTTCAGCAGTCAGATAATGGCCAATTCCGACTTTTATACCGCCGCCTTTCCGGCAGAGTATGGTAACGCGTTGGCGGCCGTTTTTGACATGAAATTTAGAACCGGGAATAACAGCAATTATGAACATGTGGTACAGGTGGGTATGCTCGGAATAGATGTAGCCTCGGAGGGACCGTTCTCTAAAAAGTATGACGGCTCTTACCTGTTTAACTACCGTTACTCCACGTTTGGATTGCTTACCGATTTGAAGATAGTTGATACAACTCAGAAGTTTAAATATCAAGACCTTTCTTTTAAGTTTAACTTTCCTACCCGCCATATAGGCACTTTTTCGCTCTGGGGTATCGGAGGTGTAGACAGGGCTATCCAGCCGTTGCTGGAAGACAAGAGCAAGTGGAAATACGATTTTGATCGTGCGAAATTCACTTGGGATACCTACCAAGGTACTTTGGGATTAGGGCATAAAATAGTTACCGGCTCAAACAGTTATATTCATTCTACAGCAGCATTTTCGGGAATACGTAACGATATGTTGATGGAGGCTGCCCATGAAGATCTTACTTTATACCCTGTATTTCACAAGATAGATGATAACGGTACCTTTACGCTTACCTCTGCACTCAATCATAAGTTTAACGCACAAGCCACCACACGTGCCGGATTTACTTATAAGTACATGTTGTTCGATATGGACCTGAGTGCCAGTGAAGATGCTTACAGCGGGGATATGTACCAGCCTGTTGCTGAAGAATCGGGTGGTGCCAGCAGCATAGAGGGGTTTGCTCAGTTACGATATCGAATTACGCCGGAACTGACATTAAATGGTGGACTGCACCTGGGGTATTTTAAATTGAATGATGAATTTACCCTTGAGCCACGCTTCGGTTTACGTTGGCAAGTTCACCCAAAGCACTCCTTTAACTTGGGGTATGGAATGCATAGTCGTCCCGAGGATCTTAAGATGTACCTTATGCAATTTGACGGTAAAGCCGTAAACCATTCACTGAAGCTCTCCAAGGCGCATCACGCTGTTCTGGGGTATGACTGGTCTATCAATAAAAAGATGAGGTTAAGCACGGAACTCTATTATCAGCATCTGTACGATATCCCGGGTGAGGAGGGAACATCTTTTTCCCTTATTAATTACAAACAGGATTATCTGCTACATAAGGCTATGGTCAATAACACGATAGGTAGAAACATGGGGGTTGATATCACGTTAGAGCGTTTCCTTAACAACAACTACTACTATCTTTTGACAGCTTCGATTTTCGATTCCAAATATAAGGGTGGCGACAACAAGTGGCACAACACCCGTTATAATAGGAGTTACGCGTTCAATGCCCTCTATGGCAAGGAGTTCTTTTTTAAGAATAATAGTCGCTCTTTGGGATTGAATATACGTGCTAATTTCACCGGGGGAGAGTGCTATTCGCCTGTTTTAGAGGAGGAGAGCCACGCGGTTCGTCGTATCATTACCGATGAGGTGAATGCCTTTTCCAAACAGTTCGATCCGCTCTTGTACTTTGATGCGACAGTAACCTACAGAATCAATCATAGAAAATCTTCCAGCCATATTGCCCTGCAAGTGAAGAATATGCTTGGAGCGGCCCTTCACGGTTCAGCGTTCAGTTATAATCTTGTAACCAACGAGATAGAGTTGGTAAAGACGCGTGTCGTTATCCCGGTGTTGAGTTATAAATATGAGTTTTAATCGTCAATATCGGCAACGTACAAATCGCGACAGATATCGGAGCGAGACGGAAAACTTAGCGTCTCACCGTCAATACCGGTATACGGTAAATAAATCCCGCGGAAACCCTGAAGCTGTTGGCCGGGGTGGTGATCTGCTTGACCTCGGGTTTGCTGTACTTCTTTAATGTCGCAGTCAGAAACAGGTGTAGGTTGTCATCTTTCATCGGGTAAAACTCCAGGCCACCCTGATAGTTCCACGAGGTGAGGCAGTTGCCGCTATCCACGTGGCTGTTCTTTTTATATATCGAAAAGTTATTGTAAAAACACTTCAACAGGATATTCCATCGCGGTTGAAACCGGTAATTGAGTTCTCCCAACAGTGTGAAGTACTCCACGTTCTCGACCATGGCCTCGGGGGTGGCTGTAGCACCCCTGATCGCGCCCAGGTAATCAATATCGGAACGTTGATACAGGACATCAACGTAGATACGCCAGGTATCGGAACGCCATTTTTGTCCCCCGCTCAACATAAACAGCGTTTTACCCTTCGCGGGTGAGGTGACGTTGGCCCCGTATCGAAGTTGCAGGGCGTTATCAAAGTAGTTGCTGTTCCAGCCAAGGGAGTAGTATAGGGGAACGGAAGGGGCTTCCACCCGTGTGACGTGCGACGTGCCGGAGCTTTCCGCCAGTGTTCCGATGGCATCTTCCACTGTACCCCACCGGTTGTTGACTACCTGAAAGGTGAACTCCTGGTTTGGCCTGGGGGTGAACGCCACCTGTAACCCGTTAAGGTAGCAGTTGACAAGGTTGTTGATCCCGCTGTAGTCATATACTTCCACGGGGTACTTGTTGTACTCGAAGCCCCCTATCGTGAGGGCTTGCTTGCCGGCGGTTACCGAAAAGCGCTTGTTGAACCGGTACCTCAAGTAGGCATAGTCGATGCTGTTGGGTAGGTTCTCCTTCGTGAAAATGGGCGACACCTTGTTGAGTCGCTGCAGGTACTTGTACGACAGCTTGGGTGTAACCTCTCCCGCTATATCGATGATTACCTGATCGAACCGGAATCCCCCATCGTTGAACGTTAAAGGTGATCCGACGAACTCGTTGTGGTACGCCGAGCGCATATGGAGGGAGATGCTGACCGGTGATAACGAGTTGGTTTCACCGGCTGATAATGTAAGCAGCGACAAGCCCGCTTCACTGGTAGATTGTTCGAGTAGCAACGAGTTCTGTTCACCAGCCGGTTGAGCGAGCATTGGTGAGTTTTGTTCGTTGGCTGGTTGCACGAGTACTGACGACGTCTGTTTGTCGATCGACCGTGCAAGCAGTAACGAGCCGTTGAGGTAACAGGAGAAACAGGCTAAAATCAGCAGGACAACAAGGGGCTTAATTCTGTTCATAGCGTTTGAATTTTAATCTTCGCTTAGCCATGTGATGGCTTTCAATGTTGACTCACCTAAGCTTCACGAAGGTGAGCTTATATTTCTTGTACTTTGTTTGCAAAATTAAAATAAAATTGTAATATTGCACAATTATTAGCATAAGCTTTACTTCAAAACAGCAGAGAAACATGCGTAAAAGGAAAATTATACAGTTGTTGGTCTCGCTTTTCATCCTTATTGCTGTAGGATGGATAGTGAGTTACTACGTGAATACCGTGGGAAGTTTACGTGCTGAGAGCGGGCTTTCGGCGCAACAGGTTTTCGAACCGTTCGTGCATCCCGATTTGACGTTCGACCTGGCGGATGAACCGTTCCCCGCCGAGGGGCAGTACTGTTTAGCCTGCCACCAGGGGATAGAACCGGCGCGACCCATCGGTTCCGAGATGATGCAGCAGATACTGCAAAAAGGGGAGGCGCTTGGCGACCCCAACGGCTGCGTGATCTGTCACGGTGGTACACCTACCGAGCTGGTTAACAAGGATAGGGCCCACAGCGGCGTTCCCAAAGGGAGCTTGCTGACGTCGTTCACGCCTGTTCCCGCGGCCTTGCAGGTGAATGCCAACACCTGCGCGCAGTGCCACGAGGATCACGCCTATAGTGTCCGTCTTTCCATGATGAACAGCGACGCGGGAAAGATGAAGGCGATCTCGTGGAGCTTCGGTATCGGCACCGAGAATTACGACCATGTTTACGCCAATAGCGACCTGAGCGATACCGATGGTTCAACCCCCCGATTTGGCACCCAACAGTACATCGATTACATGAAGGAGATGGCCGCCACCTTCCCGGGGCAGTTCCCCGCGGAGCTTAAAGAGATACCCTCCGTTTCGGCAGATGAGATAAAGGCGCGGCCCGAGCTGGCGGCGTTTACCTACCTGCGCAATTGTAACGCCTGTCACTTGAGCAACAAGGGGCATCAAGATAGGGGGCATTACCGGGGCATGGGATGTGCCGCCTGCCATAACCTCTACAGCAACGAGGGCTTCTACGAGGGGGGCGACCCGGAAATCCCGAAAGATAAGCCGGGACACGTGTTAGTACACTCCATGCAGGGTACCAGAAAGTCGGCCATCCGCTTTAATGAGCACGAGCTTAGCGGAGTACAACTCAACACTTGCGCCGCCTGCCACGCGGCCGGTCGCCGGATAGGACATGCATATCAAGGGTTGATGGCCCTGGACGATTCGTACAACCGGGGACCTTTCGACGAGAAGGGGCTGCCGCAGCAGAGTAACGCGGGTTACGTGTTCAAGTACATGGCGGGCGATGTACACCGTCAGATAGAGAAGGATGGGGTGATGGTGCCGGGCTTGCTATGCCAGGATTGCCATACCACCAACTCCATGCACGGCAGTGGCAACATCGAGGCAACCACGCTGGCAGCTATCGAGATCGAGTGCGCCGATTGTCACGGTACACCCACCCACTACCCGTGGGAGCTGCCGCTGGGCTACGGTGACGAGTTCGGGAAAGAGCTCGACATGAAGCAGCCCAGGGGAGTGGCCGACGAGCCGCTGGAGGTGACAAAGAAGTTTGGCATCACCCACCCAAAAGAGGATGGCTACCTGCTGTCGGCACGGGGGAACCCGCTGGGTAACGTGGTGCGCAAGGGGGACCGGGTCATCGTTTACTCTGATGGGAGCATGCACGCGTTTGAACTTATAACGCTAAAAGAGATCGCGAGGAGCAAGAGCTGGCAGAACCCGGATGACGCCGAAGTGGCCATGGTGGCTACGACGCACGTCGATAAACTAGAGTGCTATGCCTGCCACTCCACTTGGATGCCGCAATACTACGGTTACAAGTACGTGATCGACTACTCGAAACAATCCGTCGACTGGCTACGTTCGCCGCAACTCGTCAAATCGGACGGTACGACGGCCGATTATAACCAGAACTACGCCATGCAGCCCGGGGCACCCACTTACGGTGACTACAGCCATATCCGCTGGGAGAACGCCCCGCTGGGCGTGAACGGCGAGGGGAGGGTATCCCCCTTGGTCGGCGTGATCCAGACGGTCAGCACCGTGATTAACGAGAAGGGTGAAACCGTTGTCTGGAACAATGTAGCCAAAACGGCGGCCGGCTATAACGCTATCGAGCTGGCACCGCTCAACCCGCACACCACCTCGTTGAAATCGAGGGAGTGCGTGGATTGTCACGGCAACCCTGTGGCAGCCGGGTATGGTATTGATGGTGGTATTTACGACGCGACGCCCGGAACGCCACGGTATGCTGACGTGATCGATGCCAAGGGAAATAACGTCAGCCAATACACCCGAGCCCAAATAGCGGCTATCAGCGAGCTGCACGGCGACTTCATGCAACTGCTCACGGTTCACGGGGAGCAACTGCAAACGATCGACACGCATTGGCCTACCTCAATGCCGCTCACTCAAGCGCAACGCGATCAACTGACCCGCAAAAACTCCTGTGTCGCCTGTCATCAGGATATCCCGAAAGGCACCATCCCGAACAGGATGCTGACTAAGGTGGCCCAAGTAGCCAAGCTCGCCTACAACACTCCCGAGAAGCATACCCGGTTATTGCACAGCAATAACCTGATGATCGCCTGGATAAAGGCGATTGGTGTCGTGCTAATCCTCGTGGTGGTTCCACTGCTTATATGGGGATTCGTAGAGCGGAAAAAGGTGGCCCGTTTCTGTCAGAGGCTGTTGAAGTTCTTAAAGGCCCCCGGTAAAGTGGATTGATTTACTTGATCTCATCGTGCGAGTGACGAAGTAATTGTAAAAAAGTTTGATTTCGTTTTTACACGTGGACAGATTCGCTTGAAGCCTCATTACACAAGTTAACATCAAAGGGTTTGCGCCATTTTCGGTAAAATCTTCAGTCAGGAGTACATTTTTCACGTTAAAATCTTCAACCGAGAGTGCAGTTTTTCACAAAAGAGGCTGCACTCTTTCTTTATACTTTATATAGAGATAGATAGGCCCAAAAACAGACAACCGATCCAAAACGTGAAAATAAGCTTATCGCTTGAGTACAACGCGATCAGTCAGTCAAACCCTCTTATATTATATTATGTAAGTATTTGGGATGGGGTGAGGTCTGTTTGGGTAATAGTATTGGACGGTCTCAAATGTTGCGGAGGTAAGACTCGAACTTACGACCTTTGGGTTATGAGCCCAACGAGCTACCAACTGCTCCACTCCGCGATCTATTTCCCTGTGAAATGGAACTGCAAAGATAGCATTTTATTTTGAGATATCAAAATGTCAGCCAATCTTTTTTATTTGTACCTGAAAAACCCTATTTTTGGGAAAAAATATGCAGTTTATGTCAGACAGTATTGTACTTATACCCACGTATAACGAGAAGGAGAACATCGAAAGTATCATTCGGGCGGTGTTTAACCTGAAAAAAAAATTCCATATTCTGGTTATTGACGATGGTTCACCCGATGGCACGGCCGATATCGTAAAGCGGTTGATGGAGAGCGAGTTCAAGGATAGGTTGTTTATCGAGGAGAGAGCGGGTAAGCTGGGGTTGGGCACAGCCTACATCCACGGCTTTAAATGGGCGTTGAAACGTTCGTACGACTATATCTTCGAGATGGATGCCGATTTCTCACACGATCCCAATGACCTGCCACGGCTCTATGCCGCTTGCCACGATGAGGGGTACGACGTGGCGGTGGGTTCCCGCTACTGCTCGGGCGTGAACGTGGTGAATTGGCCGATGGGTCGCGTGCTGATGTCCTATTTCGCATCGAAGTACGTGCGCTTCATCACCCGTTTTAAAGTACGGGATACCACCGCTGGTTTTGTCTGCTATCGTCGGAAAGTACTGGAAACCATCGATCTGGATAAGATTAAGTTCAAAGGGTATGCCTTCCAGATAGAGATGAAGTACACGGCTTACGTGTTGGGCTTCAAGATCAAGGAGGTGTCGGTCATCTTCGTGAATCGGCGATTAGGCACCTCGAAAATGAATACCAGCATCTTCGGGGAGGCGTTCTTCGGGGTTATCGACCTTCGGTGGCGAAAGCTAACCGGGAAAATTAAGCCGCGTGCAAACTGACCGCACCCGGGGTTGGCCATGTATACAATGGTCAGCTGAAACAATTGTTGTGTGATAACAGTACCCAGGCAAATCAACGTGATTTATTAACCATAGACAGGTAGCCATGACGCTAATTCATAGGGCCACGGTGGTAAATGAAGGGGAAACTTATGAGGGATCCCTGCTGCTGAAGGGGCAAAAGATTGCTCGCGTGATACGGGGGGAGGTGCCGGAACCGGTATTTAGGCAGTGCCGGCAGATAATTGACGCACGTGGCCTATGGCTGTTGCCCGGCGTTATCGATGATCATGTACATTTTCGTGAGCCTGGGCTAACGCGTAAGGGCGATATGTTTACCGAGAGCCGTGCCGCGGTGGCCGGCGGGGTAACCTCCTGCATGGAGATGCCCAACACCGTGCCGCAAACGACCACCATCGAGACGTTGGAGCAAAAGTTCGAACGGGCCGCCTCTCAATCGATGGTCAACTACTCATTTTACCTTGGTGCCACGAACGACAACCTCTCCGAGTTGAAAAAGGGGGACCCGAAAGCGGTGTGTGGCGTGAAGCTGTTCATGGGGGCTTCCACCGGCAACATGTTGGTGGATCATGCGCGTACCTTGCAAGCGATCTTCGCCGAGGTCGATATGTTGATTGCCGCCCACTGCGAGCAGGAGGATATCATCAGGGAGAACATCGCGCTGTATGAGCGCGAGTTCGGCGAAGCGATTCCTATCGAATACCACCCCCTTATTAGAAGTGCCGAGGCATGCTACCGCTCCTCTGCCGAAGCGGTAGAGCTTGCCGACAGGTACGGTACAAGGCTACACGTGCTGCATCTCTCTACCGGGCGGGAGCTGAGCCTTTTTGACATGGCACCGGTGGAGGAGAAAAAGATCACCTCGGAAGTGTGCGTGCACCACCTATGGTTCACAGACGAGGACTACGCCCGGCTGGGAAGCCGCGTGAAGTGGAACCCCGCGATTAAAACCCAAACAGATAGGGAGGCATTGAGAGAAGGCCTGAAGCAGGGCAAGGTGGATGTGGTGGCGACCGATCATGCGCCGCACCTGCTAGAGGAGAAGGAAGGCGGGGCATTACAGGCCGCATCGGGCGGTCCGTCATTGCAACACTCGCTGCAAGTGGTGCTGGAGCTAGCGGCCAAGGGCATTTTCTCGAGGGAGCAAGTGGTGGAGAAGATGTGCCATGCGCCAGCCAAGCTGTTCCGTGTAAAGGAGCGGGGATTTATCCGTGAGGGGTATTACGCCGACCTGGTGTTGGTAGACCCGAATCGGCCCCACCTGGTTTCGGATGGTAACGTTTGGTATAAGTGCGGCTGGTCCCCTTTCTTAGGGGAGACGTTTGGCGCAACTGTGAGCAAGACGTTCGTCAACGGGTGCCTGGTGTACGATGAGGGTCGGTTCTACGAGAACTTCACCGGTGAAGCACTCCAGTTCGACAGGTAATGTAGTATTGGATGACCTGCAGCATACACAAAGTAATGTGAGTTATGCTCATGAACCCCTGTTTGATCACTAACGTGGGGCAATATGTTGCGTTATAGCATCGGGTAAGTTTGGAATGGTCGAATAGGCATGGTGTAACACAAACGATTATGGTATAATCGCTTCGGCTTCAACCTCAATCTCTTTCGTGAAATGAATCATTTGGCCTAACCCTGTCACCCCTTCCCCGGTTACCTGGTAGGTACTTGCCCCGTCGGCCGTGTAAAACTCTATAATAGCCTCCCCTTCCGGTGAGAAATTCACGTTAGGCTTCCAGTAGATGGTAGTACGAAAATCGGGCTCGGGCGACTCTTTCTCGTCGCTCGTTTCATATTTCGGGGAGTAGAACTCCGCCGCCTGTTGGTAACCGAGCGGGATGATTTGGTCGATATTGGGAGATCGGGTGTTTTTTTGTACGAAACCCTTTTTGGTCGTGATCACGACGGCCCCGCTTGTGTTGGGATAGTATCCCAGCATGAAGGTGTTGTCTTTCATGATGAACAGGTTATCGATGGAAGAGACGTCAATCATATCCAGCTGGTCAAAAAAATCTTCGTACGTGATGTCATCGATCACGAAGAGCACCGGCAAATCGGATCGGGTGGTTGTTATGCGATCCGATTTCACGACGAGCCCCGGGGTGGTCAGGAGCAGCGTGTGTAAGCTACTGAACCTCCTTCTTTCAATCTCATCTGCTGTAATCAGCCCACTGGAGGAGATGGGAGAATAAAACTTCGACTGGGTGTAGGTCTCTTTGCTTTGAGCGGTGACCGTGAACTCCTCGAGCGCGATTGTCCTGATTCCATATTTGGCGGCATAGTCTTCGTTAGCCTGTTGCACGTAGGTATCCAAGTGGGAGTCGGAAGCAGATGACAGTCGTCCCTCTATAGGCACCGTGGCGTAAGAGCGGTCGGGGAACGTTTCTTGGTCGAGGTTAATCACGTTTCGCCTACTCCCCTGTTTACTTAGCGATTGTACCGTGATCACCGTTCCCTCCGGGTATTCCACCTTGAACAGGAATCTACCCTTCTCGTCTGCCACGGTGGTTTCGCCGCTCAAAAGCGTGTCGAGGCTAGCCATTAGGCTTATCTCACCATCTTCCATACTCCTTAACAGCGCCTCTGTTTTCCCGCTAACCTCTTGGAACTGCTCGGGCAGGAAGGTGTTAGGTGTCGCGATGATACCCTTCAGCACGCTGGGGATATCATACCTTTTCCAGCCTTGTGTCATCAGCAACGCATCGAGCGCCTGCCGATCCGATTCATCGCCCGTGAAGTAGGTGGCGGGAGATTCCACGTGGCCTTGGATTTCGGAGGAGAGTAGAAGCGTTGAGATCAAGTTGTCCACGGTATCAGTGATCGCCTTGTTTTTATCAATCACCGAAACGGCCAGGTTGTTCATGTAGGTCACGGTGTCCATCTCTGCCAGCTTGAGCTTTAGGGTAACATGTTCTCTGCTTTTGTACGAGGGGGCGGAGGGCGCTACGTCCAAACGGGGAAAGTCCTCCTCGTTGATGTTGAAAACCAGTCGTTCGCTCAGTATCTCTCGCTTCTCGTCAAGCAAAAGAAAACAGGTTATTCCCGATGGAAAAATATTCACGGGGAAGGAGTAGCTTTCGGTTTCGGGCGACCATGGCTCATGGTACAGCACGAGTCCCTTATGGTGAATCAAAAGGGATACCGGGTTTCTTGGGGCCGCGTCACCTTTTAGGAGAGAGGCGACAAACAGGTTGCGGGTTTTTCGCACGTGGATTGTCCTCGCCCGGGGTTCTACCAAGGGCAGGTCCAAGCGCTTGATCGCACCGCTTTTTGTCTCACAGATGGCGTAATAGGTTTCGTTGGGTTCAACGAATAGAAAAAATGCCCCCATCCCCAACGGGTGGCTCGTGAATTCGGCCACCTTTTCACCTTTGGTGTTATAAACGAAACCGGTAACCTCTTCACCCAGTCCGGAGGGGTTGATGGCCTTGAAGCCTACCCGGCACGCTTGAAGCGGGACAAGGTAACCTCCCTCGGGGTGGAACGTCACCTCGAAGTCATCGGCCGCGTAAGGGATAGGGTAGTACCGTTCGAACTTTCTCCCCTCGTGGACGATGGCTAACAGCATGTTCCTGTTGCTTCGTCTCTTGTTCATCACGAACGAGCTGTTGAAACGGTTTCCCTCTTTCGGTCTTATTGTCCGTGTGGTTTCATCCGACAGCTTGAACGTCACCATTTCGGGGGCGATCGTGTCACCGTTCACTCGATCCACGAATTGGAAGGTGACATCGACTTTGCTGCCGTTGGCCTCGAAGTGGGCAATGGGTTCAACCTGTAAAGAGTAGGGGTCCAGCACGCGTATCGCCTTTTTAAAGAACGCCTCGTTCCCCTGGTTACGCATGTAGCGAGTATACGCCCGAAGCGTGTAGCTTCCTTCGGCCAGGTCATCTTCCAAATCGATGTAGCCGGCGAATACCCCGATGCTATCCGGGCGTATTTTCACCCGTTTTATCAATTCGTCGAACGGGTTAAACAGTTCCAGGTAGACATAGCGACTATAGAATGCGGGCCGGTTGCTCGTGGCATCTATCAGGTGGGCACGTAGCCATACCCGCTCTCCCGATAAGTAGACCGATTTGTCGGTCTGCACGTAGATCTTTTCATGTGGGAAGCTGCTCAGTTGTTCGTTGAACTGATTGGTGACCCAATACGGATCATGTTCAGCTTCAATTGGTTCATGCGCAGTGTCTTGAGCCAATAGGGCGGTCATGCACCATGCGAGCAATAGGATAAACACCACCTTTTTCATGACCATGCTTTTTTTGTTTTAGCTTTCACGTTACCTACGCTTGATCCCCGGCATATTTGGGACATGGGCAGCGTTGTTGTTTTAACATGACGTGAAGAGTTCGACAAAGAAGTCGAACGCGTCGAACAGCGTGTTTTTCTCCACGGCCTGATCGATTAGCACGTTGCCAATATCCTTTAGCAGGGTGAAGCGCATGGCTTCTCCCACGTTCTTTTTGTCGTGCATGGCAATCTCATGCAGGGCATCGTAGTCGCCACATGTGATAGGAAAAGGTCCGTAATGTTGCTGGATGAAACGTACCGTTTTCCGCAGTTTTTCTTCCGGGAAGCCGTGCAATCGGTACGACAGCCAGAGTGCAACGACCAGCCCCCATGCCACGGCGTATCCGTGAGGTACCGGCTTACCGCATCCAAGCGCGAAGCTTTCGAACGCGTGCCCCGCGGTGTGACCCAGGTTGAGCGCTTTGCGCAGGTTCTTCTCGTACGGGTCTTTTTCCACGATGGCCTGTTTTATGGCCACAGACCGGAAGAGTAGTTCGTTGAGTGATGGGTAATCGATTTGTTGAAGGGGAAAGGTGAGGAGTCTGTCCCACTCTTCCGTGGAGTGGAGGAGTGCGTGTTTCACCATCTCGGCGTAGCCAGATAGGATGGCCGGGCGATCGAGACTTCGGAAAAAAACGGGTGAGAGCAACACGGCATACGGGGGGTAGAAGGCACCCACCTCGTTTTTGTACCCTTGGAAGTTAATACCTGTCTTACCCCCTACTGCCGCGTCCACTGCCCCTAAGAGCGTGGTGGGTATGTTGATGTACCGGATGCCCCGCTTGAAGGTAGCTGCCGCGAAACCGCCCAGATCGCTCACCATTCCTCCCCCTAAGTTGATCAGTAGCGAGTGGCGGGTGGCTCCATTCTCGGTAAGCTGTTCCCACACCCTGCTCAAGCTGTCGAGTGTTTTGTTCGAGTCGCCCGGGGGAATAACGATGGTCGTGGCGTCTCGTGTCGCTGGAATACCTTGTAAGAGCGGGAAGCAATGAATCAAGGTCTGTTCATCCACCAGGATAAAGCATTTATCGGGGCGAATGGGCTCTATGATCTCCTGTAGGTCACTCGCGAGGCGACCGCTTTTTATTACCCGTTGCGTTATCCTATTCATCGTGCTGCTTGTTTTGTTACCTATTGCGTTACTGTACCTGTTGCATTGTGTTTCTCGTTACGTTGCATCTCCTCTCCCCTTTACTTCTTCCACATTCTCAACGTTCTCAAAGCTTGTAATTTCTTCTTGATCGGTTTTGTGGTAATCACCGTTAAGGATTCGGTAGATCTCTTCTTGAATCCGTTCACGGATGCTTAGCGTGGATAGCTTGTTGGGGGATCGGGAGGGATTGACCCGGTTTGATAGGAAGATAAAAATCATATCGTGGGTGGGGTCCACCCATAAGCTGGTGCCCGTGAAGCCGGTATGGCCATACGTCTCAATGGGGGTGCCTGGGCTGGTAGGGCTTGTTCTCGTGTTTCGTGGGTCTGGTTTGTCGAATCCCAGTCCCCGGCGGCTAACGCTACTTTTCGTTGAGGTGAAAAGACGCACTGTCTCTTCGCTTAAAAGCCTTTCTCCACCGTATGTACCCCCGTTGAGCCACATCTGGCAAAGCTTGGCGAGGTCGTTTGCATTGGAGAAGAGCCCGGCATTGCCGGAGATGCCCCCGAAGAGGGCAGCCCCCTCATCGTGGACATGCCCCCGCAGTTGTTGTTTTCGGAAGAACGGGTCGTTCTCGGTAGGCGCTATTTGCTCGATCGGCATTTGCTCCAGGGGCAGGAAGGTAGTGGTCGTGGCACCTAGCTTACGGTAGAAGTGCTTTTTAACGTATTCGTCAAGGGTTTTGCCGCTCATCTCTTCTACCGCCTCTTTCAGCAACATGAAGTTAAGACAGCTGTACCTGTACCTCCCTACCCCTCGAAGGGGGGTTGCGATGATCTCCTTCAGGAGCATTTCGTGCATCTTGTTGCTAGCGTACAGGTCTTTTGCCACGGGGAGGGGAAACTTTTCAGACGGGCTGGAAGCGATTAAGTCAGGTAGGAATTGGTAATCGGTGCGAAACCAAGCCCCGGCGTAGTTCGCGTGAAAGGTGGGGGAGTGAGCGCCAGACAACTTCCCGGGATAGCTCTCTTCGTCAATGGCGGTGGCGTAGTAAGGGATAAAGGATGTCATTCCTGACTCGTGTAGCAGGAGGGTTCGGATGGTTATGGAACTTTTGTTGCTCCCTTTGGTTAATGGAACGAATTTACCGATGGGGTCTCGCAAGGCCAGCTTCTTCTCGTCGTACAGCTTCATCACGGCCGGGAGGGTGGCGGCGACCTTCGTGATGGATGCCAGGTCGTAGACCGTTTCGTTGGTCACCCACGTGCCGTGGTCGTACTCCTGCTTCCCGAACACCTTCTCGTAGATGACTACCCCATCTTTCGCGATCATGATTTGGCAGCCCGGGTAGGCCATTTCCCGTAGGCCCTCTATCGCGAGGCTATCTATAAGTCGGAAGTGTGTGGAGACGAGTCCTACCTCTTCGGGTGTGGAGTAGCCCAGGCGGATCTTTTTCGTATCCATCCCACTGCCTTCGGGGTAATCACTGGTGGTGACCGGTATTCGTCCCGTCATAGCGATACCACCAAAGATGCCTTGCGCCGCGTTGATCTGTGCGAAGTGGCTGTTGTCGTACCCTACGATAACGGCCGTGGCTTCCTTGGTAGTCGAACGAAAGGCGTTGAGGCGGTAGGGCGACGTGAAGAGCACCAAGATTACCTTAGTCTCTTTCGCTAGTTGCTGTAGGGCGATAGCGTCTCCCGCGCTAGGAGAGTGAATGGACAGGACAACCACGTCGAACTTCTTCAATTCCTCTATATTGGCGATACTGCTCGTCGTTTCTGCTTGAAAAAACTGCAGGTTGCCTTGCTTTTTCAGGTAGTGTTGGAAGGGGTTTGGTGTTGAAGCCCCAATCGTTACAGAGGCAATAGTCGTGGTGTCTAGCCCTTTCAAAGGGAGGAGGTTGCTTTCATCCTTGAGCAACGTGATGGCTCCCTCGTAAATCCTTCGGAGCGTCCACTCGGCTGTCGGGGCGTGTATTTTTTCGCGTAGCGTTTTTGTATCGATTGGCTTGAAGTGACACGCTCCCGTGATGTATTTATAGGAAAGGACTTTTCGCACCTTCTCCTCCAAGAGTGAGTTGGGAATCACGCCCGATTCCACCGCCCTCTTCACCGATTCCACCTCCTTTTTTGGATCTACCGAGCCCAGCAAGATGTCGTTACCGGCAAGCAATGCCTGCACGCTTACATCCGGTTGATCGGCAACCCCTTTCATTGCCATCCCGTCACTGAACGTTAGCCCGTCAAAGCCCATCTCCTCCTTGAGCAGTTGAATCCCCACCTCTGTTGATAGTGACGCCGGTTTGCCCCGCGTGTGAAGGGTTGGTACGTTGAGGTGGCCAATCATGATTCCCGAAAGACCTGCTTCGATGTATTTCTTAAATGGCAGGAGCTCGACGCTGTCCAAGCGCATCCTATCGTGTGGAATAGTGGGTAGGGTGAGGTGCGAGTCCTCCGACGTGTCACCATGTCCCGGGAAGTGCTTGGCCACGGCCATAACACCGCTCTCTTCCACCCCTTGGGCAAAGGCTATACCCTGTTCTGCCACCCTGTTGGGGTTTTCACCGTACGATCGCGTGCCGATAACCGGGTTATCGGGGTTGCTATGGACATCAACGGTCGGGGCGAAATTCACGTGAACACCCATCTCCCGGCACTGTCTGCCGACCTCCTGGCCGTATTGCCTGATGATTTCAGGATCTTGTATGGCGCCCACGATCGAGTTACGGGGGTACTTGGGTGCGTCTGTCAACCTCATGGAGAGTCCCCACTCCCCATCTACCGCGATTAAGAGAGGAATATCGGCCAGTTTTTGCGCGTTGTTAGTTATCGCTGCTTGTCGGCTCATTGTACCTGTAGAAAACAGAAGTCCACCCACCTTCTGATTCCGGATGTAGTCCGTGATTCGCTTTTCCCAATCGCTTGACGATGCCACGATGGGCATAAAGAGTTGTCCCACCTTCTGCTCGATGGTCATGGTGGCGAATACCGAGTCGACCCACTGGTTCATGGTTGCCCTGTCCGCTTGTTCGTATAATACAGGGGTGACTTGAGCCCTTGAAAAAAGGCAAGACACCCCAAGTAGGAATAGTAAAGCAGCTCTTCTCATCGTGGTTTTTATCTTTCGTTGTAATCGTTTACCTCTTTCGTTTCATCTGTTCGCCTTTTTCAGTGCCATCTTTACCTGCTAAGTCGTACGTCGATTCTCCCCACGTTGACACCTCTTCCGCTCGTTTGAAAGATGACCACCTCGTTATTGTCCAAGTCGTTTACCACGGCGGGTTCCGTCATGTGGGTGTGGCTGTGACCACCGAGGATCAGGTCGATACCACGTGTTTTCGCGGCCAACTCCCTGTCTGCCGTGTAGCCCAGGTGGGATAGGCAAACTACCAGGTCGCAGCGGTGTTCTTGTCGTAGTCTCTTTGCCATCTCGTTGGCGGAAGTCACCGGGTCAAGGTACTTCATGCCCTTGTAGTGATCCGCCGCGATTAGTCCTCGCGGTTGGATGTTGATACCCATTACTCCTACCCGTACTCCTCCCTTTTTCAGGATAAGGTAGGGGCGTATCAACCCCGCCATCGTCGTTTCCGAGAAGTCGTAATTGGTTGACACGATAGGGAAGTGTGCCGCACGGACCACCTTCTCCAGCACTTCAAGCCCGTAGTCAAACTCGTGATTCCCCAGGGTTGCCGCGTCGTACTTCATCAGGTTCATCGTTTCCACTTCCACCTTCCCCTTGAAGAGGTTAAAGTAGGGTGTCCCCTGTAAAAAATCTCCGGCATCGAGGAGCAACACCTGTCTATTCTCTCTTCGTACTTCGTCGATATAGTTCGCCCTTCTCACCACGCCCCCCAAGCCGGGTGTGGATAGGTCGCTCACGGGAATGGGTTCGATACGGCTGTGGGTGTCATTGGTATGGAGTATGACCAGTTGTTTTTGAGTGCACCCGAACAGGGTGAAGAGCACCAAGAAAAATAGGCTGCTGTATCTGTATAAGGTGTTCATGCTTATTTTGTTGTTTGTGGATTGTTCTAATCGTTCTTCCTTTTGTTGTTGATTAGGCTGATTGTTTCTCTACCCCCCGTTTAAATACTACTTTAATTGTAATCGCTTGGTTATGCTTATCATTCTGTGGTCAAAATTTTTATCCTGCCATCGAGGGCAGAATTCACCTCTTTCCCTTGCCTGGTTTGCCCCTTTATCCAGTCGATCATCACATCTCTAAGCGTGATTCCCGTGTATATGCAGCTGACCGCGTTGCGGAACGCCCCCATGTGGTCGTTCCCCTCTGCCAGGTAGTCGACCGTCACCACGTTGTAATGCCGGCTTTCATCCACCGGTTCTCCATCCACGGTGACATTTTTCACCTTACTGTCTTCGATCACGAGCCGCACGTTACCTGAGATACCTGCTCCCCCGATGTGGGCGTAGGCGTCGAAAATCCTGTTCAGGTCGCTTCCTTTCACTTCCAGGAAGGTGATCGCGTTATCGAATGAATAGGTTTCGTAGAGGTTACCCACCGTAACGTTGCCCTCCGGCAATGTGGCACGGTGTCCGTGCACGTTTATCACCGCTATATCGGCCCCGTTGGGGAGGTGCTCATCGCCGTATGCTTTCATCACGTCTGACGTGAGGTTGGTCAGCAGGCTTTCAGGTCGCTTGTAATCCATGGATTGTACCGACTTCCCGATAACGATGTTCATCTCTTTACTGAGCGCTGTTTTATAACTGTTCACGAATCCCTGCATCTTCTCGTGCGGTGGCAGGTCGTACGAGGTGTCCATCTGGACGAAGGTGCCGCTTATTTCGGTTACCCGGTAAACGGGTTTGCATGCGCACATCACGGTGACGGCGAGCAACAACATACTTGCCGCGCTCATTGCGAATGACGCGTTGGTCATCCAAAAAGGTTTTCGATTCATATGCCCGAGGTTTCAGGAATGGTTTTTACGCTTGATCCTAAAATTTCAAAAGTACACTATTTCGGGGAGGGAATCAAACGAGAGCGATAAAAATAATTATTAAAAGGTGTTTTATACTGCATATTAAATAAAAATTGCTACCTTTGCACCCGCTTTGCGCAATCTCTGTCGGTCTTGTCCGCCATATTGCGTCTCGAAAACGTTCAGGTAGTAAATATAAAAGCATTATACAAGATGAATTTGATGAAAATAGCGGAAGACTCTTTCGCTACCCAGAAAAAGGAACACCCCGTGTTTAAGAGTGGCGATACTGTAACCGTGGCCTACCGCATCACGGAGGGTGCCAAGGAGCGTATCCAGCAGTATCGCGGCGTGGTGATCAAGATAAATGGCCATGGTGATTCCAAGCGTTTTACCGTAAGAAAAATGTCCGATAACATCGGCGTGGAGCGTATTTTCCCGTTGAATTCTCCCTTTATTGAAGGCATTACAGTAAACAGTCGGGGTAAGGTTCGTAGGGCTAAACTGTACTATTTGCGTAAACTGCGCGGTAAAGCGGCCCGCATCAAGAAGAAAGGGTATTAGCGGCATGTTTCGCGGAGTCGTGTGTCACGCATCGCGAAACTCCCTGTTACGCTTTCACGGTATCTTTCACGCTGTATAGCACAAAATAATCTTAAGCGCTAAAAGAACACCTCTACCTTGCCATGTTAACGAAAACAGAAGGCATAGTACTTGGCACTTTTTCTTACAGCGACACCTATTCTATTACCCACGTTTATACCCGTGATTTCGGCACGGTTGCCTATCTTTTGCCCAAGCCACGGAGCAGGAGGAGTAAGGTTAGACCGTCGCTATTCTTCCCTTTGTCGCTTCTCCGTTTAGAGGTAGAGCACTTGCCGTTGCGTGATGTTCAACGGATGAAAGAGGTGGAGCGGCTTGTTCCTTTGTACTCCCTTTGTACCGATATGATCAAGGCGTCAATCGCCTTCTTTCTTGCCGAATTCTTATTGTCTGTGCTGCGTGAATCGGACCGCAACGAAGCGACCTACGATTACATCCGTCATTCGATCGAGTTGTTGGAGGTGACCGAGAAAGGGGTGGCTAACTTTCACCTTGCTTTCATGATTGGGTTAACCAAGCACATGGGTATCCACCCCAATGTTGAAGGGAACGAGGGAGCCCCCTACTTCGACTTGCTTTCCGGCGAGTTCGTGCGGCAATCCCCGCTGCATTCTCACTACTTGAAACCGGGGGAGGGACGTTACCTGCGTCAGCTGGAGCGAATGACCTTTCGCAACATGCATCTTTACAGGCTCTCTCGTGTCGACCGAAACCTTATCGTGGACTACTTCCTGAAATATTACCGGTTGCACCTGTACGATTTTCCTCGACTTAAGTCGCTTGAGGTACTACGGGAGTTGTAAAAGTCCTTTTTTTGACAGTTTTGTATTAAATTTGTGCTGTTATTTACTGCAATTATTACAGCTTAATAGGGTAGAATTATGACTACACGAAGAGAATTTATTAAAAAAACGGTAACCGGTGCCACTGTATTTGTCGTTAGCCCCCTGTTGACAAAAGCCGAAAGCTTGACCGGCACGAAAGGGGTGAGCAGGTATGTGTCACAACGTCCCGAAAAGTTGAAGCGAAATTTCGTGTCAGTAGCCGTAGATGAAACTATCGATAGGGTGAAGGCTAAAATAGAGGATCCCAAACTGGCATGGATGTTTGAGAACTGTTTTCCCAATACGCTCGATACTACTGTGCACTACAGTGTAAAAAGCGGAAGACCCGACACGTTTGTCTACACCGGTGATATTAGCGCCATGTGGCTTCGGGACTCCTCAGCTCAGGTATGGCCTTACCTGCCGTTAACCAAAAAAGACAAGCCCCTGCAACAGCTTATCGCGGGTGTAATTAACCGGCAGACACAATGCATCCTTATTGACCCCTATGCAAACGCTTTCTATATTGAGCCTAAAAGCGACGGTGATTGGGCGAAAGATCGAACAAAAATGCAGCCCATCCTTCATGAGCGCAAGTGGGAGATAGATTCTCTCTGTTACCCGATAAGACTGGCCTATAACTACTGGAAGATAACCGGCGACACATCTGTATTCGATGCGGATTGGGTTGAGGCTATGTATCTGGTAATAAAAACCTTTAAGGAGCAGCAGAGAAAGGATGACCTCGGTCCCTATAAGTTTCAGCGTGTAACTGAGCGGCAGCTCGATACCGTCTGTAATGATGGCTATGGTAACCCGGTAAATCCTGTAGGACTTATCGTTTCAACGTTCCGTCCCTCGGATGATGCTACCACATTCGGTTTCCTTGTCCCCTCCAACTTCTTTGCCGTCGTTTCACTTCGGCAGATGAGCGAAATAGCGGAAAAGGTAATCAACGATCCTGTTTTGGCATCCGACAGCCTAACCCTTGCCGAGGAGGTTGAACAGGCTCTGAAACAATACGCGGTGGTGCAGCACCCCAAGTATGGAGAGGTATACGCGTATGAGGTGGACGGGTTTGGCAATGCCTATTTCATGGACGATGCCAATATACCCAGTCTGTTGGCCCTGCCATATCTGAACGCGATAGATAGAGACGATCCCCTATATCAACGTACAAGAAAACTGGTGTGGAGCGAAGATAATCCCTATTTCTTCAGAGGCAGTGCAGGTGAAGGAATTGGGGGACCGCATATAGGGTACGATATGGTTTGGCCCATGAGCATTATTATGCGTGCGCAAACATCTGCCGACGACAGGGAGATAGTAGAGTGTCTGCGTATTTTGCGTAATACCGATGCCGATACCGGCTTTATGCATGAATCGTTTCATAAAGATAATCCTTCCAAGTTCACACGAAGCTGGTTCGCATGGGTGAATACCCTGTTTGGTGAACTGATTGTAGATCTTGAAAAACAGGGTAAGATAGATCTGGTTAATGCCGCTGTCCGTTTTTGATAACATACCTGACGAGTTTCTTTTGACAAAGGTTAAGCAGTCTGATAAAGAGGCTTTTGTCGCTGTATATGAGCGGTATCACAAGGTACTCTACGTGGTGTCGTACCGGTATCTGAAAGAGGAGGGCAGGGCCAAAGATGTAGTGCAAGATGTTTTTACAACGCTTTGGGAAAAACGGGAAAGCATTCAGGTAAACACACGTTTGAAAAGCTACCTCTATACCATGGTGAGGAATCGAATTTTAAATCTAATCAAGCGAGAGAAGAGAATGGTTTTATCCGACTGGGAAGATGAAAGGGAGACGCTTGCCGATATGGACAACTTGCAGCCAGCCATAGAGGACAATCACTGGCAGAAGAGTTTGTATGAGGCGATTGATAAGCTTCCTAAGCAGAAGCGGCTGGTATGCCTGTTAAAGGTGAAAGAGGGCTTGAGCAACAAAGAGGTGGCAAAAAAACTCAATATAACGGAGCATACGGTGAAGAAACATTATACCCAATCACTTGCAAGGTTGCGGGTTTTGTTAAAAACATGTTAAAACACCTTGTACTAGTTCCACTGAAATTCTTTTCAATTGTCTTATTGCTGAGAACGAGTCAAATTATAGGTTTTTATAGATGGATAAATCATCCGACATAAACATGAGAAAGAGGTTCAGCGGTTCTGCCACTGCGGGAGATACCGTGCGAACCCTTGCCTGGCCTTCTGCTGACGAGGAGATTCGCTTGCTGTCAGAACAAATCGATAAAGACCTACACGACTTGGAAGGTTTACCATGCGATCTTTTCGTACCTCACCCCATCCCATCGGATGAGATGCTCGACGAGATATTAAAAAGAACGGCCAGTAAGAGAAAAAATGGTCGTGCGCTTCACTTATGGCGTGCCGCGGCTATTTTTATTCCCCTGGTGCTACTTATATCTTTCGGCTTATACGTAAATAGGCACGCCGATATTTTCGGCACATCGGAGACGCGGGTGATCGAGGCGAAACGGGGTGAGAAGCTGCATTTCATCTTTCAAGATGGCAGCAGGGTCGCGGTCAATTCAGCTACCCGGTTGCAATTCCCTACACGCTTTGGTCTGAAAAACCGTTCGGTATGTTTACAGGGTGAAGCCTATTTTGATGTGGTTGGTATGAATAATAGACCCTTCATTATAGAACTCGAAAATGCGGAGGTTAAGGTTTTGGGGACCAGCTTTAACGTGAAGGCTTACCCCGAAGAGGATAGCATCAGGATAACCCTCGATGAGGGTAGCATCTCTTTCCACAACAACCTTGATCATTCGCGAACCCTGCTTACACCTGGTCAAACGCTCGCCTTTAATAAACAAACCGGTGCCAGTCGCCTTTACGAGCAACCCAATGCTTTCACGTGGACAAGCAATCAAATCGTGTTTCAAAATACCCCTTTTCTGGAAATTGCTCGCGTGCTCGAGCGCGCTTATGATGTAACCTTTCATGTTCAAAACCAGGATGCCTATCAATTCGCTTTCACGTTTACTTCAAACCCCAATGAACCGTTGGAGAACATCTTAAAGGATTTTGAGCGTGTCTCATCGCTCAAGTTTAACATCAAAAAAGATACCGTAACGGTTAGTGTAGAGTAGGGGGCTTTGTTCAGCTCTCTTGACCTAATCATCAATTATGGCGGTTAACGTGACGGTTCGGGCAGAATAGAAAAACGTAACAAAATCTTAATCATTTAAGATACCACCTTTCAACTTTGGGATTGTCTCCTATATGTACATCTTAGTCCGTTTATATGGTTAGTATAATTTCATACGTAACCTAAATGTAAAAAATCGAAGTATATGAAGAAAAAGTTTTTTTTATGCGCGGTAATTCTTTTGAGTGGCATGCTTTTTCTATCTGCTCAAAACGTTACGTTGAAGTTTCAAAGCGCACGCCTTGAAACGGTAATGAACTCCATCACCCAGCAAACCGGGTGCCCGTTTATTTATAGTCGGCCACCGGTTGATGTAAACACAAGGGTTTCGATCAATGTTGACGATGTTCCCTTGAACGATGCACTTGAAGAGCTGATAGGGAGCTTGTATGATTTTCAGATGGATGACGGGAAAATCTATCTTTCACAGAAAACGGGATCCGGGAACGTAGAGCAACAGGGCGAAACGATAACCGTTTCGGGTGTTGTGTCGGATACGTCTGGAGAGTTTGTCATCGGCGCTACCGTGGTTGTGGTAGGCGATGTCACGAAAGGAACCGTTACCGACCTAGATGGCAACTTCCAGTTGACTGGTGTGCCGAAAAATGCTACCATCTCTATCTCTTATATCGGTTATCAAACCGTGGAACTCCCCGCCAATAGCCCCCAACTGGCCAACGTGGTGTTGACAGAAGATAGCCAGTTGCTTGATGAGCTGGTGGTGGTAGGGTATGGTACGATGAAGAAGAAAGACCTAATGGGCGCGGCTTCAGCATTAAGTGGCGACAACCTGACGACCAACTCCAATATTTCTGTCGGCGGGGCATTGCAAGGCAAGATGTCCGGGATTAACGTGATGAGCTCTACTGGGTTTCCGGGGGCGGAGACAAACATCTCCATTCGTGGTATTGGAACCTTTGGCTCGGGCGATAACTCGCCACTGATAGTTATTGACGGTTCCCCGGTGAGCTCCGGCATTGAAATGCTCAACCCCAATGACATCGAGAGCGTGAACGTGTTGAAAGACGCCTCATCGGCCGCCATTTATGGTTCGCGCGCTGCCAACGGGGTTATTCTTATTACTACCAAAAAGGGTGTAGAGGGAAAAGCAAAGCTCTCGGTCAATGCCAACTGGGGGGTTCAGCGTCCCTCTAACGTCCCGGACGTGCTCACGGCCGAAGAGTTTGTCGCCGCTATTTTGGAGATGCGCGACAATAAAAAAGCCATTGACGGTGGAGATCCAACTACTCGCTACGATGGTGTAAACCCCTCTACTTTCGGCAAGGGTACACGCTGGAGCGATCATATCTATCAGACCGCCCCTACCTATGACCTTAACGTGAACGTTTCCGGTGGAACCAGTGCCATCAAGTATTACGTTTCGGGTGAATACCTTAACCAGAAAGGGATCGGTATTACCACGGCTTTCCAGAAAGCCACGCTGAGGGCCAATCTGGAAGCTGAAATCAACAAGTTCGTGACGATTGGCAATAACGTCCAAATGCTATATAACCAGAGTAATGGTAATAGAAGAGCCCGCTTATCGGATGTGATATTTAATGCACCTATTACTCCGGCTTATGACGCGGATGGGACGTATGGTGAACCTGATCCAAAGTACACCTCTTCAAAGAATGCCATTCCAGAGGTGAGTTGGAATTCTCCCAAGAATAACAACTACAGGCTTTTGGACAATCTATTCGTGGAGTTTACATTTACCGATTGGCTTAAGTTCCGCTTCAATGGGGGTATTGACGTGGGCTTTAACGAGTACAGCCTTTTCTCGCCAATCTATAACGATGGGGGGCAAACCAACAACACGAACAGTTACGCTGATAATCGCAGCAAGGATCTGATGTGGGTTACCGACTACCTGCTCTACTTTGATAAGACCTTTGACGATAAGCATACGGTGAATGCCATGGGAGGTATTTCTCAGCAGCTATTCACGAATGATAATTTAAATGGTACCGTGAAGGATTTCGTATCCGAAGTGCCTAATATGCAGGTCATCAAAGGTGGAACCAACACCACCGATAAAACCCTTACCGGGGGTAGAAGCGAGCTGGCGCTTGGCTCCTACTTCGGGAGGATAAATTACGACTACATGGGAAAATACCTGTTTGGGTTTAATATTCGTGCCGATGGCTCATCCAGGTTCAAGGGCGACAACCAGTGGGGTGTTTTCCCTTCATTCTCCTCTGCGTGGAGGATTTCCGAGGAGGATTTCTTCAACTCGAGAACCATCTCCTCGCTAAAGCTTCGTGCCTCGTGGGGGCAACTGGGTAACCAGTCCATAGGTTCTTGGTATCCCACCATTGCTTCGGTTGTGAAGAAGAATGTCACTTTTGGTACGTCGGGTAACGATCAAACCCTCTCTTCCGGTTATTCACAAACGGCCCTATCTAACAGAACCCTCCGTTGGGAGACAACCACCGTGACCAATTTAGGCGTGGATCTCAATCTACTCAACAACAGGATTCAGATTTTAGCCGACTATTTTTACAAGTCGACCGATGGCATTCTCCGCTCCATGGTGTTGCCCCTTAACGTTGGGCTCACGGCTCCAAACGTCAACTACGCGCAGGTGGTCAATACCGGACTTGACTTGGAGGTGATTTTCAACGGGAATATCAGGGACTTCAATTACAGGATCGGGGCGAATGCTTCGTATCTCCACAACGAAATCAAAAAGCTGAGTTCAGGTGTCGATTTCGAAACCATCACCGCACCGTATGGTGGCCTCTATATTAACAAGGTGGGAGAAGCGTTGAGTTCCATGTATGGTTACAGAACAGGTAACGTGATCACCACTAAAGAAGAGGCTGACAGGTTAAGGGCCATGGGACAAGGCAACGCCAAAATAGGGCGTTTGAGCTACGTTGACACGAACAATGACGGGAAGATAACGGGCGATGACCGGGTGATATTGGGCAGCTATATTCCCAAGGTTACTGCCGGCCTTACGTTGTCGGCTGACTACAAGGGGTTCGATTTCACGACGGTATTTGCCGGCGTTTTCGGCAGGAAGCAATACTCGCCGATGTCTTTTCAAAACCGCTATCCCAACCGGAGCCAGACCCGCAAGTGGTATGATAACCGATGGACGATAGGTGCTGATCCTGTTGGCAAGTATCCCGCCATCATCCAGGGGGAGTCGTATGAGGAGATGACCGATTTAATGGTTTCAAATACATCGTACGTGAAGGTGAAGTCATTGACCTTGGGGTATCGTCACAATTTTGACAGTATCTCAGCCCGCGTTTACGTTTCCGGGGAGAACTTGTTGACCATATCTCACAAGGATTTTGACGGCTTTGATCCGGAAAACGGATTGGCCCCCGGGCATTTTACCAACTGGGGAGGAGACTATCCCACGGCAAGAATTTTACTGGTTGGATTAAATTTAACGTTCTAATTAAAAACTAAAAAACAATGAAAAAGAGCATTATTTATATATCTCTCCTGGCCTTAATCGGGTTAAATAGCTGTATGGACAATTTCCTGGAGCGCAACCCATTTGGCGATTTAGACGAGAAAACTTTTTTCACCCAAAAAGCGCATGCCGACTTGGCGGCCACGGCTTGTTATTCAACGCTTCAAAAGATGAACGCTCACTGGGCAGATGCTCAGCTTGAGCTGGGCATGACGGGCGACTTTTCACCTTCCGGTTTTAAAGATGCACAAGCTTTTTATACCGCGTCGTTTAACCCGAACGAGGCGAATTTGGTAAACGGGATTTGGCGAAGGGGATACGAGGGAATCGCGATATGCAACAACAACATAGAGGGTGTGGAAAGCATGGGCAGCGACATTATCGATGAAGCCACCAAAAACAAACATTTGGCCGAGATGAAATTTATCCGGGCTTTCTGGTATTTTAGGCTCATTCGCTTCTACGGCGATATTCCATTACGCTCATCCATCGTAACCGACCCGAGTAATAAAGAGCAGGTTATGTTGCCCCTTACCGCGAAAGAGACCATCATATCCGATATGATTTTACCCGATTTGCAGTTCGCGGCTAATAATTTGCCTTCCTCGTGGGAAAGCAAGCATCACAATCGAGCTACCAAGGGAGCCGCCTACGCGACGCTGACCGAATTGTACGTGTATACTAAAGAGTATGATAAAGCGATAGCGGCTGGACTGGAGGTTGAAAAGCTTGGGTATGAGATGATCGAAAACCCGGGATACGTGCTTCGCGTCGACTACGAAGGCTCCTCTGAAATCATCTTCTCGGTAGGGTACGGTGTGGGCAATGAGACCTATCGAGAGTATTACTACGGTACTACCGAGGATTTGGGCGGAGACCTTGGTCGCATTATGCGGGGCGACACCTATTCGGGGGACTATTTTAACGCTTCGCGCGATTTTATCGACTTCTTTCAAACGATAGATGGGAAGTCAATAGAAGACGATTCCCCCTATTTCGACAAGACGGTCGAATGGAAATACCGCGACCCCCGTTTTGATGGTACTTTCTTTACCATCATGGACGAGATCACGACCACATCGGGTGTAACCATGAACTGGAAGCCCGAGTGGTTGGTAAATGGCGATACTGGCTACGATATTCAGAAACGGGGTGTCTATTATGGCGATAACAATTGGAACCGTCGCGTGGATAACACCTTAATCCGTTTGCCCAGGGTATACCTGCTCATGGCTGAAGCGTACGCGTTGAAAGCTTCCCCCGATTACGCGAAAGCTACTACCTATGTCAACAAAACACGTGCCCGCGCACGCGATTTTGCCTTTAATAACCGGGAAAAATATATTCCCGAGGGGATGAGTGACGCCGAGGTGCTACCCGATTTCGAGATCACCTCGAAAGAGAGCGCCATGGCTGCCCTGAACTACGAAAACAGGGTGGAGTTTTTCACGGAGGATTGTTATCGCTACTTCGACCTGAAGCGTTGGGGCACCCTGTCAACCGAGTGGCCTCGGGTAGGGGGATTCACCTGGGACGAAAAATTCAGGGACTTCCCCATTCCGTCGAACGAGATTGCCAACAACGATAACATCACGCAGAAAGCGGGCTGGGGTAGTTAACCATTAATAATCTGGTTTATGCGTTCAGGAATAAAACTTGTACTGGTTGTAGTCATGGCATTGACCTTCACGGTCAATGCCCAAAACTACAACTGCCCGGAGCTTACCGATCCGAACTCATTTTCAATGATCGTGCTGCCTGACCCACAAAACTACTCCAAGTTCGACACCAATCAGCCTATCTTTGAACTTATGACCGCTTGGATTGTCTCACAAATTGATGAGCTAAACATTAAAGCGGTAGTCTGTACGGGCGATTTGGTGGAGCAAAATAGCTGGATCATTCCGGATGGTATCAACGGTAATCAGACGGGAATGGAGCAGTGGCGTTCAGTCTCAAAAGCTTTTGAACGGCTTGATAACAAGGTGCCTTATATTATCAGCCCAGGCAACCACGATTACGGGTATAAAAATGGTGAAAATCGCGAAACTCATTTCCATGAGTTCTTTCCGGTAGAGCGGAATTCCACGTGGAGAAATCATTTGGTGAGCACTTTCCCTAGTCAACTTGGGGAGCTTACGCTTGAAAACGCGGCGTTCGAATTCGATATGCCCTACTGGGGAAAAATGCTGATTATCGCTACTGAATTTGCTCCCCGCGATGAGGTGCTGACATGGATAAAGGAGTTGGTTGCCCATGAGAAGTATGCCAAGCATAGGGCTGTTTTCTTAACCCACTCCTACTTGAAAAGTAACGGGGATAGGATTACCGCCGAGGATTACAAAATGTCACCTGCCAATTATGGTGAGGCTATTTGGAATAAACTGATCTATCCTTCATCCAATATCGAGATGGTGATCTGTGGGCATTACGCGCTTATAGGGGGCTATGAAATGAACGTGGGGCAACGTGTGGATGAGAACGCGTCTGGGAAGAAGGTGTTTCAAATGATGTTCAATGCCCAAACCTTGGGAGGAGGGTGGCATGGCAACGGAGGTGACGGCTGGTTGAGGATCCTGGAGTTTTTGCCGGATGGTAAAACGATGAAGGTGAAGACCTATTCGCCCTTTTTTGGCTATTCGGAGCTGACCTCCCACTTGGCCAACAGACGAGAGCCTTACGATGAGTTCGAGGTTGTATTCGATTAATCATCTCGCCATCCACGAGTTATATGACAATGAAAAAAACATCTCTTCTTCTCCTTTTTCTTGCACTGATAACGTATGTGCAAGCGCAATGTGAGTTTTCACTGCACAACTTCCCTGAAAACAGGGTGATGGTGGTGGCTCACCGTGGTAACTGGCGTGAAGCCCCGGAAAACTCGGTGTGGGCCATCCGAAAAGCCATCGAAGCCGGCGCGGATATGGCGGAGATCGATATCGCGCTCACCAAAGATAGCGTGCTTATCTTGATGCACGACCGCACTATTGATCGCACCACAACCGGTAAGGGTGCGCCATCGGACTACACGCTGGCCGAAATTCAACAGTTTTACTTGCGCGACGGTGCCGGGAGCGCCANGCGCATGCGTGTACCCACCTTGGAAGAGGTCTTGAAAGAGTCGAAAGGGAAAATATTTCTCAACCTTGATAAGGGGTTCAATTATATCGGCTTGGTTTATCCCCTGCTCGAAAAGTACGATATGCTGGATGAGGTGCTGTTTAAAGGGAGCGCCGATTATGAGACCTTCAATAAAAACTACGGGCACCTTAAAGACAAAATCGTTTATATGCCCATTATCGGGTTAGAGAGGGGAAATGGTCAAGCGCTTATAGACGGTTTTTTGGAAAACTACATCCCCTATGGTATTGAATTCACGGTTGGAGATACCGAGGATAACCTGATTGATTTCAAGTCGTTGCGTGAAAAGGGCATACGCGTTTGGGTGAATTCACTATGGCCTCATCACAACGCGGGGCATCATGATGACGTGGCGCTTGAAAACCCCAACGTGTACGAATGGTATATCGAGAAAGGG
>JGI24711J26586_10000390_pt1 | contig 33787 bp, 31 predicted proteins | sample BioPla3DNA1_FD_26586 | JGI IMG/M metagenome (IMG submission 26586)
TTCACTGAGCTCTCTGCAACAGGGTTCTGATGGCGAAGAGTTTTCCGAAGTGCCTGAATCACAAGGAGAGAATGAAGCGGAAAAATATCCCGATTCTTCCCATATGACTGCTGCTCTAAGAGGCAGTGAAATTATGCTTGTTAAACAGGGAGACCCCTATGTGGAGCCCGGGGCCTTTGCCGTTGACGACAGATTCGGGATAATTGGAGACTATGAAGTTCAAGGTGCAGATAAGATAGACACTTCAACAGTCGGAGACTACATCATAGAATATGCTATCAAATCCGAAAATGCTCTAGCTAAGATAAGCCGAACGGTAAGGGTTCTTTCCCCAGAGAGCTTTGGAGCAAATTGCTCGGGGGTGCCTGTTATGATGTACCATTGTGTATATACCGCTTCTGAACCGCCGGCAAAAATTAATTCCAATTACATACTAGACAGCAAGCTCGATAAGCAGCTGGCATGGCTAAAGGAAAATGCCTATTATTTCCCGAGTTTTGCTGAACTCAGAGCCTATGTAGATGGCAGGATTTCTCTTCCCGCCAAAAGCATTATTTTGACATTTGACGATGCGGACGCAGGATTTTTGAAGTATGGAAGAGCTTTACTTGAAAAACATGAAATTCCCGGAACCACTTTCATAATAGGGGCTTTCGATGCCGAAAATCAAATAAAGGCAAACCCGAGCCGTTATCTGAGCTACGAATCTCATTCCTATGATATGCACAAAGGCGGCGGGAATATCGGACTCGGAGGCATTATAAGTGCGCTTAGGTATGAAGAAATACAGGCTGATTTATCCAGAGCGATAGAATTGTTAAAGAGTCGAGCTGCTTTTGCCTATCCATACGGAGATGTTACTGAAACAGCTGTTCAGGCCATACGCAGTCTGGATATTTTATGCTCTTTCACAACAGCTTTCGGCAAGGTTAAGGTGGGTGACAATCCGGCTCGTCTCAGCAGGGTAAGAGTACTCGGAGAGAGTTCTCTGGAGGGCTTCATATGGTCAATCGGTTAAGCTTTATTTAACTAAGCTTGAGTTCGATAGCATGTTCTCCTGCAAGAGCGAGAGATTTTATAATCATTGAAAAAAAATATCTTTATGCTAACATAACTTTGAATTATTTTTACAAATGCGCTCATTTGTGGGGGTTTTATATACAATGAAAAAATATGTAATCAACGGCGGGAATGCGCTGAACGGTGAGGTCGAGATTAGCGGAGCGAAAAATGCCGCTGTTGCAATTATCCCGGCTGCCCTGCTAGTCAGCGGCAAATGCAAGATAGAAAACATTCCGGACATAAGTGATGTCGACAAGTTAATTAAAATACTGGAATGCTTCGGGGCGAAGGTTGAATTTTTAAACAAGGGAATAATAGAGATTGATTGCTCAAATGTTAAGTACAAGGAACCTCCCAAAGAACTTATGAGCAAGATAAGGGCTTCATATTATTTTGTAGGAGCTATGCTGGGCAGATTTGGCACTACGAGAGCTACAATGCCCGGAGGCTGCGTTTTAGGACAAAGACCTATCGACCAGCACCTTAAGGGGATGAGAGCCTTAGGAGCAGATATTGATGTTGTGGGAGAATGTATAGTTGGCAGGGCAATAGACGGCAGACTTCACGGAAGTAAGATTTATCTGGATAAGGTCTCGGTCGGCGCTACAATGAACATCATTTTAGCTGCCTCCACCTCTCAAGGAAGAACAATAATAGAAAATGCAGCTAAAGAGCCTCACATAGTCGATTTAGCAAACTTTTTAAACTCAATGGGCGCAGACATCAGAGGCGCAGGAACGGACACTATAAAAGTTTTTGGAAAAGAAAAACTATGTGGCGGCTCATATGCAATTATTCCGGATATGATTGAAGCGGGAACCTATATGATTGCAGCTGCGGTGTGCGGGGGCGAAGTCAGGGTCAAAAATGTAATTCCCAAGCATCTTGAATCCATTACGGCAAAGCTGAGGGAGATGAAGGTGCCGGTAATCGAGGGTGACGAGTCGGTTTTAGTTAAGGGCACGGGCAGAATAGCCGCAGTAGATATAAAGACTATGCCATATCCCGGATTTCCTACAGATATGCAGCCGCAGACTGCAGTTGCCCTGTGTTTGGCAAACGGAACCAGTACGATAATCGAAAGTATTTATGATAATAGATTTAAATATGTAGCAGAGCTTCAAAAGATGGGGGCGGATATAAGGGTAGAAGGCAGGACGGCTATTATTGTCGGACCCAATGATCTAAAACCTGCACAGCTTACATCCTATGATCTTCGTGCAGGGGCGGCCATGGTCATAGCAGCGCTATGTGCAAAGGGCCAAAGCACTGTTATTGACATTGAATATATTGAGAGAGGTTACGAGAACTTGGTTCCAAAGCTGAGATCTCTTGGAGCAGAGATTATCTTAGATGACGATAATTAAGATTTAAAGCGAAACATGGTTTATAATTTCATTTTTATACGCTATAATAGGATATGTCCTTGTTGACCTATCCTAATTTTTATTTCAATTAAGGCAAAATATTATCCGGATATTGGGGTTGAAAATGACTAAGGAAAACATTTTTTGGGGGAAGGACCTTCCCGGGACACTTATGGAAAAGTGGCCGAAAGATCAAAACAATGAATATGTAGAAGCGGCTTTTTTAAAAACCTGCACCCAATGGGCTATGGAAGATGAGATACTGAGAGGAATGTTGGAAGACGCCGGAATACCAAGCTTTAAAAAGTTTCCACACTATGGCGGGTTTGGAAATCTTATTATTGGGCAAAGCGCCGAAGGTGTTGATATATATGTTCCCAAAACACGGCTGGAGGAAGCTATAGAACTTATTAATCAAGAAATAGAGGAGAGTGCAATATGAACTACATGAAAGAATACAAGCGCTGGCTTGACAGCCCCTGTCTGAGTGAGGCTGAATGGAGCTGTTTAAAAGAGATAGCCGAAAATGAAAAAGAAATAGAGAGCAGATTTTATGCTCCTCTGGAGTTCGGGACAGCCGGACTTAGAGGGATAATGGGTGTTGGCCTTAACAGAATGAATATACATGTTATTCGCTGGACAACACAGGCGTTTGCCGAGCTCATATTGTCGGAGGGTGAAGAGGCAAAAGAGAAGGGGCTTATCATATGCTATGACTGCAGAGTAAACAGTGATGTGTTTGCAAAAGAAGCGGCCTCAGTTGCCGCAGCAAATGGAATTAAGTGCAGAATTTTTGATTCGCTTCGTCCGACACCTGAGCTTAGCTTTGCTATACGACACTATGGGGCAATTGCCGGAATTAATGTAACGGCAAGCCATAACCCTAAAGAATACAGTGGATACAAGGTTTATTGGAGTGATGGAGCGCAGCTTCCCCCTCAGCATGCACAGAAAATAGCTGATACAATGAGCAAGTTGGACATGTTTAAAGATGTAAAACGGATGCCTTTTGAAGAAGCNGTGCAAAAAGACTTGATAAGCATTTTAGGTGAAGAGACAGACGANATNTTTTTGGAAAGAGTGCTGGAGATGTCAATTTCCTCCGAGCCTGTAAAAAAGCTTGGCGAAAATTTTGCTGTTGTTTACACACCTTTTCATGGAACCGGATATAAGCTGATACCGGAGGTGCTTAAAAGAATAGGTGTTAAAAATATATACCCCGAGCCCAAGCAGACGGAGATTGACGGTACTTTTCCGACGGTCATAAGTCCGAACCCTGAAGATCCCGAGGGCTTCTATCTTGCGATAGAGTTGGCTGAGAAAAAAGATGCCGACCTTATAATAGGCACGGACCCGGATGCAGACAGAATCGGTGTTTTGGTAAAACATGAGGGAGAGTATAGGCAGCTGAGCGGCAACCAAATAGGATTGCTTCTTTTAGACTATATTATTAATTTAAAGAGGGAAAACGGAACGCTTCCGGAAAATGCAGCTGTCATAACAACTATAGTTACCAGCAAAATGGCCAAAGTTATGGCTGAGGACAACGGCATTCACCTTGATGAAACTTTTACGGGCTTTAAATTTATTGCTGAAAAGATAGCAGAATACGAAAATGATAATTCTTATGACTATCAGCTTGCATTTGAAGAAAGTTACGGATATATGTTTGGTGACTTCGTCAGAGATAAAGATGCGGTCACGGCGGCTTTATTAATAACTGAAATGGCGGCATTTCATCTGCAAAATGGGCGTACGCTTTTTGATACAATGGATATGCTGTATGAAAAGCATGGGTTTTTTAGGGAAAAGACAGTTAACATTGCTATGGAAGGGCTTGAAGGGGTTTCAAAGAGGAGAGCTCTTATGGAACACTTTAGGAGTTCACCGCCGGACGAAATAGTCGGGTTCAAGGTCGTGGGAGTAAAAGATTATCAAAGCGGTGAAATCACAGTCCCGGGACTCGGCAAAGTGGGACATACACATATTATGGGGTCCGATGTTCTTGTGTTTGACCTTATTGAAGGCAGTTCTCTTGTAATCAGGCCTTCGGGAACAGAGCCAAAAGTTAAGGTCTATATGCTTTTAAGCGGTAAGAGTAAAGAGGAGCTTGAAAAGAAAGAGGAAAGGCTGCTGGAGTTTGCGGAATCACTAAAGGAATGAAAATATATTTTCAGATAATTTGGACATTTATAAAAGTCGGGGCTCTTACCTTTGGCGGAGGCTATGCCATGCTGCCTGTGCTGCAAAGGGAGACAATAGAAAAGCGAGGCTGGATTACTGAAGAAGAGGCCATGAATTACTATGCGGTCAGTCAAGTTATGCCGGGGATAATCATGGTAAATACTTCCGCTTTCATTGGCCACAAGCTTAAGGGAAAATTTGGAGCTGCTTTAGCCGGAATATCAGCTGTTATTCCATCGCTGATAATTATTGTTGCTATTGCGAGTGTATTAAGCGGGTTTTCAGAGCTCGAGGCCATTCAACACGCCTTTGCCGGAGTGCGCGTTTGTGTGATTGTACTTATCATTAACTCACTGGAAAAGCTGTGGAAAAATGCTGTTGTTGATCGTATAACCCTTATAATATGTGCGTGCATCTTTTCGGCTTCGCTGTTTACAAAAGTTTCTCCCGTAATTTTAGTTATTTGTTCTGCCCTCTTAGGTGTTCTTACCCTGAGTTTTGGAGGAAAAAAGCGATGAGATTACTTTATCTCTTTTGGGAATTTCTGAAAATAGGAGCTTTTAACTTTGGCGGGGGAATGGCAACACTGCCTTTTCTTTATGACATGTCCGACAGAACCGGCTGGTTTTCATACAAGCAGATAGCTGATATGTTGGCCGTGGCGGAATCTACACCGGGGCCGATTGGCATAAATATGGCAACCTATACAGGATTCACTGTTGCAGGTATTCCGGGGAGCTTAGTGGCTACCGCGGCAGCTATACTTCCCGGGATGGTGATGGTGCTGATTGTCTGCAAAATGCTGGAAAAATTTCAAAACAGCAAGTATGTAGAAGCGGTTTTCTATGCATTAAGACCCGCATCTGTCGGACTGATAGCAGCTGCCGGCGCTATCGTTGTTTCGATTACTCTTATAAATATCGGAGCATATAAAGAAAGCGGATTGATTTATGAGCTTTTTAACTACAAGGCTATCCTGCTTGCAATATTAATATGGATACTCAGCCGCTTTTGGAAATTTACAAAAAAACTTCACCCTGTGTTTTTTATTTTTATCAGTGCAGCCTTAGGTATTTTACTTAATCTTGCATATTGAAATAAAAGGAGACATTTGATGATAGAAAAAATTCTGCCGATAGAAAAGCTTGAAGATATAATAGATGTTTTTGGAAACTTTGACCAGAATATAAAGCTCATTGAGGAAGAACTGACGGTCAGTATCACGGATAGGGAAGAGCAGATTCACATTTTAGGAGAAGCTGAAAATGTTGATTCTGCAACAGAAGTCGTAAATGGGCTGATTAAACTGGCGGCTAAAGGCGGAAAGATAGACTTACAGAATGTTAAATATATAATACATCTTGTTAAAGACGGGCGGGCAGATAAAATCAGCGAACTCTCGGACGGAGCAGTTTGTATAAACTCTAAGGGCAAGCTTATTAAGGCAAAGACCTTAGGACAGCGGGCATATGTGGACTCTATGCAAAAAAACACAATAACTCTGGCTGTCGGACCTGCAGGCACAGGTAAGACTTATTTGGCAGTTGCAATGGCAGTTGCCGATTTTCTTGCAGAAAAAGTAAATCGAATTATTCTAACTCGTCCTGCCGTTGAAGCGGGGGAACGGCTTGGGTTCCTGCCCGGGGATCTTCAGAGCAAGGTTGACCCCTATTTAAGACCCTTATATGACGCTCTCTTTGACATGTTGGGTGTTGACACATACAACAAGTATTTTGAAAGAGGCAGCATAGAGGTTGCGCCTTTGGCATATATGAGGGGCAGAACCCTGGACAACAGCTTTATTATCTTAGATGAGGCTCAAAACACCTCAAGAGAACAAATGAAGATGTTCCTGACCAGAATAGGCTTTGGCTCTAAAGTTGTTATTACAGGCGATATAACGCAGATAGACCTGCCTCCAGATAAGTCATCCGGTCTTGTAGAAGCGATGAGCGTACTTAGGGGAATAGAAGATATTGATATTTGCAAGCTCGGGACCGAAGATGTTGTGAGACATGAACTGATACAGAAAATAATTGAAGCTTATGCGAACTATGAAAGGAAAAATCAGAGTCGTCCCGAAGTGAAAAAACCTAAGAAGAGCAGTTTTAAATGAAACAATTGATTTATATAACCAGAGATAAAAAGAATCTCGGACATAAGAAGGCGGCTTCATACATAAAAGAAGCAATTGAAGCTGCGCTTTTTATAGAAGGATTCAGCGACATGGCAGAAGTGAACGTTATGCTCTGCGATGATGAGAGGATAAAGGAACTGAATTTCAGATTCAGAAATATTGATAAAGCCACAGATGTACTGAGTTTCCCCATGCAGGAGATTGACATTGACAAGTTAAATTCTGATAATCTTATAAGGAATCCGGAAAACGGTGCCCTGCTTTTGGGGGATATAGTCATTTCTCTGGAAAGATGCGAAGCTCAAGCGGCTGAATATGGCTCATGCTTTAAAGAAGAACTTCAATACCTCACCGCACACAGCGTGCTGCATCTGCTTTCTTATGACCACATGAATGAAGGTGACAAAAGTAAAATGCGGGCCCGTGAAAGGCAGATAATGAAGAAACTGCGTGAGGATTTAGAAGATGAATGAAAAAACAGCGCTTGTTTCTGTTGTTGGTCGCCCGAATGTAGGCAAGTCCAGTCTTGTAAACGCCTTGGTTGGCGAAAAAGTTTCAATTGTCACTAATAAGGCTCAAACAACCAGAAACAGAATAACCGGCATATTTACCGAAGAAGAGTATCAGTTTGTTTTTTGGGATACTCCGGGTTTAAACAGAGGTAAAAACAACCTGGACAGTCATATGAGAAAAATCGTAAGAAGCAGTCTCGGCGGTGTCGACCTGGTACTTTTGATGATTGAGCCGATAGCAAATATCGGAAAACAGGAAGATGAGATAATTAAAACTCTTAAATATAGTGAAACAAAGGCCGTTCTTTTGATCAATAAGATTGATACAATTGAAAAAAACAGTCTCCTTCCGATTATTTCAAAGTACTCGGAGGCATATGACTTCGAGGCGATTTTGCCAATCTCAGTGCTGAAAGGCGATGGCTTGAGTGAGCTCAAATCACTTTTAAAGAGCTGTGCACAGGAAGGTAAACATATATTCTCAGCGGACATGTATACAGATCAAGCGGAAAAACAAATTTGCGCAGAACTTCTGCGAGAGAAGATGCTTTTTAATCTGGATAAGGAAATTCCCCATGGTACAGCCGTGGAAATAATTTATTTTAAAGAGAGAGATGACGGGGTTGTTGACATCAACGCAACCGTTTACTGTGAGAAAAAAAGTCACAAGGGTATAATAATCGGCAAGAACGGGAGTATGCTTAAAAAGATTTCAACGGATGCTCGGCTTGATATGGAGGAGCTTTTAGGAACCAAAGTTTTTCTGGAAGTCTGGGTTAAAGTCTCGGAAAATTGGAGAGATTCGAGCTTTCTTATTGATCAGTTAAAAATATAGCATTTTCGGGGGAGCAATTGTTTTTACACACATCCGGTCTTATTTTAAGAGAAACAAAGTATAGGGATTCGGATAAAATCCTTACACTTCTCTGCGGCGCAGAGGGTAAGCTTACAGCCTCGGCGCGCAGAGTTTTACAGACAAAGAGCAAGCTGGGCCCGGCAATTCAGCTGTTTTCCTTTTCAGAATTTGTTTTATTCGGAAACAAGGGGCGTTGGACAATCAACGAGGCAAGGACAATCGAGGAGTTCAGAGGGCTGAGAAATGACATAAGCTCACTGGCTCTTGCTGCATATTTTGCCGATCTTTTAGAGCTTGTTTCAGATGAGGACATACCTAATCCAAACATACTGCGTCTTGCTCTCAACTCTTTCTACGCGCTTTCAAATAAGCTTTATGACAGAGAACTCATTAAGGCTGTTTTTGAGTTGAGGCTCGCATCATATGCCGGATATATGCCGGATTTTACCGGATGTTCTGAATGTGGAAAAAAGAAAGGAGACTACTTCTATTTCCGCCCCGATCTCGGCGACATCGTTTGCCAAAACTGTAGGGGAGAGTATGGAATAAAAATTGCTCACGACGTGTTGAGCGCCTTGCGCTACATAGTTTCAGCGGGAGCTAAACGGATTTTTTCTTTTAAAATTTCAGATGAAGGTCTTAAGCAGCTTTCCGGAATAACAGAAAACTATATTTTAATTTGCTTTGAGAGACAGCTAAAAAGTTTGGAATACTATAGGAAAATTATTAAATGAGCATACTTAATAAATCGATTGAAGTTTTAGAACTGCCTGCCGTATTGAAGATGCTTTCATCTAAGGCTGTATCCGATGGAGCAAGGGAAAAGGCTTTAAATATTAGACCGGTTTTTTCAGAAGCAGAGGTTTTACAGCTTAACGAAGAAACCAATGCCGCATTCGAGCTGATAAACGAAATCAAAACACCTCCGCTTTATCGAATAAACGATGTGAGAAGCAGCCTTGTTAGAGCCTCTAAGGGCGGACTTTTAAATGTTTTAGAGCTTAATGAGATAAAAAAACTTTTAATAGCCTCAAATCATGCCGGAGATTTTTATAAGAATTCGATAAGCAGAGAAAGCGGACTTAATTACTATTTTGAGGAAATAACGACCAACAGATTTTTGGAAAAGAAGCTTTCAAATGCTATCACCGACGAAAATGAGGTCTCAGACTCCGCGAGTCCAGAGCTGGCTCAAATTCGACGGAAAATCAGAAGCGCCTCCGGTAAAATACGTGATATTCTCCAGTCTATTATCGCTTCTCCAAGCTACTCTAAGATGCTTCAGGAGAACATAATAACAAGCCGCTCGGGGCGCTTTGTCCTTCCGGTTAAAGCGGAGTATAAGAACAGCTTTAAGGGCTTGGTTCACGATATTTCAAGCTCAGGGGCTACCTTATTTATAGAGCCCTTATCTTCCGTTAATGCCAACAACGAGATAAGGGAGCTCAAGTCTGCAGAGAAAATAGAGATAGAGAGAATCCTTTATGAGTTAAGTGCCGACTGTGCCGAATATAAGCATGAACTAAGCATTAATTATGAAATGCTCATCTCAATAGACCTTATATTTGCAAAGGCAAAGCTTGCTATCGAAATGAAAGCGGCGCCCATTTCTTTAGGTGGTTCCAATATCAGGCTCAGAGAAGCCAGACATCCGCTTATTGATTACAATAAGGTGGTTCCAATCAATTTAAGTTTTGATGACAACATCGACTCTATGATAATTACCGGTCCAAACACAGGCGGCAAAACTGTTACTCTTAAGACGCTTGGCCTTTTGGCTCTGATGACTTACTGCGGCCTTTTTATACCTGCCGATGCAAGCAGCGCTTTGCCTGTATTTGATTCTGTTTATGCAGATATCGGTGATGAGCAGAGCATAGCGCAAAGTCTTTCAACATTTTCATCTCACATGAAAAACATTTGCGAGATTTTAAACTGTTTTTCCGGCAATTCTCTTATTTTACTGGATGAGCTGGGGGCCGGAACGGATCCTGCCGAGGGGGCAGCTCTGGCGATATCTATAGTAGAATACGTTCGCAAAAAAGGGGCAAAGATATTAGCCACAACTCACTACAATGAGCTAAAACTATATGCTTTAAATACCGAGGGCATCAGCAATGCTTCACTGCAGTTTGATGTCGATACGCTCATGCCCACTTATAAACTGATTGTCGGAATACCCGGAAGCTCAAACGCATTTGCAATTTCCTCAAAACTGGGTCTTAAAGAAGAAATTATTTCCGATGCGGCAGGGAGACTTGACAGGAAAAACATTGAGTTTGAGGACACTGTCAATGAATTAAACAAGCTTCGCTCTAAACTGGAAGAAAAAGAAAAAGATATGATAGAGAAGCTTAGAATGATTGAAAAGATTAAATATGAAACAGAAGAAAAGCGCAAGAAGCTGTCTGAAAAACTCAGTAATGCAGAGGCATTGGCCAGGGAGGAAGCAGGGAGAATATTAAGTGAAGCTAAGAACGCGGCTGAGGACGCATTTCGTGAAATAGATAAGATGAGAAAGCGTTCCAGGCAAAGTGTTGAATATAGAGCGACAAATGACGAAAGAAGCGAAGTCAGAAGAAAACTCAATGAAGCTTCTGCCGTATTGAGTAGGGATTACTCTTTTTTAAGCAAAGAAAAGCACGAGATAGATGAAGCGCAGATAGAGCCCGGAGATATTGTAAAAGAAACAAGAACAGGGGTTGATGCGGAGTTATAGAGCTGCTTAAGAGCGGTGAGCTGCTGCTTGGCAGTGGAAATATTAAATTTAAGGCCCCCATATCCAACGTAAAGCTTTTAAAAAAGAAAGAGGATAGAATATTCGAGAATCAAAGAGTGGTTTCTCAAGGAGAACTGAGAAATGCATCTTTAAGCTCTGAGCTTGATTTAAGGGGAATGAATTCATTGGATGCAATTTCTGCACTTGAAAGCTATCTGGACAATGCAATTATGAGCCGCCTCAATGTAGTTACGGTTATTCACGGCAAGGGAAGCGGAACACTTAGGAAAGAAGTTAACGCATTCCTGAAACAATGCGGGCATGTAAAAAGATTCAGACTGGGCAAGTTCGGAGAAGGTGAGCATGGAGTAACTGTTGTCGAATTGTCACATTCCGGAGGAAGTGATTGATTATATATTGTTAAATTAGTTAAATTATCAAAAACTGTTGACTAATGTATTCAAATTTGATAACCTAAAAACGTTAAAAGTCTTGTTTCACAAGAAATTGGAAGGAGTTGCTCGTGTGCTTTCGAAGGTTGTTGTAATAAAGAATCAGGTTGGACTACACGCCAGACCTGCAACGTTTTTCATTCAAAAAGCTAATGAATTTAAGAGTAGCATTTGGATAGAAAAGGAAGATAGAAGGGTAAATGCTAAAAGCCTTCTCGGTGTTTTGTCTTTAGGGATAGTCAAGGGTACGGAGATAAACATTGTTGCCGATGGCGTTGACGAAAATGAAGCTATTGCCAAGCTATCCGAGCTTATAGATTCGGACTTTGAAGAGTAATCTTTTGCGGTTCGGGGCGTGTTGTTTATACACGCCCCTATTTTTTATTTAAAGGTAATTTATATGGATAAACTTAAGCTGAAAGCTTCGAGCCTCCCGTTTCTTCCGGGTGTTTACCTTATGCTTAATACCGAGGACGAGGTAATTTATGTTGGTAAGGCAAAAAACCTTAAAAACAGGGTTTCGTCTTATTTTATCGGTGAGCCCGGCGGCAAGCTTGCACTTATGCTCAGGAATGTAGATGACTTTGAGTATATCGTGGCGGCCTCCGAGTTTGAGGCGCTTGTGTTGGAAAATGCACTTATTAAACAGTACCAGCCGAGATATAACATACTTTTAAAAGACGACAAGTCATATCCATACATCAGAATTAATTTTAATGATGAATATCCCAAGCTGTCAATGAGCAATAAAAAGCTCAAAGATAAGGCTGAATATTTTGGACCATATGCATCCAGAGGCAAAACAATATCAATTATAGATACATTAAATAAAGCATTCGGTTTGCCAAGCTGCAGCAGAAAATTTCCTCGTGATTTAGGAAAAGGCAGGCCGTGTTTAAATAAGGATATTGGTAAGTGTGAGGCATGGTGTACAGGTGAACTTTCCAAAGAACTGTACAATGAAGCAATTGCAAATATTAAAATGATTCTTGGGGGAAAAGTTGAGACTCTCAAAGGTATTTTAGAGGAAAAAATGCTTGCAGAGGCGGAAGCGCTCGACTTTGAGTCTGCCGCAAAAACTCGAGACAGGCTGAAAAGTGTTGCAGAGATAATGAATAAGCAAAATGTTATAGCAACCAGCTTTTCAGATACAGATGCGATAGGATTTTCGAGGAGCAAAAAGAGCGCGTTTGTAATTTTGAAATATAAAGACGGCAATCTGCAGTCAAAGAAAAAGTATTTGTTTGCCGAGCCCTTTGAGGAGGATGCAGTGATACTCTCAAATCTTATACTAAGCTATTATCTCGACGGAGTGAATATAGCCAAGGAAATACTGATTCCGTTTCCTATAGAGGATGCCGAAGTTTTAGAAAAGGTGCTCAGTGACAAATCGAAGTTCAAGGTAAAAATAATAGCACCTCAGAGGGGAAAAAAGAGAAAGCTTGTCGAGTCTGCCGTAAAAAATGCAAATGAAGAGAGCGAAGCGGCTGAAAGAAGCGAGTTAAAAATAAAAAAAGTTCTTTTGTCTTTAAAGGAAATCCTTTCATTAGATACAGAACCAATTACGATAGAAGCCTTTGATGTTTCAAATCTGGGAGATGAGGGAATAGTTGCCGGTATGACAGTTTTTGTAAATGGAAGGCCGGTAAAAAATCGGTACAGAAGGTTTCGAATTCAGTCGATAGACAGGCAAAATGATATAGCTTCAATGGAAGAAGCTGTTTTAAGAAGATTCAAAAAATACATAGATGGGGACAGCAAGTTTTCGGAGCTTCCGGATTTGATTCTTATAGATGGCGGACTTGCGCAGCTGAATGCGGTAAAAAGGGCGCTTGATGCCTTAGAGATTTCTGCGCCAAGCTTTGGGATGCTTAAAGACTCAAATCATAGAACATCGGAGCTTGTCAATGCAGATGGGGAGAGAGTCGGTATAACTGCGAATCTCGCCGTATATAATCTTATATCTCAAATACAAGAAGAAACACATAATTACACAATAAATTACCAAAAAAAATTGAGAAAAGAAAAAATAAAATCAGAGCTTTTAGATATAGAAGGCATAGGGCAAAAACGCTATGAAAAAATCATAGAGACATTCGGCAGCATCAGGAATGCGTCGAAGGCGCCTTTGGGTGAATTGGAATCGATATTACCCAAAAAAATAGCCTTGAAGCTATATAAGTATTTCAGAAATGGAGCATAGAAAATGAGAATTATTGCCGGAGACAAGAAGGGTAGAAAGCTGAAGGTCCCGGGAGGAACTGTCACCAGACCAACTCCGGAAAATGTGAAGGAAGCTGTTTTCAATATTATTCAGTTTCAAATTGAGAATAGAAGCTTTTTGGATCTTTTTGCGGGCAGCGGACAGATTGGCATAGAAGCTCTCTCACGGGGTGCATCGGAGGTTGTTTTTGTTGAGGAAGATAAACAAGCAGCTAAAGTGATAAAAGATAACCTTGAAAAATGCGGTCTTAAGGCCCAATTGTTTCGTGAAAATGCGTTTTTATTCCTTTCCAGAGGAAGGAGTTTTGACATAATATATCTAGATCCGCCGTTCATGTCAGATTATATTAATAAAAGCATTGAAATTATACAAAATCTTGACAACTTAAACGAAAATGGTATAATTATTTGCGAATCGTCAAAGAATGTGAATATTCGATTTGATGAAAAAAAATATACGCTTGCTAAACAAAAGAAATATGGAAGCAAAATGATTTCCATATTAAAAAAGTCTCAATAAAACTAATGCCGAAAGGCTGGACTCGGAGGGTCAATTATGTACAAGGAAGCAAGTGAACTCATCGATATGCTTTATACTATGGTTTCTGAAGCATGGGGCGTTCCGCTGAATAACGATAAATGTATGGTAAATAGAGAAGAGTTCCTGGGAATCCTTGAAGAAATCAAAGTTCAGCTCCCAACAGAGCTGGCTGAAGCCAAGCGTCTTGTATCAGCGAGAGATGAATTTATAGGGAGCGCTAAAAAAGAAGCTGAATCTATCAGACGGGCTGCTGAAGAAAAGGCTCGTCAACTGGTGGATGAACGTGAAATTGTTCGAATTGCTCAATCTAGAAGCCATGAGATAATTTCAAATACCGAATACAAGAGCTCGGAACTTAAAAAGCTTGCCAGTGATTATGTAGACGACATACTGAGAAGGACGGAAGAGAGTCTCACTTCTTCACTGAATCAGATTTCAAAGTCAAGGTCGAGATTTAGATCTATGACGGGAGCGCAGGAAATGATACAGGAAAACAGCACAAGCTCTATGTCCTCGGAGATCGAACTCTAAGCGTTTCACTTACAAAAAAATAACAATTGATTACACCGCAGCATCTGTTTGAATACGATGCTGCGGTTATTTTATTTTATTTTAATTTAAATTAATTTAATTGTGTCTTGATTTTTATTTGATATATTTTATACTCTATATATGTGGTGAAAAGTGGTGTAAAGTGTTTGATTAGTCAATTTAAGATTAAGGAGGAGCGGGCCGGTGACAGGTGAATACAGACACAGCATGGACTCAAAAGGCAGAATATTTATTCCGGCCAAACTGAGAGAAGAGTTGGAGGAGCCTTTCTACATTACAATATCCGATGAAAAATGCCTGAGAGTGTATGGTAAGGGTGATTGGGATATTTTTGTCGAAAAGGTAAGAGCTTTGCCCTATTTGAGCCGGAAAAGAATGAGACCTTTTTTTTACTCAGCCTCGAAATGTGAGCCGGATACACAAGGCAGAATATTAATTCCGCAAAACCTCAGGGAATATGCGTGCCTAAGTAAAAATGTGAGCATAATCGGCTGTGACGACCATGCCGAGATATGGGACAGCGATACATGGGAGCCCATCTATAGGGAAGAAACTCAAAGCGCCAGTTTGCTGCAAATTATGGAAGAGATAGGGCTATGAAAGCTGAACATATTTCTGTTCTTTTAAATGAGTGTGTAGATGCTTTAAATATAAGAGAAGATGGGATATATGTGGACGCAACACTTGGTATGGGCGGTCACACATTTGAGATTGCCAAAAAACTAAAAAATGGAAAACTTATTGCAATCGACAGAGACTTTACAGCAATTCAAAAAAGTAAGGAAAAGTTGGGGGAGTTTGAAGACAAGATAATCTTCGTAAACTCTAATTTTTCTGAAATAGATAGGATATTAACTGAGCTGGAAATTAATGCAGTAGACGGCATTTTGGCAGATCTCGGTGTTTCGTCACCTCAGCTTGACGAGGCAGAGAGGGGATTTTCATATACTCAGGATGCTTTTCTGGATATGAGAATGGATAAAAGAAATGCGCTGACTGCTGCTAAAGTAGTTAATGAAGAAAGTTACGAAAACTTAGTTCAAATACTTAGGGACTATGGTGAGGAAAGATATGCGCCCCAAATAGTGAGAGCAATAATAAAAGCGCGTGAAAAACAAGAGATTAAAACCACATGTGAGTTAAGTGATATCATAAGAAGCGCAATGCCTCAAAAGGCGCTGAAAGAGAAGCAGCACCCTGCAAAAAGAACATTCCAAGCTATCCGCATAGCAGTTAACGATGAATTGAGTTCGATTGAAATATTTATGGACAGAGCTCCGCTCAAGCTAAACAAGGGGGGGCGGCTGGCTGTAATATCGTTCCATTCGTTGGAAGATAGAATTATTAAAAATAAAATTCAAGAGCTGGAAAATCCATGTATTTGCCCGCGGGATTTGCCGGTATGCACCTGCGGGCGCAGTCCATTATTAAAGCGTATAAACAGAAAGCCGATTTTGCCGGGAGAAGACGAGCTTAAATACAATCCCAGATCAAGGAGCGCAAAGCTTAGGATAGCAGAAAGAGTATAGTTCGCCTGGGCACCAAGATTGACACATGTGTTATAATACCTGTGTCATTATGACACTTTACTTTATATGAAAGAGCTAATATTTTGGATATAAAAGATGTATTGAATATTCCTGATATTCTGCAATTCGAGGTAAAAGCAAACATCGAAATAAACGGCATTCAGTATGATTCCAGAAAGGTAATGCCGGGGAATATTTTTTTTGCCGTCAGAGGCTATGAAACCGATGGTCATAAATATATTGAACAGGCTGTTAATAACGGCGCTGTCTGTATTGTCTGTGAAGAAGAACCTTCAATAAAGATTCCGTTTGTTATCGTTGCAAATTCAAGACGCGCATTGGCCTTGGCTGCATGCAACTTTTATGAGCATCCGTCTTCCAAGATGACAATGATCGGTATCACGGGAACTAACGGTAAAACAAGCTGCACATATTTAATTAAGAATATTATTGAGCGTTTAAGCGGCGCTAAAGTCGGACTCATTGGAACAATCGGCAACTTGATAGGAAATGAACCTGTTTCGAGTGAGCACACAACTCCCGAGTCATCCGATCTTCAAGGTTTGCTTTATAAAATGTCAGAGGAAGGGTGTGAGTACCTTGTTATGGAAGTGTCCTCACATGCCTTGGCGCTTGAGAGAGTGCTTGGAATAAACTTTGATGTAGGCGTTTTCACAAACCTAAGCCAAGACCATTTAGATTTTCATAGTGATATGAATGAGTATGCAGAAGCTAAAACCCTGCTGTTTGAGCGCTCCAAGCTTTCGATAATCAATTTTGATGACAGTTATGCGAAGCTTATGGCTGATCATGCCTGCGGCAAGCTTCTGAGTCTTTCTTTATATAATGATAAAGCGGACTTTTATGTGAAGAGCTATGGTCTGCATCCGAATTCTGTTGAATATAAGCTTATACATGCAAATGATTTCTATGATATTGAAATTAATATTCCGGGTGTTTTTTCCGTATATAACTCTCTTATAACTTTTGCTGTCGGAATTGCCCTAGGATTTAACGGAGATGAACTCGCTGATGCAATAAAGCTCTCTGACAATATAAAGGGGAGAGCCGAGAGCCTGGAAACTGATGGGGATTATCACGTCTTTATTGATTATGCGCACACCCCCGATGCACTGCTCAATATTATTAATGCTCTTAAAGAAGGAGCCAAAGGGCGGGTAGTTGTATTATTTGGTTGCGGGGGAGATAGAGACCGAAAGAAGAGACCGCAAATGGGGAGAATTGCTTCGGAAAATGCCGATTTTTGTATTGTAACTTCAGATAATCCGCGGACAGAAAAACCTGAAGACATAATTGCCGATATACTTGAAGGAATCTCCGAAGAGAATAAGCAAAAGATCGAAGTTATATGTAACAGGGAAGAGGCCATTGAATGGGCTATCGAAAATCATCATCCTGAAGATATTATAGTTTTAGCCGGCAAGGGTCATGAAACTTACCAAATTGTAGGTAAAGTTAAACGCCACATGGATGAGCGGGAAATAGTACGGGATATTATTGAGAAAAGGGGCCTTTTCGTATGACATTTAAATTAATAATAGCATCCGCTGTTTCAACGTTAATTTCATATATTATCGGAATATACATGATACCTTGGCTTAGAGATAAAAAGAAAGCAGGCCAGAAAATTAAAAAAATCGGTCCGACTTGGCATATGTCGAAAGCCGGAACACCGACTATGGGCGGCGTGTTCTTTATTGCTTCAACGGCTGTGACGCTTGGGCTTTTTGGCAGCACGTTCACTGTGCTTAAAGACTACAGGCACATTATTCTTTTTGTATTTGCATTTTTATACGGATTAATCGGATTTATAGACGACTACAGTAAGGTGAGGAAAAAGCGAAATACAGGGCTGAGCACAAAAAGCAAATTTTTACTTCAGATAGTACTCGCGCTGGCTCTTGTATATTTCTTAAGACAGATGAATTATCTTTCAGAGCTAATCTATGTTCCTTTTTTCAACATCAGCTTTAAGCTTCCATCTCTTGTATATTATACTTTTATGGTAATTTTTATAGTAGGCACTGTAAACTCGGTTAATATAACTGACGGAGTCGATGGGCTTGCCGCAGGAACTTCGATACCGGTTTTAGCATTTTTTGTTATTATATGTCAATTTTGGAATCGAAACTATGCCATCGGAATATTTGCTTCGTCTCTTCTTGGAGGTTTAATTGGGTTCCTGGGACACAATTATTTCCCTGCAAAAGTATTTATGGGCGATACAGGGTCTCTTTTTTTAGGGGGTGCAATTGCAGGACTGGCAATCTCATTTGATATGCCTTTAATACTGGTGGTTCTCTGTTTAATGTTTGTAATTGAAACACTCTCGGATATAATACAAGTCTCATATTTCAAACTGAGCGGCGGAAAACGTGTGTTTAAGATGGCTCCATTCCATCATCACCTTGAAATGGGGGGCTGGACAGGGAAGAAGTGGAGTGAAACCGAGCTATTCACGCTCTATTTGTCCATTTCGACAGTTTGTGCTATCATCTCCTTTATGGGTATCTATAATAGGTTTTAGCCTGGAGGAAGCAATGAAGATTATTTTTGCCTGTGGCGGAACTGCCGGTCATATAAATCCGGCCTTAGCTATTGCTGAAGAGATAATAAAAAGAAAAACCGATGCTGAAATACTCTTTATCGGCACTGAGGATAGAATGGAGACAGAGCTGATACCGAGAGCGGGATATGAAATAGAGACTATAAAAATAACAAATTTAAGTCGAAAGATCAGCTTCGATTCTTTAATAAAAAATTTCCAAACAGCCAAGAATGTTTTTACTTCAATTGCAAAATGCAAGAAAATTTTTAAAAGGTTTAAACCTGATCTTGTCATTGGAACAGGAGGATATGTCTGCTACCCCGTTGTTTCTGCAGCTCATAGCATGGGAATTCGCAGCGCAATTCATGAATCGAATGCAGTTCCCGGACTTACAACCAAGCTGCTCGAGGCTAAAGCAGATCTAATATTGCTGGGATATGAAGAGTCAAAAGTTCACTACAAGCATTTAGATAAACTGGAAATTACCGGAACTCCTGTAATTTCCGATTTTTGCGATGAATATAAGTGCAGGGCGAAAAAAGAACTGGGCTTAGATGAGGATAAACCTTTCGTACTCTCCATTTTTGGAAGTCTGGGCGCTACCAAAATGAACGAGGTTATTAGGGAACTCATTATAGAAAGCGGCGAGAGCCCTGCATTTAACCTTATACACTCCAGCGGCAAGTCGGAATATAAGAGTCTTATAGATTCTTTAAAAGAAAAAGCTCCCGACCATGAATCAAAGGGCATGTACGTAAAGGAGTATATATATAACACGGCAGAGCTTATGCGCGCCGCTGATTTGGTGATATGCAGAGCAGGAGCTTCTACCTTGGCGGAAATAACCGCATCCGGAACTCCCGCGATAATTGTGCCGAGCCCCAATGTGACTAATAACCACCAAGAAAAAAATGCCAGACTTATTGAGAATGCAGATGCAGCCAAAGTTATTTTAGAAACACAGCTTAGCGGAGCGAAACTCTTGGAGGAAATTAATGAGCTGCTTTCCGATAAGGAAAGACTTAAAGCGATGTCTGATAACATGAAGGCCTTAGCTCATCCTGATGCTGCATCTAAAATTGCTGAATGCGTGTTAGCTCTATAAAAAGTAGGAGATGAGAGTTTGAATTCTCCCTTAAGTAAGATAAGAGATTTTTTTAGGAGAAGGAAAAATATTAGAGGGGTGTTTTACTACCCTCTCATGTTTTTGTTCTTTTCTGCGGTTTTAATTTTCTCTATCAGTATTTTTTTCAGAGTTTCAAAAATAGAAGTAATAGGCAATGAAAGATACTCTGATCAGGAGGTTACTATCGCATCCGGAATTGAAGAGGGGGAGAACCTTCTGTTTATGAACAGATTTAGAGCTGTAAGCAGAATTTTTGCCAGACTTCCTTATGTGGAGAGTGTTTCAGTAAGCAGAAAGCTGCCCAACAGGTCTGTTATTGAAATTAAAGAATCTATTCCCATCGCCTANGTTACCATAGAAGGACAGGAGTGGATAATCGGCCGAAACAGCAAAGTTCTCTCTCAAGCAAAAAAAGAGGATCTGAAAAATCTTATCAATGTTATAGGTGTTTCACCTATAGATCCCACTATCGGTGAAATGATGAAAGTGGATGATGCTGATAAGGACANGGTTCAGTTTCTTTGTGATGTATTAAATCAAATTCAAGAAAGAAATTTGATGAGTGATGTAAGCAATCTGGATCTTACAAATGAGGAGAACGTCAGTTTCACATATTTAGACAGATTCTTTGTGCAGGTTGGAAATAACACAGACCTTATTTCCAAGTTCGGAAAGATGATTTCAGCNGTAGCAAAACTTACTCCCGGAGATATGGGAGCCTTGGATTTGAGTCCCTCCGGAAATGATGTATACTTCCGGCCGGAGTAAAAAAGAAAGTTTTTGTATTTTAAGTAAAATAATAGTTGACCGAATGAGCTAAAAGATATAATATTATTAAGATAATAATAATTTTTAGTATATAACTTGACTAAAAANACGATAAATTCTTTAAAGATATAATAGGGAGGCTATGAGAGTGGTTAATAAAACAGTAACCGGTCCCGAAAATGTTGTTATACTAAAGGTAGTCGGCGTAGGCGGCGCCGGCAACAACGTGGTAAATAGAATGGTTAAATCCGGTACACANGGTGTTGAGTTTATTGCTGTCAATACCGATAAGCAGGCTCTTGCTGTTTCCAATGCTGATCAGAAAGTTCAAATCGGAGAAAAAATAACCGGCGGTCAGGGTGCCGGGTCAGACCCCGAGATTGGTAAGAAGAGTGCAGAAGAGAGCAGAAACGAGATTGCAAAATGCTTTGAAAATGCTGACATGGTATTTATTACGGCAGGCATGGGTGGCGGTACAGGTACAGGCGCGGCGCCNGTTATTGCTGATTTGGCCCGAGAAGCCGGGCTTTTAACTGTTGCAGTTGTCACTAAGCCGTTTAACTTTGAAGGCAAACGCAGAATGGATCAGGCTATGGCAGGTATAAACTCTCTTATTCCCAAAGTTGATTCCTTATTGATAATTCCCAATGAGCGCCTTAAACACGCTACAGATCAAAAGATAACATTGGCGAACGCATTTGAAATTGCCGATGATGTCCTAAGGCAGGCGGTCATAAGTATTTCAGACCTTATTAAGTCCACAGGCTTTATAAACCTCGATTTCGCCGATGTCACCACAATAATGAAGGGTGCCGGACTTGCTCATATGGGTGTCGGCCATGCTACGGGCAGAGGCAAGGCCGAGGATGCGGCACGAATGGCAATAGCAAGTCCTCTCATGGAGACTTCTATCAACGGAGCTCGCGGAGTTCTTATCAATATCACAGGTTCCGAGGATATGGTACTTGATGATATCGAAGCTGCCGCAAATCTTGTTCAGGAAGCGGCGCACCCCGAAGCGAACATTATTTTTGGNGCCACATTTGATGACAGCCTTGAAGATGAAATTCGTGTAACGGTTATAGCTACCGGTTTTGACAACGGAAAGGCAAAAAGAGAAAAAATTAAGAAAGATTTTTTCGTCCGTGAAGAGCCTGAAATTTTTGAAGAAAAGATTGAAAGCACTGCCAAAACAGCTTTTGAGGATCTTTTTGACGACAAATCCGACANAGAATTAGATCTAAGCAATTTTGAATCTGCCGGTGCGACTCAGACAGAAGAAGTTGAGAATGAAGATCCCTTTGACAGTATTTTTAAAATATTCAATAACAAATAGGATATTTAATAAAAAAGCTCCGATTCATTAGTTGAGTCGGAGTTTTTTCAATGCTATTTATAGCTGTACGAAGCTTTTGTAAAATTGCAAAATATCCACGTATATGATATTATATTTTGTCTTTATACTATGAAAAGGTTTTTATTATGAATAAAAAATTAAAAACAACTTTAATAATACTATGCATTGTTTTCATCTTGGCTATTGTTCTTTATTTTACTTTACCGATTATCTTATCCGGTATTGTAAATCATATTGATTCAAAGAAAACAGACGAAAGCTTGCAAGGGGAACAAACTGTATCAACAAGTCAAACTCCCGAACCCGCAACAAATAAAGCTGAACATGTAAATACAGTTAGTGCCAGAATTGCAGTCGCAGGTGATGTTATATTAAACCAGCTTATATTTGAAGAGGCAAAAACTGAGGGAGGCTATGATTTTAGTCCCATTTTTGGAGATATAAAAGGTATTGTTGAATCGGCGGATTTTGCTGTTTGTTCACTGATGACTACATTTAATTCCAGCGGGACATACAGCTCATTTCCAAAGTCCGTTTCACCCCCGCAAATCGCCTCTGCACTGGCAGCTTGCGGATTTGATCTGGTAAATACTGCGAATAAGCACTCCATGGATTCATTTTATGACGGTTTGATTTATACAATTGACAGGGTAGCAGAGGCCGGACTTGCGCATATCGGAACTTATCGCTCACCGGATGAAAGAAACAGCACAGGCGGTGCTGTTATAAGGGATATCAACGGCATAAATGCTGCATTCACTGCATACACAATGGGTTCGTCTCACATACCGGTTAGCGGTTTTGAGTATGCTCTGAACATTTGTGTGACTGATTATTTATCAGACGGGAAAAAAATCAATTACGAATTAATTCAGAGTGATTTCAGCCGAATCAAAGAATCCGGAGCTGAATTTATAGTTGTGATGATATCCTGGGATGATGAATTTTCGAAAGAAGTCAGTAAGCTTCAGAGGGAACTTGTTGATTATCTGATATTGCAGGGAGCAGACCTTGTAGTAGGCAGCGGCACCAAGGTTCCTCAGCTTATAGAAAAAAGAACAGTCACACTTGAGGATGGCTCTAATAGACAGGGGATGGTTGCTTACTCTATGGGAAACATGCTTTACTTTGAAGACGGAGAACTTACCGATCTTTCAGCCATTTTAAATTTGCAGATTACAAAAGATACCGATAGCGGACAGGTTTGGCTGTCTGAACTCACATATACACCGATAAAAATGCTCAATTTAAGTAAATACGGCATAGCCAACCAAGGGTGGAACCACAGACTTTTTATCATAGATGATTTTATAAGTTCTTATGAAAATGGAACTCAATTTGAATTTATTGGTGAGGATATTGTTAGTGATTTTAGGAATGCTCTGGCTAAAGTGATAGATATATTTGGGAAAAATTTTTATATCAACAAATAATCTTTCTTCCTGCCAAACAAGCCTATAAAAATAGAGAAGAGCTTGGGCTCTTCTCTATTTTCTTAATAAGGTCGATAGATTAATAATTGTATGCTTTAATCTCAAAATATGCCTGCGGGTGTACACAGACAGGACACAGTTGAGGAGCATTTTTTCCGCGATGAATATGTCCGCAGTTTCTGCAAAACCAAACTGTTTCAGTCTCTTCTCTTGCGAATACCTTCGCTTTCTCGATGTTCTCTAAAAGCTTGAGATATCTCTCCTCATGGCTCATTTCAACCGCCGCAACACCGGCAAACTGATTGGCCAGATCGGTGTAGCCCTCTTCTCTGGCAACTTTCTCAAACTCGGGATACATCACTGTGTGCTCATAATTCTCACCTGCTGCTGCATCCTTAAGATTTTCGGGTGTTGACAGCACTTCTCCGCCCACCATGGCCTTGTACCATAGCTTGGCATGTTCTTTTTCGTTTAAAGCTGTCTCCGCGAAAATAGCAGCTATCTGCTCATAGCCGTCTTTCTTGGCCTTTGAAGCATAATAGTCATACTTATTTCTGGCCATTGATTCGCCGGCAAAAGCCTCTTCCAAATTTTTATAAGTTTTGCTGTTTTTAAAATCCATATGTAATACCTCCGTATTATTTTCTGCAATAATATTTTATCCTTAATAGGCCTGATAGTCAAGTATTCTTCAATTTATTGCATAAATACGTACATTCTGTTATCATAGATTAGCGATTTATTTATACATAAAATGGAGGCCTGAAATGATTCCGAAACCTGAAGATGCTATGCGTTTAGTTGAGAAATATAATAAAGAGAAATTCCATCTGGATCATGCAAAAACTGTTGGCGATGTGCTCGCGCATATTGCTGAGACTCATGACCCCGGAAGAGAAGATTATTGGAAGACAGTGGGATATTTGCATGATATTGATTTTGGACTCTATCCGGATGAGCACTGCTCAAAATGTGTGGAAATCTTGAAGACACACGGAGTTAACGAGCAAATCATCAGGTCTGTTCAAAGTCACGGCTATGGTATTTGTTCAGATATAGAGCCCGAACACATTATGGAAAAATATCTTTATGCGATAGACGAACTGACGGGCCTTATAGGTGCTGTTGCCTTGGTAAGACCCAGCGGATATGAAGGAATGACTGTTAAATCCATAAAAAAGAAATTCAAAGACAGNGCTTTTGCCGCCGGCTGTTCCAGAGATGTTATAAGCAGGGGAGCGGAAATGCTCGAGATNAGTCTTGATGAGCTGATAAGCATAACGTTGAATGCAATTAATGCTATAAAGTAAAATACGGTTGGGNTTAANCCCAACCGTANTAAATTTAGAATAATCCGGGTATATTAAATTTAGACATCGACTGCGAAGAAGCCTCGTCTGCTTTGCGCAAAGCTTCGTTTACAGCACCTATAATCATNTCCTGCAGCATTTCGGGATCATCGGGGTCAATAGCATCAACAGAGATAATAAGCTCTTCAAGACGATGCTTGCCGCTTACAACCGCAGTTACAGCACCGCCGCCGGAATCAGCTCGGTATGTTTCTTTTTCTAAGTCCTGCTGCATTTTCAAAAGCTCTTCCTGCATTTTTTGAGCTTGCTTTATCATATTGGCTTGGCTCTTGCCGCCGCCGTATCCGCCTCTAAATCCACCTTTTGCCATCTTATTTTTCACTCCTTATTCGAAAATTACTTGGTCAAATTTTTTTAAATCATTAATATTGAATTGACTTTCCCCGGCAGCCTTATTATCTTCACTTTTTATTATTTCGATGTCTATATTTGTGTTTAACAGGCTGTCAGCTGCAGCCTTGATTTTAGAAATTATATCCTCATCTTTAAGCAAATCAGTTAAAAGGTTTGAGCTATAGTATATCGAAAGTTTATCACCCGATATATTTGCCGTGAGGGCATTTGGGGAACAAAGCAGATGGGAGTTCACAAGGCTCATAGATTCGGAAGCCTTGGCTAAAATCTTATCCCAGCTTATGTCGGATATAAAATCAGCTGATATCTCCGGAACAGCAAAAGTTTCGCTTATATCGACTGCACTTGATCTTGTTTCAGGCTCATTATAATTGTGTTATCATCATAATTTTCAATCTCTTCTGACGTATTTTCGAAATTAATTGTCTCAGATGAGATTTTTTCATTAAATGTAATATTTCTTACTTCTTTATTATTTATTATCAGTGAATCAAGCTTTTGCTCAAGGATATCCACTCGTACAGAAAGATCTGACGCATCTGTCGGTGTTTCAGAAGCTAAAAGAGAGATAATTAAAATCTCGGCAGAAAGAAGCGGGAAGGGGAGAAGCTTCATGTTGTATATGCTTTCCTGTATTTTGTTTAAAAAGAATAAAAGTTTTGATTCTGAAAAGAAGGGTAAAAAATAATTCAGCTCCTCAATACTGTATTTACCTGAAATTAAATCGGGCGCCTTTTTCTTTGATACTTTCATAATAAAAATATCTCTTAAAACAGACGAGAGTTCCGAAAGTATATTCTGAGGTGTTTTGCCCGATTCAAGAAAGCTCCTATAAAGATTTAGGCTTTCGCTTAAATCTTTTTTGCACATGGCTCTCAGCAGAGAGACGGACTCTCGATTTCCAAGTATTCCCAGTGTTTCCAAAAGATAATCTTTATCGATTTTTGCGCTGCCCGAGCATTGATCGAGCATTGAAAGAGCATCTCGCATAGAGCCATCGGAGAGTCTGGCTATAAGCCTTGCGGCATCTATGCTCAGGTCTATGTTCTCACGCTCTGCTATTTCGCTCAAACTTTTCGTAATTAAATCGGCTGCAATTCTATGAAAACTGTGCCTTTGGCAGCGAGACAAAATAGTTGCGGGTACTCTATGCAATTCTGTTGTTGCTAAAATAAAAATTAAATGCTCCGGCGGTTCTTCCATTATTTTTAAAAGTGCGCCAAATGCCTGAGGTGTTATACTGTGGACCTCGTCTATAATATAGACGCGTTTTTTTGTGTTTGCAGGGGAGTACAGAGCCTCTGTTCTCAATGCCCTGGCATCTTCAACCTTGTTGTTAGAGGCTGCATCAATTTCGATTACATCCAAGATACTGCCGTCATCAATACCTTTACAAAACTCACACTCGTTGCAGGGGTTTCCGCTTTGCGGGTTTTTGCAATTTACGGCTTTGGCAAGTATTCTCGCGCAAGTCGTCTTGCCGGTACCCTTTGTACCGACAAACAGATAGGCGTGAGATAATCTGCCAGATACGACCTGAGCTTTCAAAATATCTGTAATATGCTCCTGCCCAATTACATCGTCGAATGTTTTTGGCCTATATTTTCTGTATAATGCCTGATACATAAGAATTTCTCCTCAAAAACAAGCTCTTTACAAGACTGCACACCCGATATCGAACAATCAAAACATCCGACATCCTTACATTGGCGACTCCGCCTCAGATTACCCGCGGCACATACAAGATTTCTGCTTAATGCTGCTCGGTTCCCCGCCTGACATGGTTCACAGCTCTGTATTGCGCAGGACTAAGGGTTCAACATCGCATATAAGGCACAGGCAACACGTTGATTGCCCTCAATAGGGAATCCATCCCTGCTGTAGCGGATTGCAGGTTACAGGGCACCGCTAGCTCCCCGACTGGTGCAGCCTTGCAAAGAGCTTATTTTTATTTTACTATAAGTAAATTGTATATTCAAGTATTTTAAGGCAGATGCCATACCTTGCATAATTGACTGTAAAGATATATAATAATTTGCATTTTATTTGCATTTTGGAGCGTTGTATGAAAAAAAAGTCAGTTTTTTACTGCACTGATTGCGGAAATGAATTATCAAAGTGGGTGGGGCAGTGCCCTATGTGCGGCGCATGGAATACAATAGTTGAGGCTCCCGAAACAAAGCTGAAGAATGTCAATAAATTAACAATTAAATCATCGTCAAAAGTCGAGCTCATGTCTGAAATCGGAGAAGACGAGGAAATCCGCTTCACAACCGGTATAAATGAGCTTGACAGAGTGTTGGGCGGGGGAGCTGTAAGAGGATCTATAGTCTTACTCGGAGGAGCACCCGGCGTTGGAAAATCAACGCTTTTGCTTCAGCTTTGCGGTCTTGTTTCCGGCAGGGAGAAAGTTTTGTATATTTCCGGCGAAGAAAGCCGAAATCAAATTAAAATGAGAGCTAAAAGGATTAATATCAATTATTCCGATGTTTATCTATACGCCGAAACAGATATGGCCTCGATAATCAATGCAATAAATGATATTAAGCCCGATATTATTATAATAGATTCAATTCAAACCGTTTATGACAGTGAAATATCCGCCGCTGCCGGAAGCATCAGCCAAGTTCGCGACTGTACTATGAACATAATGAGGTTGGCAAAAGAAAACAACTTTACAGCCTTTATAGTCGGCCACATTAATAAAGAAGGCAACATCGCAGGACCTAAGGTTCTTGAGCATATTGTGGATTGCGTGCTTTATTTTGAAGGTGAGCAGCAGCTCAGCTTCAGAATTTTAAGAGCTGCAAAAAACCGTTTTGGCTCAACGAATGAAATAGGCGTTTTTGAAATGGCTGAAACCGGCTTAAAAGAGATACCGAATCCTTCTGAAGTTATGCTGTCCGGAAGACCGGAGAATAGCTCCGGAAGCTGCGTTACATGTCTGATGGAAGGCAGCAGGCCTATATTAGCTGAAATACAGTCACTTGTTACAAAATCTGGATTTGCAGCCGGAAGGCGCACATCGAGCGGTTTAGATTACAACAGAGCAAACCTTCTCATTGCTGTTGCAGAAAAGCGCGCAGGACTTAGCCTGATAAATTCCGATATTTATATGAATGTAGTGGGCGGAATAAGAATAATGGAAACTTCAGCGGATTTGGCGAGTCTTTTGGCCCTGATTTCAAGCTATAAGGATATCCCGATTCCCAACGATTTGGCTGCACTTGGTGAAGTCGGTTTATCCGGAGAAATAAGGTCTGTGTCTCATTTGAATCAAAGGCTTTCTGAAATTCAAAGAATGGGGTTTAAAAGATGCTTAATACCAAGACATATTAAAGCTGATTTAAAAACCCATGACGGACTCGAGATAATCAAAGTAAAAAATATAAGAGAGGCTATAATTCATGTTTTTTGATATTTGCCATGATGAAAGCGTAAGGAGACTAAAAGCACTTTATTTCAGCAGAATTCCATGTTATAATTAAACAAAATTTTTATTTTGTTTAATTATTTTAGAAAATGTGGATAAAGCTGCAAGAAGGCTTCTTTGATTGTAAAGCCCGGTTCAGACACTTCCCCACTGTCAGTTAATCGAATTTATTGAATAAGGAATTTTTAAATTGAGTTATAAAAAAGAAACTTGCGGACCTATTAAAGATTTTTTAATTTATCATGAAGTCATCAAAGGCCATTCTCAAGCGACTATTGATGAATATTTTTTGGACCTCAGAAATTTTTTCAGATTTATTAAAATTGAGCGAGGCATGGTTGCTCCCGAAGTTCCGGAAAATGAAATCGGAATTATGGATGTTGACTTGCCTTTAATTGAATCTGTAAGCATGAATGATGTGTACACATACCTCCTGTATCTTTCAAGAGATCGCCAGAAGTTTACTAACAGCAAAAATTCCGACATTGGACTTTCAGCTGCAACACGCGCCCGAAAAATTGCATGTTTGAGGAGTTTTTTTAAATATTTAACTCAAAGCGCAAAGATATTGGATACCAATCCCATTGAAGGTTTAGAGTCACCTAAGAGACTGACTTCCCTCCCCCGCTATCTCAACTTAGAAGAAGCCAAAAGACTTCTGTCTTCAATTGAGGGCATAAACAAAGAACGCGATTATGCAATAATTGTTCTGTTTTTAAACTGCGGGTTGCGTATTTCGGAAATAGTCAACTTAAATATTGCGGACATATATGACGACAGGCTTTATATTAAGGGTAAAGGCGGCAAGACAAGAGTTGTTTTTTTGAATGATTCCTGTGTGGAAGCTTTGGAAGGCTATCTTCCCTTAAGACAGGAGCTCGTTGATGATGATGAAAAAGCATTGTTTGTATCCAGGCGAAAGAAAAGAATCTCTCGCGAAGCTGTACACGCCATGGTCAAAAAGAGTCTGTTACGAGCTAATTTAGATGCAGATAAGTATTCTTCCCACAAATTGAGACATACCGCAGCGACCCTGATGCTTCAAAACGGCGTAGATGTCAGAACCTTACAAGAGCTTTTAGGGCATGAGCATCTCAATACAACTCAAATATACACTCATGTAGAGAATACAGAACTTAGGCTGGCAGCCCAGGCAAATCCCCTCTCAAGTTTTTCACTCGATGAAGAATAATTTCATATTTCATGATGAAAGGGTATAAACATTAATTATGGTATTTTCAAGTATTATTTCGATATATAAATTTATTCCTATTGTCCTTACTTTCTATTACATAGTTCCCAAAAAATGGAGAAATCCGGTTTTATTTATTGCAAATCTGTTTTTCTATGGCTGGGGTGAACCCGTCTATATCTTTTTAATGCTTTTTTCTATTTTAATCAATTTTATAAACGGATACTATGTTTATAAATATTTATCAGATAAGAAAAAAGCCAAGGTTTTTTTATTTTTAAATGCTTTTTTTAATCTGGCACTTTTAGGATTCTTCAAATATTACAATTTCTTTGCAGAGAATTTAAATGCTATACCATTTATCAGTCTGCCTCAGCTCAATCTCCCCCTCCCTATCGGTATTTCATTTTACACCTTTCAAATGATGTCCTACCCAATTGACGTATACAGAGGAGATGCGGATTGTGAGAGAAGCATAATAAACTTCGGAACCTATGTTGCCCTCTTTCCCCAACTAATTGCCGGTCCTATTGTAAGATATAAGGATCTTTCGGACCAGCTGAAAGTTCGAAATGAAAATCTTNGTGATTTTAACTCGGGTGTCAAAGTTTTTATAGTCGGACTTGCAAAAAAAGTTTTNATTGCCAANAATGTTGGGCTTATATGGAAATATTACTCTGAGCTTGCACCANGTTCTTTGACTGTGTTAGGTGCATGGATAGGTATATTGGCGTTTTATTTNCAGATATACTTTGATTTTTCCGGNTATTCAGATATAGCTATAGGCTTAGGGAGAATGTTTGGATTTGAATTCAAGATAAACTTCGACTATCCNTATACTTCCCAAAGTATTACNGAGTTTTGGAGAAGNTGGCACATGTCTCTGGGAACTTGGTTCAGAGACTATGTCTACATACCTCTCGGCGGCAACAGGANGGGGTTAAANAGGCAGATAATTAATATTTTTATAGTCTGGGCTCTAACAGGAATTTGGCATGGCGCAAACTGGAATTTTCTTGCCTGGGGCTTATATTTTGGAATAATAATTATTTTAGAAAAGATTTTAATTTTACGCGTCCTCGAAAAACTTCCGCGTATCTTTAGGTATATTTATACAATTTTCTTGGTTATTCTTTCGTGGACGATTTTTGAATGCACAAGTTTGAGTAACGGGCTCACTTATGCAGGAAGTCTCTTTTCGATGTGGAATAACGATCTGTATAGACCTATGGATTTATTTAACTTCAGGGCAAATCTGTTGTTATTACTTATTGCAGCTGTCGGCTCAACTCCCCTGCCTAAAAAACTGCTTAACAGTTTAAATATTAAAGTCCAAAATATTCTTATTCCTATAGGTGCTGCCGCACTCCTTTTATTATCAACAGCCTATCTCATTAATTCGTCATACAATCCATTTCTATATTTTAGATTTTGAGGTTTAGTAAATTGAAAAACAAATCTATTATTTCAAATTTAACTACTTACGTATTCTTATTCATAATTTTCTTTTTCTTTATTGCAAATTTGATTGCCAAGGATAATCCGTTTTCTGAACAAGAAAACAGGTATTTGCAAACAGCTCCGAAGCTTAGTCTTAAAAAGCTTGCGAGCGGCGATTTTACGAGCGAGTATGAAAAGTATTTGTCGGATCAATTTGTTTTTAGAAACGCTTGGATTGCATTAAAAGCGCGTTCCGAACTCGCTTTGGGGAAAATGCAAAATAACGATGTGTTTAATCATAAGCAGATGCTTTTATGTCCTATTTTAGATTACAGGGAAGAAACATTTAGAGTGAATATTGATAATGTAAAACGTTTTGCTGAACAAAACAATAAAGTGTTTTTTGCCTTAATACCGAATAAAGAAACAGTATATTCGGAATTGCTTCCCAAAAATCTTGAGCCTGTAGACATGGCTGCTCTTATTGATTTGGCCTATTCAGAAAGCGGAGCAAGAAACGTTGAAATAAAAGAAACTCTTATAGAAAATAAATCGGAGTATATCTACTATAATACAGATCATCATTGGACAAGCCTTGGCGCATACTATGGCTCCTGTACTCTTTCCGATCAGCTGGGCTTAAGTAAAAAAGACATCAGCTCATTTGATAGAAAACTTGTCAGCGAGAGCTTTAGGGGAACCAATGTTTCCGCTTCGGGATTTTATTGGTATGCGCCTGACAGCATGGAAATTTTCGTTAATGAAAATAATGATATTACAATACTCAACTATTCTACGGGAAAAGCAGAGAAATCAAGCTGCTATGCGCCTGAATATTTGGAAAAGAAAGATAAATATAAATTTTTCTTCGGCGGGAATACTCCGCTTATTGAAATAGAAAACAAAACAGCTCAAAAAAAATCAATTCTGATAGTAAGAGATTCTTTTTGCGACAGTCTGCTCCCCTTCTTAATAGATGAATATTCATATATTTCCGTTATTGATTTGAGATATTTTAATGAAAGTCTCAGTGATTATATAAACAAGCATAATTTTGACCAGATTTTAATACTTTGCGGAATCCGAACTTTTACTGAGGATAATAATTTTTATAAACTTAACCAATAGTTTATTTATTATTAACACTTTAAGTATTTGCCAATATATGCTACAATCTTTATCAATATTATTTAGTGGAGGGGTAAGATGAATATCAGACTATCCGAACGCATGAGAAAAGCGGATTTCCAGACGCTTTTTACTGCAGAAATTTTAAAGGCAGCCGCAGACAGCAATATTATTTCATTTGCAGGTGGTTTGCCCAACCCATTATCTTTTCCAGTAAAAGACATTGAAATGGCAGCACAGGCCGTTTTACAGAGAGATGGCGCCAAAGCCCTTCAATACAGCTCTGCACAGGGCTTTCCGGAACTGAGAGAACATATCTCAAAGAGATATAAGAGCAAACTCAACTTGGATATAAGCGCAGATGAAATTATCATTACAAACGGCTCTCAACAGGCGTTGGATATATTTTCTGCTGTTCTTTTGGACCCTAACGATGAAATAATAGTCGAAAATCCCAGCTATCTGGCCGCTCTTCAAACTTTCCACCTCTATAAGCCCATTGTACTTACGGTTGAGTTAATGGAAGATGGGATGGATACCGATGCTCTGGAAGCTCTTCTGGAAACACATAACCCCAAATTCGTATATGTAATTCCCAATTTTCAAAATCCTACAGGGCTAACTTACAGCATTGAAAAAAGAAAAAAGGTTGCATCTCTCCTGAAAGGTCGAGATATTTTTGTTCTTGAAGATAATCCATATTCCGAACTTCGCTTTACAGGAAGCCAGTTCCCATCGCTGGGAACTTATTTAGGTGAGCAATGCTGCCTGCTTGGCACCTTCTCAAAGGTAGTTGCGCCCGGAATGAGAATCGGCTGGATTGCATGCAAGAATAAAGAGCTCTTTCAAAAGCTTCTTGACTACAAAACAACAATGGACTTGCACACAAACATTTTCTGTCAGTTGGTTATTTCCGAATATCTGGACCAATGCGATTTTGATGCTCATATTGAAAAAACAAAAGAATTATACAAAAATAAGGCTTTAAAAATGATGGAATGCCTCGACAAGTACCTGCCGGATTCGGTTACTTACACTAAACCTGAAGGCGGAATGTTTATTTGGGCTAAGCTTCCGGATGGCGTAAAGGGCGTAGATGTTCAGGAGCTGGCAATGACCAAGGGTGTTGCAGTGTGTGCCGGCGATCCCTTCTTTGAGTATGAAAGAGGAGTTCCAGCCCTAAGGATTAACTACTCAAACAGTTCTGATGAGGCCATAGAAAAGGGTATAAAGATTTTAGGCGAAACAATTAGAGAATTACTATAATATACAAGTTTATGCAAAAGCGCTGCAGTTTTAAGACTGCAGTGCTTTTTTTATAAAATATTTACTTTATCCGTCCAAACTCTTACTTAACCGATCTCTTCTTTTCCATACGGTAAAAATGACGCCAGTATCGAGGATATAGCCAGCGACATATCAAACAGCATGCTGAACCAAATAGGGGCAAAGCCCACAGTAGCCATAATAAGAGTCAGCGCTT